>JGI24703J35330_11748752_pt1 | contig 31306 bp, 32 predicted proteins | sample TergutNt197P1_FD_35330 | JGI IMG/M metagenome (IMG submission 35330)
TATTACTCGTAAATGCTTACATGACACAGATGTTTTGCTTGAGGTGCTGACAAAATTTGCACAATAACAGGTTTTACCAAAAATCAAAATGCCGTGCTTGTATTTTCGAGGGTTAGTTCGGGAGTGATTGAATGTCGCAAGCGAATAATCTATACCCCGAAAATTCTTATTTACCGATATATCCAACCCCATGTATAATAGGGTGAAGTATTAGGAATTTCAAAAAAATTCAAAAGGGAGCAAGCCGATGAATACATTAATCGCAGTAAATATAGCCCCATTCGGTGTGGGCGATGAACTCTCGAAGTATATAGCGGAAGTTGTTAAGGTTATCGAAGCATCCGGGCTTCCCAGCCGCACCACTTCAATGTTTACCGAACTGGAAGGTGAATGGGATGAGGTTATGAAGGTTGTAAAAGACGCAACCTTTGTACTCGCGGAAAAAGGGATTCGCACCGGCGTTACCTTAAAAGCCGACATTCGACCCGGATATACTAACAGAATGACAGGAAAAGTTGAAAAACTTAATAGCATATTGGGCGGGAATCGCGGCTGAGAACAACTAACCAACAGAGGGGAGCGGTATCATATGGACAAACATTTTTGCACATGCCCTGTTGAAAACTGTCAACACCATCCGTCGACTAAGGGCGTGTTGAAAAATGGGTAAAATCGGGTCAAAAAATGCCCGCAAACCCGCATTGCTTCGTTACCAAAATTGCAATAATCAACATGCCCACTAACGGAAAAGGCTGTGACTCGTGTATCCAAAAAAATCTGAAGCAAGGCGAGATTCCTGCTTGTTTTTTCCTTTCCGTTTCTGATGATGTGGACGGCTTGACAGAATTCTCTGTCGAGAGTTTTGTTGCGTTTTATTTGAAGCATAAGGGTATGCCGGGGATTCAAAAATGCCGTCACTATGGACAGCATTTTAGTGTTGGTTAGCCTCGTTTTTCAGTCTTTGTTTGGTGTTGCACCTTGTACAAACTGCCAAGTGTATATTCTGAAAACGTGCTATAATTCAACGTTATTTTTTTGTACCCCCACTTACCATATCAATAACCACCCTTACGATGATATCTCTTTTCAGCACCTTTTTCTTGCATTTTGCCTCATCTTCAACAAAGATGAAATGCTTAAAAAAGTGCCTAAATTCAAGAATTTCTAGGTATTGCGGTGACGTAGTAAAACACTTGTCTCCACCTTGCCTGTGAAAGGAAACATGTCCACAGGTTGTACAGTCACTATTTCATATCCACCCTCTACCAAAATTTTAATATCACGCGCAAGGGTCGCGGGGTCGCAGGATACATAGACGATTTTTTTTATCAATGCCTCACAAAGTGCGTGCAGCAGCTCTTTTTCGCAACCCTTGCGAGGAGGGTCAAGGAAAACAACATCCGGAGAGATTTCTCCAGATTGCATGAGTCTTGGGATTACTTCCTCTGCGGCACCGCATACAAAATCGGCATTTTTTATGCCGTTTAGTTCGGCGTTTTTTTGTGCATCTGCTACTGCGGGAGCTACTATGTCTACACCAAGCACATGCCTTGCGTGTTTTGCAACAAAAATAGCGATACTACCTACGCCACAATGAGCATCAATCACATCCTGTGTGCCGTCTAATGCCGCCTGCGAAAGTGCTGTCTCGTACAAAGTTGTAGTCTGCACGGGATTTATTTGAAAAAATGACGGTGCGGAAAGCTGATATTTTGCATCGCCTATTTTCTCGTAGATATAGCCTGTGCCGCTTAGTGTTTTAAAGTTATCACCCATAATTGTGTTGCCCTTTGTTGTGTTTTCATTTATGAGGATTGTGGTTACACCTTGGGCGGCCAATTCCTCAATAAATGCGGCATGAGGCGCGGGGAGCTTTTTCCCGTTAAGCACAAGTACGACCATCACCTCACCCGAAGAAAAACTTGTCCTTATGATTATGTGTCGTACTAATCCCTTGTGAGCGATTTCGTCGTAGGCGATAATTTTATATTGGAGCATATATTTTTTTACAGCGGAAATAATCCCGATATGTGCAATATGCTGGATATTACAATCCGTGATTTCTATGAGTCGGTGACTACGTAGAGCATACATGCCTATGCCCTGTGGCGTTACGGGGAAAACCGCCTTATTTCTGTAACGAATCGGGTTTTCCATCCCGATTACATCATTGACCGGTGGGTTTTTGAGTCCGCCTATTTTTTCTAATGCTTTGATTACGATTTGTTTTTTGAATCCTAATTGCGCGTTATAGTCACAGTGTTGCCACTGACAGCCGCCGCATTGCTCTGAAACAGCACAGGGGCTTTTTTTACGAAACGGAGAAGGTGTTATTATTTGTGCGATTTTTCCATACCCATAGGTCTTTTTTACCTTTACAATAATCGTATCAATTACATCACCGGGCAGTCCGTCGGCAACAAATACAACAAAATCCCCTACATATCCCAGTCCAAAACCCTTTGATGTGGCCTCTTTTATCTCTATTACATGACGAGCATTTTTTTTCATGAAGAGCGACCGCCATTTTGGTCGCCATTTGGTTTCCGTATATATCTGTTAAGCGATTTTTGGAATGTCGTCCATCTGCCCGGGCTTGTATCTTTATCATAAATTTCTGCAAAGGTAGTGAGTTTTGCGTCTATGTTATCAGCAAAGTGGATAATCATTGCCTCGGGCGTAGCGGGGATTTTTGGCGAACCAAACTCATACTCGCCGTGATGTGCCACTATACAATGCTTAATTAATGATGCCGTTTCGTGTGGGAATTTTTCTATTTTTGCGATTTCGGCCGTTACCATCTCGAGACCGATTATGATATGACCGAGCATTTGGCCATCGTCGGTATATTCGTTCTGAGGCAATGCAGAAAGTTCACGAATTTTCCCTATATCATGCAAAAGCGCGCCTGCCAAAAGCAAATCCATGTCAATATATTTGTAACGCGCACCCAAAAACATACATGTCTCCGCCACAGAGAGGGTATGCTCCAACAGTCCGCCCAAATATGCGTGATGCATATGCATTGCAGCAGAATGCTTTTTAAAGGCATCGGCATGTTCTTCAAAAATGCCTTTCAGTAGCTTTTTAATAAACGGATTTTTTGCATTATTAATAAGCGAAGTTACTTTCCCAAACATCTCACTCACGTCTTTTTCTGTGCTTGGGATAAAATTGCTTACTTCGTATTCGCCTTCAAGACTTTTGCGCAGCTTCATTACTTTTAGTTGCAATTCACCGTTATAGGTGCTTACAATGCCATCTATTTTTACTATGTCGCCTTCTTCAAACTGGGCAATTTCGTTTGTGATTTCCCAAATTTTTGTATCAACTACTCCTGTTTTATCCTGTAATTTTAACGAAAAAAATGTTTTGCCGGCTTTGGATTCGCGGCTTTCTTTTTTTTTGCAAAAATAATGCTCTATTACGCGCTCGCCTTCGCGGAGTTCTTTTATATACTTCATAAAGCCTCACCTCGTCACAGGATTGTAACATAACCTTTGAAAATTTCCAAAGGTTATGTTACAATCCTGTTGCACAATACTTATGAGGGGGCAAACAAAAATGGACTTTTTACAAAGTGTAAAGAACCGTGCTAAATCACAATTAAAAACGATTGTTTTACCCGAGGCAACAGACCCACGTACCATCAAAGCCACACAGCAAATCCTCGCAGAGGGATTGGCAAAAATAATATTAATAGGAAATAAGGCGGATATAGAAAGCGCGGCAAAAGCCGAAAACGCAAATATTTCTTCTGCCACAATCATAGACCCTAGCACATATGCAGAACTCGACAACCTCGCAAACATACTCTACGAGTTGCGCAAAGCCAAGGGGCTTACACAAGAAGAAGCAAAAAAACAACTAACAGAAAATGGCGCGACCCTCGGCGTTATGCTTGTCCATGTAGGCACAGCAGACGGTATGGTAGCGGGTGCTGTTTATTCTACGGCGGATGTGCTTCGTCCGAGCTTGCAGATATTAAAAACTGCGCCGGGCGTTTCAATTGTCTCGTCGTTTTTTGTTATGGTCGTTCCTGATTGCGAATACGGCAACGACGGCGTATTTATCTTCTCCGACTGCGGCCTTGTGCAAAATCCAAATGCAGAAGAACTAGCGGCCATCGCCCTATCTTCTTCTGATTCATATCGCGCCCTCTTTGGCGAAGAACCGACAGTAGCAATGCTCTCCCACTCCACAATGGGCAGTGCGAAACACCCCGATGTAACAAAAGTAACCGAAGCAACAAAAATTTTAAAAGAAAAAGCTCCTGCCCTAAAGGCCGACGGCGAGTTCCAGCTTGATGCCGCGATAGTGCCTTCTATCGGCGCAAGCAAAGCCCCCGGCAACCCTGTAGCGGGCAAAGCAAATGTATTAATATTCCCAGACCTCGACTCCGCAAACATAGGGTACAAACTCACAGAACGTCTGGCAAAAGCTAAAGCTTACGGCCCTGTGACACAGGGGATTGCAAAACCTGTAAACGACCTGTCACGCGGTTGCAGTGCCGAGGATATTGTCGGTGTAGTAGCAATCACGGCCGTCCAAGCGAGCAAATAAATATACCGCGCAAAGCGCGACCAAGGAGAATTTATAATGTATGTATTAGTTATCAATGCGGGGTCGTCCTCGCTAAAGTACCAGCTTCTTAACATGACCGACGAGAGCGTCTTAGCAAAAGGACTTTGTGAGCGGATTGGCATCGACGGTCGCCTTGTTCACGAGACGGATAAGGGCAAGCATAATGCAGACCTTGCCATGCCCGACCATGCCGCCGCCATCGCCATCGTACTCGACACCCTTATCAGCCCCGACCATGGTGTGATTAAATCTAAGGACGAAGTAAAAGCTGTAGGCCATCGTGTAGTACACGGCGGAGAAACCTTTACCGCCTCTGCACTCATCACCGATGAGGTAGAAAAAGCAATCGAAGCGGTAAGCGATTTGGCACCACTACACAATCCTCCAAACCTCACAGGTATACGAGCTTGCAAAGAGAATATGCCGGGCGTACCACAGGTGGCTGTTTTCGATACTGCGTTCCACCAGACCATGCCCGAAAAAGCATTCCTCTACGCCATCGACTACGAGTTATACAAAAAGCATAAAATCCGCCGCTACGGATTCCACGGCACAAGCCACAAATATGTATCAGAATACGCGCCAAAACTTTTAAACAAACCTGCAAAAGACCTTAAAATCGTAACATGCCACCTCGGCAACGGCGTGAGCCTCTGTGCTGTAGATGGCGGCGTGTCAGTAGACACATCCATGGGCATGACCCCACTCGAAGGTCTCGCCATGGGGACACGTTGCGGAGACATAGACCCCGCCGTGGTGCAATATATTATGGAAAAGGAAAGTATCAGTGCGCAAGAAGCGGGCGACATCCTTAACAAAAAATCAGGTATGCTCGGCATAAGCGGCGTATCCAGCGACTTCCGCGACCTTTTCACAGCATCATGCGACGGCAACAAACGAGCCTCTGCCGCCATGGACGTTTTTGCATATCGCGTAGCGGGCTATATCGGACGCTATGCCGCTTGTATGAACGGTCTCGACGCAATCGTATTTACTGCCGGTATAGGCGAAAATGACGTGGGCATCCGCGAAAAAGTATGCGACTATCTCACATGGTTTGGTGTAGACATCGACCCTGCACTAAACGGAAAAAGAGGTCAAGCATTAGATGTTTCCAAACCAAATGCAAAGGTACGTGTACTTGTTATTCCTACAAATGAGGAGCTTGTAATCGCACGCGATACGAAGTCGATACTAAACCTTTAATTCTTGGGAGGGATATAAATGAATCCTATACACAGCTTCGAGCTTTCCGGTGGGAAGGGCGGTTTAATGGGAATGTTTGGTGCAAAACCTATGCTTGGCATTGCTGACAATGGTTTTGTGTACAACGAAGGCAAGGATAAAAAAGAAATCCCATTTTCTGCCGTAAAGGAAGTCAGTTATAGCAAATATTACTCAGTCGTAACCATTACCCACTCCGAAATCAAAAAATTTACACTCGTCAATGTCGCCGTGTTCGAAGCAATATGGTCTGATTTTGTGCGAAAAAAAGGTTTAACAATAAAAACTAAAGCCGAATAGGAGAATTTGTATGTTTGTAAACGCAAAAGAAATGCTGCAAAAAGCCGCAAAAGAAAAATATGCGGTAGCACAAATTAATATTAATAACCTTGAATGGACAAAAGCCGCTCTCACCACTGCGCAAGAGCAAAAAAGCCCTATCATTTTGGGCGTAACAGGCGGCGCGGCAAAGTACATGGGTGGTTTTGCTACAGTTGTACAAATGGCAAAGACCATGGACAAATGCCTTGGCATTACCGTACCCGTGGCGATTCATCTTGACCATGGTAGCTATGACGAGTGTTTGGCGTGCATAGACGCAGGTTTTACCAGCATTATGTTTGACGGCAGTCACTTCCCCTTCGAAGAAAACGTTGCAAAAACAAAGGAAATGATAGCCCTCTCACATAAAAACAATATGACACTCGAAGCCGAAGTAGGCGCAATCGGTGGCGAAGAGGATGGCGTAGTGGGCAACGGCGATGTGGCAGACCCAAATGAATGTAAAGCAATTGCAGACCTCGGCGTAGACTTTCTTGCGGCAGGCATCGGAAACATACACGGCTCGTATCCCGACAACTGGCCGGGTCTGGACTTTGGTGTACTCACAAAAGTCGCAGAACTCACGAAAGGCTTGCCGCTTGTACTGCATGGAGGCACAGGCATTCCCGTAGAAATGGTGCAAAAGGCGATTTCGCTCGGCGTAGCAAAAATCAACGTAAATACAGAATGCCAACTCGCGTTTGCGGCGGCCACACGTAAATATGTAGAAGAGGGCAAGGACAGACAAGGCAAGGGCTTTGACCCACGCAAGCTCCTTGCACCCGGCGCAGAGGCCATAAAACAAGTCGTAAAGGAAAAATTTGAGCTGTTTGGCTCGGTTAACAAGGCATAGAAGGGACTAATATAAATGAGGAAATATCGTCTTTTGGGTGCGATTTTTGTTTTTGTATTTATTTTTGTCGTACCCGTACAAGCACGTGAAATACCCTCGTCATTTAACTACTCTGTAGATTTTTTCCTATCAATAGAAATGCAAGGTGATGTTTACGAAGAGCTGGCTTCCATTTTTAGATTTTTTGAAAATGGGCTTGGGTTTAGCATAAACGGTACTCATGTACGTGATGAGTTTGCTTTTTCTGATTTTATGCAGATTGGGCTATACAATCTCAGCGATGTGCTTCACACATTGCCTGTGGATATACCGATTATGCCATTGCTTACGATTATGGGCGTGGACTTGTCCGAGCCTATACGTATTTGGACCGAAGCGGATTTTACAAATCTGTCGGAGCCGGATATAAAATTTATTTTTGAATTGCCGTCAGTCCTTAGGCTTATGCTCACTTTTGTGGATGAGGCATTTGCGAGGCAATTTCTTGTACTGGATATGACAGAAATAATGACGGATTTGTTTTCAGAACTTGATGTAGAAATCCGCTTGATTTCTGATGAGCAGATGTCGGAGTTTGTACATTACTTTGGAGAAGCCGCGTCCGATTTGCAATCAGACATTATGGAGTGGATGACATATGCACAATCAGAAATGTCGGATTATCTGACCATACACACGTTTAAGCGTGGAGTAGAACGACTCGAAGATGCTTTCCGAGTATATGTAGAGCTGGATTTTGCCATCAGCGACCGCGACTCTGCCGCAAATTTTGTATTAGAATTTAACGCCGCATTTACAAACATAAATAATGTGACAGAGCGCGTTCCACTACCAGAGCTTACACCGGAAAACAGCTTTAGCCCGCTGGGGTAAAGCCATCTACACACTGCCCGACTCGTAGGTAAACCCTTGGCCGTGTACGTCTGATACCGTATCGGTTATCATAAATGCCTCTTTGTCGTATTTGTTTACGATGGTGAGTAACTGTTGATAATTTTTTGAGCTTAGAGTTACCATCATCATGGGACGGTCTTGTTTTTCGAACGCGCCTGTGGATGGGATGAGGGTCACGCCGCGTTTTACTTCGTGCAATACGTCTTTTGTGATTTGCTCGTGAGCATCACTGATTATATAGACCATTTTCTTTTTGTTGATGCCGTTTTCGATATAGCTCATGGTTGCAGATGTGATGAAAATGGAGAAGATGGCGAAGAAGAATGCATCCATATCAAACACAATCAGGCTCAAAACCACAACAATACCATCTGTAATAAACAGCCCTATCGAGGGACTCATATTAAAATGTTTTTGCAAAATCAGCGGCGGAATGGCAGTTCCGCCGCTGCTTGCTTTGTTCTTGTATAAAATACTTATTGCTATGCCAAAAATCACACTGCCAAATACCATCGAGAGCATTCTGTCGCTCACCAGCATAACACGCGGCATTATTGCAACAAACATGGGCAGTAACAATGCGCCTATGGCTGTGTTAAAGAACACTTCTTTTCCCAAAAATACAAGAGCGAGTACCAAAACAAGGCCGTTGCCGATGTAAATCACGGTAGAGCGACTCATGCCGAGCCATTCTTCTATTATGATGGCAAGCCCTGTAAGGCCGCCGGCCGCGATATAGTGCGGCCCAAGAAACATGTTTACACAAACCGCAACAAGTATAATAGAAAACACAATCCAAAATAATTTTTTTGCCCAAAATATTACTGACTCCATGGTGAACATGCCTCGTTTCGATATAATTATACTATGGTTTACAAAAGAAGTTTTTTTATTCACTCCCTGTAGAGTGTCATATGGGTTTCTTCGAGTTGTTTTATAATCGGTAGCTTTTGTGGGCATTTTTCTTCACAAACGCCGCATTTTGTGCAATCGGCGGGACTCGCGCTCTTTACCCACTCTTTGCCGCGGATGACATTGTTGTAACTCGCTACAGAATGCTCTGTCAGCTCGTATACGCGGTGATTATTCATTAGCCCAAAAAGATGCGGGATATTTATATCCTTTGGGCAGGGCTTACAATAATCGCAGGATGTGCAGTATAGCTGTGCGAGCTTTTTGTTTTCGTCCATCATTTTTTTGACTTGTGCGATTTCTGTATCGTCGAGGCTACCGCCACGCGATGATATTTTTGCGTTTTCTTCTACATGGGCGAGTGTACTCATGCCCGACAATGCGATGTCCACGGTTGGGTTTGCCAGCACAAAGCGCATTGCCATCTCTGCCGTACTTGCGGGTTTTTCTTTTAAAAGCCCGCGGATAATATCGCTGGGCGCACCGAGTTTTCCGCCGCCTACCGGCCCCATTATTACCGTGCCGAGTCCTTTTTCTTTAGCATATGCGATATTTTCTTCGTTGGAACGGTCGAGCAAGTTGTACTGGATAAGCACACTCTCAAAACGACCGCTGTCTATGATGTAGCGTAGGTTTTCTGCACTATCATGATATGAAAATGAGATATGCTTGATTAGACCCTCGTTTTTTGCACGTTCTGCGGCTTGCAACGGGCCGTTTTGCAACTTTTCCCATGATTTAAAGCCTTGGAGATTAATACCCCAAAAATGATAGAAATCTATCGAGGGCAGGTCGAGGTTTTTTAGAGATGTTTCCAGCCGCTTTAGCCAGTCATCCGCACTCTCGTTTTCGATTGGATTTTTTGTAGATACATATATTTTATTACCCTTCCAGCTACGTAGTGCGCGTCCCACTGCCGCTTCGCTTAGTTTTTCGCAGTAATATGGTGCGGTGTCGATATAGTTTACCCCAAGCTCAAATGCACGATGCATCATCGGGATAGCCAGGTCGTCGTTGATTTCGATTTTGTCGCCCTCGCCCCTCATAGGAAGCCGCATTGCACCAAATCCCAACGCAGACATCTTTATTCCCGTTTTTCCAAATTCATTTAATATCATAATCTATACCCCTTTCGTATTTTTAAACAGAAAAAAACCCTAACCGTTTTTGCTGTCAGGGTAATCTCATTATATTGCCTTATTTACCATTTTCATGAGCCGTGATTTCTTCCTCGAGGCTGTGTTTTTGTGGTACACGCCTTTGGAGGCGGCTTTATCTATAGCGGCGATGGCTTGCAGAAGAAGTGCTTTTGTATCTGCTTCTTTTGCATTTGCCGCAATTACTACTTTTTTAACCGCTGTTTTTGTTAAAGACTTAACATGTTTATTACGCGCATGTCTTTTTGCGGCTACTCTAACGCGCTTTTGTGCTGATTTAATATTTGCCAAAACTGTCACCTCCTCCGACTTGCGTATTTTGCCAAAAAACAAGGTAAATGTCAAGCACAAACCAGTATATATACCATCTCATTAACGATTTTTTGGCTTGCGACGAGCGAAAAACGGCTGAGTGCGCCGCTAACGATAGCATGATTAAATGAAGCGGCGTAGTTTTTCTCCATACCCTTTTCTCGTCCGCCGAGGCTTTTTAGCGGATAAGAAATCACCAAAAAGCGCGAATTGAGTGAGTTTGCAAGCTCATAGCCACGCCCCGATTTTTGTGCTTCTAATACGGGAACCAGCTTTAGCATTAGCGCGAGGTCTACGTTTTCGGACGGATTTTCTATGGCAAGGTCGGCACATTTTGCAGTCTGTGGCAAACCTGACAACTCAAAAAATCTATTGAGTAAATCCTTTGTATGCAGGTCTATGTCATATGCATAATAAGTATGCGGAGAAAACGGCATGAGCGACAATGCAAACGGATTGTACCCACAACCCAAATCCAGCAAAGTATCCACCGCGCCCGTATGCTTTCCGATAAATTCATAAAACTGTGCGATATGAGAAATGCGTTCCTTTGTAGATGAATGAAGGCTCAAAATCTGCTCGTTTATGCCTCGGTCAAAACTCGATGAGTCCAAAAGTTCACGAGCTTTTTTATATGACTTACCCTGCATATACGCTCCATACATTTTGTGCATTTGGGTCTTTGCGGCTTTGAGCGGGTCTTTTTTTTGTGCGTTTTCTGCAAAAATCCGCTCAACAAGTGGTTGGTACAGCATATCGTATTTTTTCATGACAGTCGTTCCATCAACATCGTATAAAACCTAAGGTTATGAATAGTCGCAAGCCGCGCCGCAAGCCCGTCACCAATCACGGCCAAATGTCGCAAATATCCCCGAGAATAGTTTGTACAAGTAAAGCAGTCGCAAAACTCGGAAACAGGCCGAGAGTCGCGCCTATGCTCATCATCCAAAATATAATGGTAGCTATAAAAATCGCCGCACACACCATCAGCGTCATTAAATACATAAAGCCGATTGTGACGTGCTTCTCGCGTGGGTATTACGCAGTCAAAGAGATTGTATCCCAGTCGTACACATGCCACAATATTTTCGGGTTTGCCTATGCCCATCGCGTATTTTATACCGTCATCAGGCATCAGCTCCGCCGTATACGCCAAGATTTCTTCCATGAGCCGCCCTTCTGCATCCAAAGGCCAACCACCAAAGCCAAAACTTGTGTAACCCATAGAAATCAATGCCTCGGCGCATTCCTTACGTAAGGACTTGTCGTTACCGCCTTGGATGATTCCAAACAAGCGGCTTTGGCCTTTGCTTAGGCTTTTAAACGTGCGCATACATTTTTCGCCCCAGCGGATGGTCGTATCCACGGCCTTTTTTTGCACATCATCCGAGTCGGCGGGATGTGTGCAGTAGTCCAAGGCCATCAGCACATCTGAGCCATATGCCAATTGCGACTGTATACATTTTTCGGGAGTGATGACGGTTTTTTTCCCGTCTCTGCGAAAGATGATTTCATTAGGGCGGATTTCTCCCATGGACGCATTCTCTCGCAAAAGCGAAAACACCTGAAATCCGCCCGAGTCGGTGATGATGGGGCGTTTCCAGCCTGCAAATTTGTTTAACCCGCCAAGGGCTTTTATAGTAGTCGCGCCGGGTTTTGTCATGAGGTGGTATGCGTTCATAACAAGCCCCTGCACCCCACAGTTTTCCAAATCCGTACTATCCACACAGCGCACCACGCCGCGTGTCCCATCCGGGAAAAACGCGGGCAATGATACTTCGCCATGCGGCAAGACTAAAGTAGACATGTCTTCACCCTTAACATCGCTGCATATATTTCTTTTTTCGAGAGTTTGTCATCAGACGAGTGCAATATACGAGAGGCTTCTTTTAGCGTGCAGTATTGTTTGATTATTATATCAATAAGCCGCGCTTCCACTGTGATTTCTTCTGTCACTTCGACTTTTTCTGCCATAACCAAATGCACGACACATGTGTACTCGCCTTTTTCGGCAGCCGGATTGGACAAAAGCTCTGCCAATACCTCCTGTGCCGTTCCGCGATATATTTTTTCAAATTTTTTAGAAATATCATTGCAAACACAAAGCAAGGCATCGGGGATTTCTTCCTTCATAACAGAAAGCACTGACTTTATACGCTTTGGCGATTCGTAAAAAACAACGGTCTCCACTGCTTCGATTGTATCCAAAAGCCCCTTTACGGCATTTTTGCCACGCGGCAAAAAACCAACAAAAGCAAAGCGCGAAACATCAAATCCACTAACCGAAAGCGCGCCAACCACCGCACTCGCACCACATACAGGCACGACATCCACTCCGGCTTTTGATGCCGCCGCAACCAGCCTACCCCCCGGGTCAGAAATACAAGGCGTACCCGCGTCAGAAATAAGTGCAACGCTTTTTCCTTCCAGCAGCTTTTCCACAAAAAAATCCCCACGCTTTTCCTCATTAAATTTATGACAGGAAAACATAGGGGTTTTTATATTAAAATGCGAGAGCAAACCACGGCTGTGGCGCGTGTCCTCGGCGGCAATAATGTCCACCTCACCAAGAATACGCACTGCACGCGCTGTGATGTCCTCCAGATTACCTATCGGCGTTGCCACTACATAAAGCGGCATCTTGAAATCCCATCTGTGCTTTTCATTGCAAATAATCTCCTTTGTGGCTCGTTATAGCAGATTATAGCATACATTGCAATCTCGGCAATGATGTGGTGTAAAAAAAGCTGCATTGGGATTCACAACTGCTTGATTTCAGCGGGCTTGAGCGGTTATGACCAAAACATCTACGGCGCGCATGGGACTCTATTTCATCCACCTTTCCAGCCGTAGTTTTCCGATATGTTGATACAGCGGAATCAGAGGTGCAAGCCTTGAAACGAGTGAGGTATATACGGTCTGCTTGTTTTCTCGCAAGCCATACAGGACGGCGCGAGCGGCGGTATCCGCGTTTTGCAGTGGGTATGGTAGTGGTATATCTGTCGCAATCCTTCCCCAAAAGCGTGTTTTTAGGCTTATTGGATAAACGGTCATATAATGCAACCGCTTTGGTTTTTCGTATCTGTAGCTGTCGTGGAATCCGTCGAGGGCGTGTTTTGTTGCAGAATAAAGTGCCATCCCCGGCAACCCGAACTTGCCAAGCATGGAAGAAATCGCAACAAAGGCTATGTCGCCTGTTGTTTTGGTGAGAAAGCATTCCAATGTGTACATAGGTGACAATACATTTGTCTTAAAAATCCGCTCGATATGTTCATAGTCCTGATTGACAAAGCTTTCGTAATATCCAAAGCCTGCACAAGCAATAACACAGTCCAGCCCACCCATTAGGTGTATGGATTCGTCCAGCATATGTTCTATGTTTTGCGATGTGGTTATGTCCAAAGACAGAGGGCGTACCTTTGGGATACCATGCAGTGATTTTATATTTCTGCCTACAGCGACTATTTTTGTGCCTTTTATTTTTGTAAGTCGCTTAGTAATCGCAAGCCCCAGCCCCGATGACGCGCCTGTAACAAGATATTTTTTCCCGCAGAGTTTCATAGTTTTTTTACAAAATTGCCGCTCACGTCTACCTTGTTATTTAATATGATGAACGCATGAGGGTCAGCGGCAGTTACGATTCTCTTTAGATTTGGGGCTTCGTATTTGGATATTACTGTTGTGAATATGTGAGTGTGGTTTCCGCTATACGCGCCTTTGCCCTCCCAGCAGGTCGCGCCGCGTTGCAGTTTGTTCATTACTTCTTGTACAGCATCGGGATTTGTTGTAAAAATGAGCGCGCTTGTTTTTATGTTTTGGTAATGCGCGTGGTCTACGGCAAGTGCGTATATTACGGTAAAGAGTGCAGAATAAATTACCGTGTTTAGGTCATAAACAATCAAACAATAGCTGTATACAAAAACACCGATAATCAATGCTACACGCCCAACCGTAAAGTCTGGATATTTGATTGAACAATAGACACCTATCAGGTCAGACCCACCACCGGAGCCGCCACATCTCAATGTAAGCCCGGTGCCAAATCCCGCCAACACGCCACCAACAATAGAAGCCGCTAATGGGTCATAAACCAGTGGCTCTACAGGTATGGGAATAAAGGACATCGCAACGGTGATAAAAATAATGGTAACAATGGTTTTTGCGGGGAAAACGCGATTTGTTATGCTCAACACCAAGAGTATCAAGGGGATGTTTAATAAAAGCAATATGGTGCCTGTCAGATTAAAGTTTTTTGGCATGGAAGTAAAATTAGCAAGGACTGACTCTATGACCTGCGCTATACCCGTCACTGTTCCTATATAAAGCTGATGCGGCACGATAATTATATTAATCGCAACAGCAAACAATAAAGCACCCATCAAAGACCCTGCATAGCCCGACACGACTTTTCTTTTTTCCATCCGACAGCCTCCGGAATTTTTAAATTTTAAACACGCCCACTATAACACAACAACATTTATACGTGGGATGATTTTGTCTACTCTGTAGGTGTTTTTTAAAAAATCTTCTACAGACATTATTTCGGAGGCTATAGCCTTTTCGAATGCAGATTTTTGGATTGGCTCATAAACCTTGCCCTTTACAGTCACGTCTATTATTAAACGCAGATTATTTTTTTGCACATCTACGTTTACATCGTGGGATTTTATTTTTAGGGTCGCACCTTCTGTAGTCACTACCGCACCATTGTTACCATTTTTGTGGCACCATAGATATCCGCGCAGTTGTTCCTGCGTTAGGTTCCCTGCGCCTTTTAAAACCAGCTCGTCGCCTTCGCGCTCGATTTTTAGCAATATAGTGTTTGGATTGTCAGAAAAACGACCGAAGTCAAGTGCCAACAAGGTGCCGCCCATCTTGTCACGAGCGCGATATATATCCGAGAGATACGAGCCGGGAAGGATTTCGTTAGGCTGTTTTGCTTCGAGGATGTCGGAAGGGTCTTTTGCAGAGATGACACGGATTTTGCGTCCGGTCTTTAAGATGTCCAATGACGCTATCGCACCTGCCAATTTTTCTTGGTTTTCCAATAGATTTTCACCCATTATTATGAGATTCATTTGACCAAAGTATAGGTTTTTGTCTTGTTTTGCATTCATCATCTTTATTGCCTCTGTCACTGTTTCGCCTGTTGATGTATTGACTTTGGGGGCCTCATCTTCTTCGCCTATTATTGGGATACTTAGGATTACTTTGTATTGATTTTCTTCCCAGTCGACACCCATCGCCACCACAAAGGCGCGGTCTTCGATTTCTACCCTATCCCAACATCCGGTAAATGCCACCAATAACAACAGCACCAGCAACATTTTTTTTGCACCCCACATCGTTATCTTTGCCGCAATAATAAGAATCAATGGCAAAATAACAAGAAAAAACACAGCGATGACAAGATATATCAAGTCAATCTTAGAAAACACATCCTCACGGCTTACAGGCAACAGGCTAACACAAAAAATCGCTACAGCCGTCAAAAACACCCCTCCACCAAGTCTAGCCTTGGCATACATATCCTTCACAAGCAATCCGCAAAAAAACAACAGCGCGTTTGCTAACGCAAATGCCGTGATTATCCAAAATCCAAACATAAGTGCCTCCTGCCGTTCAATAAACGACCCCGGCAACGATATTATGTCCATCATACTAAGCACAGGCCAAGGCTCATTTTCCACACCACTACCAAAAGAAGCAAGTGTAACCACCATAATGCCCACGACCAACAAACCCGCGGCAAAGAGTCCGCCGACCACTGCACGCACGAGACTTTTTTCCCTTGGCACATATGGCGAGACAAGCAACAAGCACTCTAAGCCCGTAAGAATAAACACAAGCCGCAATGAGCCATAAACCAACGACCGTACATCGTTTTCGAAAACAGGTTTTAGATTAGAAAAATCAGCGTCTACCACAGCAATACCAAATAAAAATAAAAACGGCAAAATCATAAGCGAAAAAAGCACCTCGGCAATACGCGCCCGAGTCTCAAACCCCTTAGCCGCCGCATAGGCACACACAGCGAGCATAACCCCACCGACCACAAACATCGGCGTATCGGGCAACATAACATCCTGCGAAATCTTTAAAAAAAGTCGCAACTCCGACCCTGCCGCAAAAACAAGCTTGGCCCACATTGCCACCCCGATGATGTATGCCACGGGCTTTCCCAACAGCACAGACACAGACCTAATAAAGCCCGGATTTTCCCCTGCGGTTTCTGCGGCTTCTTGTGCAACGCGAGCGGCAAAACTAATTAATGCACCTATGAGTATTGCTCCAAGGGTAAGACCGATGGCCATTATCCACCCATCTTGCGCACCCTTTGGCAAGTACTCGGCGGCACGGCGCGGCAAAACAATCACACCTGTTCCCATTGCACTCAAGATGATTAAAATTTGCAATTGTCGCATTGTTATTTTTTTGTTTGAGGACATGTAGTCATTCGCTCCTTACTTCATCCTTGCCGATTCCTGTTGATTGGCAAAGAAAGGACGTTTTTTCATGCTAAACAGCGGAAAGCGGAACAAGCTATCCTTCAAATCCTCGCCCTTGCTAAGTTCCGAAGCGGCAAAAGGCATCAGATACGGAAATCCAACAGATTTTAGCCCCGCCAGGTGGATTAGAGTGACGAGCAATCCCATGATGAGTCCAAAAAATCCAAGGAAGGCAGACAATACAAGCACTCCGTATTTTACGAGACGGAAGCCGTACACCAGCGATACACTGGGGATGGAAAAGGTCGCAATACCTGTCATTGCCACAATGATGACAACTATGGGGCTTACAAGCCCTGCCTCTACGGAGGCCTGGCCTATGATTAGCCCTCCGACTATGCCGATTGTCCCACCGCTCGCGCTCCTTAGGCGTATTCCCGCTTCGCGCAGGAGTTCGAAGGCTGTGTCCAGCAAAAGGAACTCTATGACGGCAGGAAACGGTACGTTTTGGCTGGCTTCGGAAAGGCGATTTACCATAAGCAATGGAATCATCGAAGGGTGAAAGAGAGCCACGGCAAGATAAAAACCCGGTAGCGCGACAGATATAAACGCACCCACAAAGCGCAAAAATCGCGTTAGACTCATCACCTGCCAGCGACTGTAATAGTCCTCGGAAGCATGAAAGAGGCAATTCATAGTCACAGGTACGATTATTACAAAGGGTGAGTTGTCCACGATGACGGCTACGCGCCCTTCCAATATGGCGGCGGCGGCCTTATCGGGTCGCTCTGTCAGTTGCACTTGCGGAAAGGGACTCAGCCAACTCTCTTCTATAAATTGCTCCACACTGCCGCTGTCCATCACTCCGTCTATTTCTATAGACTCCAGACGGCATTCTACTTCGGCAAGTACTTCCGGGCGGGTGATGTCTTTCATATAAACCACGGCAATATCAGTCAAACTGCGTATGCCCATCTTTGATTGTTTTACTACCAGATTATTGTCACGTATACGGCGGCGGATTAGTGCAGTATTAAATCGCATTACCTCTGAAAAGGCTTCGCGGGGACCTTGCACTACTACCTCGGTCTCCGCAGACTGGATTCCACGATTTGGGAAACCGCGAGTGGCGACAACGACAACTTTTTCACAGCCATCAATAAAAACCGCAGTATCACCAGCGTGGATAAAGTAGAGAATGTCGAACATGTCATCCGTTTCGGAGATGTCTGTAGTTGCTATACCTCGGTCACGTAGTGTTTCATATACCGTTTCGCCTTTTTCTTCGGGAGAAAGCTCCGCCCAGTCCATCTTAAACAAACGATTTATTACGGTTAAGTCCATCGCTTCTCGATTTGTCATAGCATCAAAATACGCCATGTACAGCATCGGCGCACCCACACCTCCGGGTGCAAATTTTCTACCGATATAGTCCTGCGACCCTTCAAACAAGCCTGTCAAGAGTTTTATATTTTCTTCAATATCCTTACTTGGCTTTTGTCCTTTAAAGTCTTGCGTCATGCTAATAACAATCACCGCCCTTTTAAAACATTTTGCCGTAAAGTCCTGTAAATTATTCTTAAACTTTTATTAACATGTTTTGTGTAATGTCACAGAAACACCGCTAAAACTTTGGAAATTTAGACAATGACAACCAAATAATTTTTGTTGTAATATAACTGTAACATTACACAGTAGGCGAGGTGCGTGCAGTTTTCGCATAATTCGTCAAAGTATAGGAGGCAGCTAAATGGCTGGTTTAGAACTTAAAAATATCGTCAAGAAGTATCCCAACGGTTTTGTTGCAGTGCAAGATTTCAACATGAAAATCGCAGACAAAGAATTTATTATTTTTGTTGGTCCCTCCGGTTGTGGTAAAACCACTACCCTACGTATGATTGCAGGTCTGGAAGAAATTACAGAGGGTGAGCTATACATAGGCGACCGCCTAATGAATGACGTAGCCCCCAAAGACCGCGACATCGCTATGGTTTTCCAAAACTACGCGCTGTATCCACATATGAGCGTACATGACAACATGGCATTCGGCCTAAAACTCCGCAAAACACCTAAAGCAGAAATTGAAAAAAGAGTACATGAAGCGGCAAGGATTCTTGACATTGAGCATCTGCTCGACCGCAAACCTAAAGCACTATCGGGCGGACAACGCCAACGTGTAGCAATGGGGCGTGCAATCGTGCGCGAGCCAAAAGTATTCCTGATGGACGAACCTCTCTCCAACCTAGACGCAAAACTGCGTGTACAGATGCGTACAGAAATCACAAAACTCCACCAAAAACTACAAACAACATTCATTTATGTAACCCATGACCAAACAGAAGCTATGACACTCGGTACTCGTATCGTAGTAATGAAAGACGGCGTAGCACAACAAGTAGACAGTCCCGTAAATCTATATAATAAACCCAAAAACCTCTTTGTTGCAGGCTTTATCGGCTCTCCACAAATGAACCTCGTGGATGTGACCGTAGACCAACGTGGCAACGATGTATACCTCATGTTTGGTGACTTCCCCATAAAACTGCCCGAGGCTAAAGCAAAAGCACTCATAGACGGCGGCTACCACGAAAAAACCGTGGTGATGGGTATCCGTCCCGAGGATATGCATGACGAAGAAGTATTCATAAGCAACTCGCCGGAGTCATTAATCAAAACAGATGTAGAAGTAACAGAGCTTCTCGGTGCAGAAATTTACCTCTACCTGCTATGTGCAGAACAGCAAATGGTGGCTCGTGTAAATCCAAGAAGCACAGCAAAAACCGGAGACACAATCACCATCGCACTTGATGTACAACGCATACACGTTTTCGACAAAGATACAGAGCAAGCGATTACAAACTAATCCAGCTCAAACTCTGCCCATGCGTGCATATGAGTGTCTTGCCACACATCTACGACAATCCTGTATATGCCACGAGTTAGATTTGCACCCAGCATATCTTCTGACAAGGTAAACCTCGCACTATAGCCGTATGGTAATGTCGTCAACGCACTTTCGAATATCAAATCTTCACGAAAAGGAAACTCTCTCCAGTCACCGTTTTCGTCTAGTTTTGCTAATACAAACCTTGCTCCCACGGATATTTCTTCCGTGGGATTTTTGTTTGTCAGCGTTGCAAACAAAGCATGTGGATGTCTTTCCATCACAAGTACATGGCTCGTATCGGACAACTCAATAATCGGCCAATCATCCATACCCTGAGGAAAACTTATTACCCTCCCCAAAATAGCAAATACAAGTATCGCACCCGTCATATAAATAATCTGCCTGCTCATTTTTTATCCCCCATCAAATGCCGCTTATATCATATTCCCCGGAAGATGAGTCGGTGACTTCTCCGTCTGTTTCGCGTATCGCAATAAAAATCATAAGCAATGTAGGTCCGATGATAAGCCCCAAAATTCCAAAAATCCTAAACCCTATATAGATTGACATGAGAGAAGCCAGCGGATGCGCTCCCATCTGCGTACCCAAGATTTTGGGTTGCAATACTTGGCGCGTAATCGTAATAATGCCCCATATAACAAGCAAAATAATAGCCTGCTGCATATTGCCCATTATCAAGCTAATCGCCGCCCATGGTAATAACACAAGCGCAGGCCCGAGTACAGGCAAAAAGTCCAATACCGCAAAAAGCAATCCCAACAACAGCGCATATGGATTACGCAAAAACATCAACCCGATAATGCTGATAATGCCGATAATCACCATCAAAATGCCCTGTGCGCGGAAATATCCGCTAAGGGCGCGCACAAGCCCTGCCCGAGTCTGCTGCATTTGTTTACGAATCCACTCGGGGCAGGTTTTTTTAACAAATCCAAAAATTCGCTTTCCGTCCGACATAAAAAAGTAAGCACTGACCAGTCCTATGACTATATTGAGAAAATAGTCCGGTACACTACCCAATGCTCGCAACCCTGTCTCCCGCGCACCATCGCCGATGACGGCAGTAGCCGCCACAGGCAAAATTTCTTCGATATTGGGCATATACCATCCTTCGGGCAAATTTTCTGTATGGCGTTGCAACCACAAGTTAGCCTCATCCAGCCGCGACGCTACTTCAGAAATATGGTTTGGCATAGACTCCACAATCCCACTAACCTGCCGCACCAGCATAGAAATCAACCAAGCCCCAAGGCTACCCATCACCGCCATAAAAATTAGCAAGCAAACCAGCGAAGATACCCAACGCCTAAATTTTAATTTGCTAACAATAAATCTATTAACAGGCTCCATTATGAGTGCGATGATAAGTCCGATAAAAAATGGTGCGAAATAAATAAAAAACACAGTAAAAAACAGATAAAACGAGACCATAACTAATAAAAGAAATAAGTATCGGTCAATTTTGCTCCTGTTTTTGTTATAATACTCACGCACCGGCATCATCCTTTGTCAATTTTTCAAATAGCATGTCATACAAAAATATATTTATATTACATATTTTACCATAATGTTCATTCGACTCCTGATAGGCTTGTTTATAAAGGAGTGATTACTTATGCAAGATTTTACATTGCCTGCTAATATAAAGCAAATAGGCAGCATTGGAGACGGCCTTCGGATATATATGGAGGATTATGTCTGTACGTTTTTGCACCAGTATGCGGAGTCGGCGGGATTTGAGGAGCGCATCGCATTTTTGGTGGGAAAACAGATGGTGATAGACGGCCAGCAGTATCTGTTTATCGGGGGTGCAATTTATGGGAGATATGCAGAAAAGCATGAGGGGCATTTGCGGTTTACAGAAAAAAGCGTGGACTACGCAGAGGAGATGTTGGAGGAACATTTTCCAAACATGGAGATTGTGGGATGGATGCAGTCCCAACCGAGCTATGGAACCTATCTAAACCAATACTACGGCGCGTATCATCTTAGGCAGTTTAGAAAAGAGCATCAGGTGATGTTTGTCGTAGACCCGTTGGAACGCACAAATGCATTTTATTACACAAATCCTGTGGCCATGACACCGAGTGACAGAATGGCAGAAATCCCCGGGTATTTTATCTATTACGAAAAAAACACAAACATGCATGAATACATGCTCGTCAATAAATCGCATAACTATACAGCAAAGCCACCAACAATGGTGGAATTTAAGCCTGTGGAGTATGCAAGTGACAACGAAGAAGAAAATGAAGAAATCGAAGAAACAAATGAACTCGAAGGCAGATTTTCTATGGCAGGGCCGCATAAAAGACCGGAGGACATCATCCGAAGGCACGAAAACGCAAAAGCAAGGCGACGAGGCACAATCATGGAGCAGAAAAGAGCAACAAATCTGCTGGCGGGGCTATGCGCTGTGTTGTTTGTGATTAGCTTTGTAATGGGCGTTAACCTGGCACGCAGTCATGATAGAATCGACAATAACGAGGCACAGATACGCCAGCTCACCACTGCACTACGAAATCATTTGACACCCGCAGAACAAACCGCCTACCACACTCCCGCATTTGCAGAAAACGAAAACCAAATCGGCGAAGCCGCAGGTGTTGTGGTAGCGGAGCTAACACCGGAACCCGCATACAACACCTATCTGACAGCCCCACCGGAAGAAACAATCCCCGTATCCGTCTATGAGGAAGCCGCGCTAATTCCTCCTATTCCGGAGACATATACCATCCAGCCGGGCGACAGCCTTTTGGCAATCAGCATATATTTCTTTGGGGACGGCAACATGGTAAGCGAAATTTTGACACTTAACGGCATAGAAAACCCTGACCACATCATCGCAGGCAGAACAATTTCATTGCCGCCGCGCAGATAAAATGCCGGAAGATTTTTTGACCGCCGCACTAGCGCACGAAATAAAAAACCCTGCGGCGGTCGCACTCGCTCATGTAAATCTACTACGTCTGGAGGATGAAAAGCAAAATCTCGACCATCATCTAAACCATATAGAACAAGCCCTGTATAATATCTGCAACATGGTAAAAGACATGCTCTCCACGACATATAGCAGTTGCGAAGCATATGAAATAAATCTATGCAGTATTATCTGCGAAATTTTGGAAACCTACCGCGCTGCTTGGCCGGAGATTTCCTTTGTTTTTGAAAATGAAAGCCCCCTACCCTGCTACGGTCACGAAATTTCTCTGCGTATGATTTTTTCCAATCTTATAAAAAATGCGGTAGAAGCTATAGAAGTAACAAGTCAAAGCGGCATGATTACCATCTCCGCAGACTACAACAGCGGCTTCTTAAATGTGGCAATCCGCGACACGGGAGAATCATACTCAACAGACAAGCCTCACGGAAATGGCTTGGGACTCGCCATCTGCAAAAGCCTCGCAGGTGGCATCGGTGCAAAAATATCCGCCGAGCATTCCGAAAACGGCTGTACAGTACTCGTACAAGTACGCACGTCCACTCCTTCTTTTGCATAGTATGTATTGTACACGCCCATAAAAAAAGGAGGCCAATGATGAGCTATCTACACGGTTGCAAATACCATTTCGGTAATCGCTTCGACTTCGGAAAGGCAGAAAGAAAAGAAGAAGAGGCCGTACAGTTCCGTTATCATCCGATGTATTATCGCTTCCACCGCTATATCCCACGTCGGCGACTGTGGATGTAGAATGCAATAGAGCGAACTTGAAAAAAAAATTCAACCGATGGCAATTTACCAACGGTTGAATTTTTTATTTTCGTGACATTTTTAATATAACCTTGCAAAGCGTTGTTAGCTGTGACAGAATGGCAATGCGAAAGTCAGTATTGTAAAGGAATGATTAGTGTGAAATTTTTTATTGCCCTGCTTATATTTACTGCCGCATTTTCTGTTTCGGCATATGGCATTACTGTTACGGTGGATGGCGAAGCGATTAACTTTGCAGACCAGCCACCCGTAATCATAGGCGGGCGTACACTCGTACCACTGCGTGCGGTTTTTGAGCATGTTGGATTTGACGTAAACTGGGAGGCAGAAACAGAAACAGCAACCCTCGACCGCCATGATTATTTTGTAGAAATTTCTATAGGAAGCCCCACATTCACAACAAACGGAAGTATGATTTCGCTGGAAGTCCCCGCGCAAATCATCGCAGGGAGGACATTGCTCCCTATACGCGCCGTGTTGGAAAGTGTGGGCTATTTTGTTGGATGGGATGGTGTCACAAGCACCGTAATTGTAACATCCACTCCACAAGCTACACCCACTCACGGCCTTTTCCTTAGCGACAATCCGGAAATCCCTGACCCACCTTCTACCCCACCCATCCCAAACCGCCGTCTGACTGATGCAGAAATCACCGAATGGACAAACGCCTATAACATCTTAGGCGGGAATGAGTTTGAGCGCGAAGTCATACGACTCACAAATATAGAGCGTGTCAGCGCAGGGCTTCTTCCGCTGGCAGAGTACACACCATTGATGATGGCCTCACGCTTCAAATCCCAGAGCATGTATGAACTAAACTATTTTAGCCATACAAGCCCCGTATATGGGCATTTTGCAAACATATCTCGTGAGATATTTGATTTTCCCGTGCGTTCCATGGGAGAAAACCTCGCCAGCGGACACCGTACCCCCGAGGATGTAGTATCGGGATGGATGGACTCCCAAGGCCACCGCGAAAACATATTAAATCCTGTATACACACGCATAGGCGTAGGGTTTTTCAATAATAGATGGACACAAAAATTTTCAAGCTAAAAGGAGCTTTGCAGTGGAAAAGAGAGTAGAAAATATCGCAGACATGAATGTGGATTTTGCACAGTGGTACACAGATGTAGTGCGCAAGGCAGAGATGGCCGAGTATTCAGAAACAGGTGGATGCATAATCTATAAACCCTATGGCTACGCCATCTGGGAACTAATCCAAAAAAGCCTGGACGACCGCCTAAAAAAAACAGGTCACGAAAATGTATATATGCCGATGCTAATCCCGGAAAGCCTGCTCCAAAAAGAAGCCGACCATGTAGAGGGTTTTGCGCCCGAGGTTGCATGGGTGACACATGGCGGCTCAGAAAAACTGCAAGAGCGTTTTTGTATACGCCCTACGTCCGAGACGCTGTTTTGCTCGCATTATGCAAATGCAATTCAGTCATACCGTGACCTTCCCAAACTATACAACCAGTGGTGCAGTGTAATGCGCTGGGAAAAAACAACACGCCCCTTTTTGCGTGGGCGTGAGTTCCTGTGGCAGGAAGGACATACAGCCCATGCTACGGCAGAAGAATCTCGTTCAGAGGCATTAGACATTTTGGACACGTATGTAGATATTTCTGAAAATGTCCTCGCCATGCCCTGCATAAAAGGTCAAAAAACCGAACGCGAAAAATTTGCGGGGGCACTCGATACATTTACATTCGAGAGCTTGATGCATGACGGAAAGGCGTTGCAATCAGGTACTACGCATGACTTTGGCAACAAATTCGCAAAGGCATTTGGCATTCAATATCTGGACAAAAACAATAAGCAACAGCATGTCCACCAGTCATCATGGGGTATCAGCACCCGCCTAATCGGTGCAATCATAATGGTACATGGCGACAATAACGGCCTTGTACTACCACCCTACGTCGCCCCCATACAGGTAGTAATCGTACCTGTCGCTTCTCACAAAGAAGGCGTGGTAGAAAAGGCTACAGAGCTATGCGAAAAGCTTTCGAAAAGCGTCCGCGTAAAGCTCGACAACTCCGACAAAAAGCCCGGTTGGAAATTTGCAGAATACGAAATGAAGGGCGTTCCCATACGTCTCGAAATCGGCCCGAAAGATATTGAACAAAATCAATGCGTGATTGCCCGCCGCGACACAGGCGAAAAGATCACCATTCCTTTGGATAACGTAGAAAATATAATCACAGAAACCCTCGAAGCCATCCACAAAAACATGTATGCCAAGGCAAAATCCCGCCAAGACAAAAACACACATACCGCCACTACCCTACCCCAGCTAAAAGAAATCCTTGACAGCACCCCCGGTTTTGTAAAAGCCATGTGGTGCGGAGACGACTCCTGCGAGTTGCGCATAAAAGAAGAAGCCACAGCAACCAGCCGCTGTATGCCATTTGAACAGGAAAAAGTCTCCGACAAATGCGTAGTATGCGAAAAACCCGCATCTCATATGGTGGTCTGGGGTCGAGCATATTAAAGAGGTTGGTCACCCATAAAATTATACCGCTCTACACATGCCGTAATCGCCGAGATTACGGCGTTTTTGAAGCCGTTTTTTTCTAACTCGCATACTGCGGCTATTGTTGTGCCTCCGGGAGAGCATACCGCATCGCGCAGGACTGCTGGATGCTCTCCTGTTTCTTGCAACATTTTTGCCGCACCCAGCAAGGCTTGGGTGCTTATTTCTAACGCCTGCTTGCGAGAAAGGCCATGTCTTACACCCGCGTCTGCCATGGCTTCGGCAAACATAAATACATATGCAGGGGACGAGCCTGCAAGTGCCGTATATACATCAAAGAGCCGCTCAGGCAGGATTTGTGTCTTGCCCACACTGTCGAAGATTTTTACTACGCGAGCCAGTTCATCATCATTCACATTTTCGCTACATATTGCAGTCATTCCGCAGTTTACCATTGCGGGGGTGTTTGGCATGGCTTTTATTATTTTTCCGCCTAAGCGTTCTTGTACATATGCAATGCTAATACCCGCGGCGATGATTACAACCAAGGCGTTTGGATTTATTGCCGATTTTATTTCAGAAATAACCGCATCATAGATATGCGGTTTGATGCTCAAAAAAACTATCTCGGCCTGTGCCGCCTCAACATTATCCGCCGCTATAGCAATACTGTATTTTTCCGCCATATACGAAAGCCGCGTTTTGTCCATATCCGACGCTATTATTTCTAATGTCTCGCCCGCTTTTATTGCCCCTGCTATAATGGCCTCTGCCATATTTCCCGCGCCTATAAAACCAAGTTTTTTCGCCATTTTTAGTCCTTGCCTCCCTATAATAACGACAAATACCAGCCCAATATCCCATCCCCAAACCATAGAGCCACAAGTGACCCGATGCATAAAAACGGACCGAAAGCCATGTATGAGCCACGTTTTACCTTGCCGCTAATCATCAAGTACAGCGCGAAAACAGCACCCACTGCAAAAGCCACAAAAAAAGCAACAAGCATAGCTTGCCACCCGATAAAGAGTCCGACCATCGCCATGAGCTTAACATCACCATACCCAAAGCCGTCTTTTTTTAGAAAAAACAAAGTTAATCTGTCCACGACAAGGAGAGGCAACGCACCTGCCAACACGCCGAACAAAGCATTCCAAACCATCCCGCCTTGCATAATCCATACGATTCCCGCGACGGCTCCTGCAATCACCAGCCCATCAGGGATTGTCTGGGTATCAAAATCAATAAAAGCAATCACCAACAGCACAAATGCAAAAACACATAAGGGCAACAAAAGCCAAACAAACCCAACAAAGATTTCCATAGCGGCAAAAAGACCGCCGCAAAGCAACTCTACAAGTGGGTATCTGGGGCTTATTTTGCCTGTACAGCTACGGCATCTTCCTCGCAAAAACAGCCAACCTACAATAGGGATTAGTTCTATCGCACCCAGTCTTTTTTCGCAAAAAGGACAAGCCGACGGCGGCTGTACAATCGAGAGCTTCTTAGGCACACGATATATCACGACATTGGCAAACGAGCCAAATATTACACCAAATAAAAAAACAAATGCTGTCCACATAGCTACAGTATAGCGGATTATTTTGCTTTATGCTATAGTGGTTTGAGCGGTTATGACCAAAACATCTACGGAGACATATAAAGCATACCGAAAGGGTGGTGTATCGATATGAACATACAAATTTTCGGCAAGCCAAAATGCTTTGATACAAAAAAGGCCGAGAGGTATTTTAAAGAACGCCGCATAAAATTCCAAGCAATCGATATAGCTAAGTTTGGTATGAGCAAGGGCGAGTATCAGAGTGTGAAGTCTGCCGTCGGAGGTATGGAAGCCTTGATGGATGTTAATTCTAAAGAATATGCAAATCAATATATCGCGCATCTCGCCGACCGCGACGACAAAGAACAACGACTTTTAGAAAACCCCGCCATGTTTAAAACACCGATAGTGCGCAACGGCAAAAAAGCAACAATAGGTTATCACCCGGAAATCTGGAGCGAATGGAGCTAGATTATGAATTTTTATATCAATTTAGTCATATTACTACTTTCGTTAGTGGGAGTAGTGTCGGTGTTTTGGGCATCGGCCAGACATAACAAAAGAAGGGACGAGACCAGACGACGTTTTTTGGAGTCGGAAGATGCCGCAAACTCCGTGCGCAAAAAGGAAATTGACCCCGCGCTTTTTTATACCGCTGACTTATCCGTGCTTCCGCCCATACCCGAAGGCGACCCACATCAGGTAGCGCGTTGTGCAAAGCGTGTGATGATATACTTCGCAGAGCCTCTTACAAACTTAGAGCTAAAAATGCAATACGGTCCCGCACAGATGGATTTTATTGCAGAATACGAAGAAAATTTTAATGCATATCTAAAAGCATTGACAAAATGGGCGGCGGAGGCCACAGATGCCGATGCAATAAAAATCCTGCAACATGCTATATCCTTGGGCAGTGAGTATCGCGACACCTACAGGCTCGCGGCAGATATATTGAGCAAACAGGGAGACAAATATGGCATGGAATCGCTACTCGCCCATGCAGAAAAAAACCATTTCCGAGACCCGTCTATTCGCCAACAGGTTTTAGAATATATCCGCAAAAAGGATGACAAATCCACATGAGTATAGCAGACCTTACCTTCATAAGAAACGCAAGCCGGATTTTAAATTCCGGTCATTCGGACGAAGGCTTGGATGTGCGTCCTCGTTGGCAAGACGGCGCACCCGCCTATACTCGCCGCGTCTTTGGCATGGTGAGCGAATATGACCTTTCACAGGAGTTTCCTGCCCTGACTCTGCGCCGTCTTGCATTTAAAAATTGCATAGACGAAATCTTGTGGATTTATCAAAAAAAATCCAACAATGTGAATGAGCTGAAATCAAAAATTTGGGACGCATGGGCAGACAAAGACGGCACGATAGGCAAGGCCTATGGCTATCAGCTAAAACAAAAGCATAAATACGCGGAGGGTGAGTTTGACCAAGTAGACCGCGTTATTTTTGATTTAAAAAACAATCCAAACTCGCGCCGCATAATTACAAATATGTACAACCACAACGACCTGTATGAGATGGGACTATACCCATGCGCGTACAGCCTCACCTTTAATGTAATCGGGGGAAGGCTTAATGCGATTCTTAACCAGCGGTCACAGGATTTTCTCACGGCAAACAACTGGAATGTATGCCAGTATGCAATTTTGCTGCATATGTTTGCGGCAGAGACAGGGCTTGCAGTGGGGACACTATTGCATGTCATTGCCGACGCACATATATATGACAGGCATATCCCGATTGTAGATGAGCTGATTAAAAAAGAGCCGCGCCCTGCGCCAAAACTGCATATCAACCCAAATGTGCGCGATTTTTACTCATTCACACCCGATGATTTTACTCTCGAAGAATATCATCCGCATAAGTTTGAGCATAAAATCGAGGTGGCCGTATGATGTCCCTTATCGTGGCGGTATCAGAAAACTGGGGCATAGGCTACAAAAACGACCTGCTTTTTCGCATAAGTGATGATTTAAAACGATTTCGTAGGCTCACCACAGGCAAAACAATTGTCATGGGGCATAATACTTTTAAATCACTGCCGAGCGGTCGACCGCTTCCAAACCGCACAAACATTGTACTCTCGCGTGACACATCCCTGAAAATCCCCGATGTCTTGGTATGCAATTCTTTGGAAGAATTGCAAAAGTATCTCGTCGGCGATGTCTTTGTAATCGGGGGCGAACAAATCTACAGGCTCTTGTTAGATTATTGCGAAACAGCATATGTCACACAAATACAGGCCGCTCCGCCTGCCGATGCTTTTATGCCAAAACTAAATGAACTGCCAAACTGGAGACTCATAGATGAAGAGCCAAAAACCGAAGGAGATTTGGTCTACAAATACAGTGTTTTTAGCCAAATTCCTTGACATTTTCTTGGAAAATGTCTAAAGTTACATAAAAAGGGTGATGATTTTGGCAACCACCACACAACAACTTAGGCTTGGAGAAGTTTTGTTAGAGGCGGGTTATATCACCGAAGAGCAATTGCAAAACGCCCTAAGCTTGCAAAAATCATATTCTACAAAAAAACGACTCGGCGAAGTGATGGTAGAAAATAATATCATCACAGAAAGCAGATTAAATACCGCGTTGTCCAAACGTCTAAAAATAAAATACGTATCTATGAATGATGCCCCCATAGACTTGGAGGCCGTAAAGCTAATCCCAAAAGCCATCGCAAGCAAACATCGCCTAATCGCCATCGCAACAGACCAAAACGTGCTGCGTGTAAATATCAATGACCCTCTGGACTACTACGCAATCGAGGACATAAAACTTATCACGCATATGCAAATTGAGGTACAGGTTTGCGACCGTGCAGAAATCATAAAGGCAATCAACGAAGCTTATTCCGAAATAGAAACACAAAAGGCCGCCTCCGGAGCTAACGAGTCCGCATTGCAGATGAACGCGCTGGGCTATGTGGATATATCTGAAACTGCTGATGATACACCCATAGTTACATTGCTTAACTCTACGCTTTACAAGGCTCACAGCTCGGGCGCAAGTGACGTGCATATTGAGCCTTTCGAAGAAAACACAGTTTTTAGGATTCGCGTAGACGGACTTATTGTCGATTATTTAAAACTTTCTATATCATTGCATAACTCCATCGTTGCCCGCATAAAAATCTTGGCAGGGATGGATGTCGCAGAAAAGCGCGCACCACAGGACGGCCATTTCCGCGCAAAGCTGGAGAATATTGATATTAACGTCCGTGTTTCTGCCATTCCTACGATTTATGGCGAAAAAATCGTAATGCGCTTTATGGGTCAGACAGGTGCCATGGATAACGGCACGACTTTTGGCATGATGCAGTCCGATTATGAAAAAATGTTAAAAATTTTGCAGGTACCCCATGGAGTGGTCTATGTAACAGGCCCTACGGGTAGCGGAAAAACCACGACCCTTTATATGATAATGGAAATGCTTGCAAAAAAACATGTAAACATTGCCACCATAGAGGACCCTGTAGAGCGCAACTTGGCCAGAATAAATCAAACACAAATAAATCCGCTTGCTGGGCTTACTTTCGCCAGCGGCTTGCGGTCTATCCTCAGGCAAGACCCTGACATCATCATGATAGGCGAGACCCGCGACTCCGAAACCGCCGCCACCGGTGTACGTGCAGCACTCACAGGCCATATGGTGCTAAGTAGTCTGCATACAAACGACTCTGTTTCTACCATAGTTAGGCTCATAGACATGGGCGTGGAGGATTATCTTTTAGCAAACTGCCTTGTCGGCGTTGTCGCACAGAGGCTCGTAAAAAAAGTATGCAAGTTTTGCCAAAAAGAATATGCGCCGGGCGAAAACGAACTGCGACTCCTTGGCAAACATCAACCGACTGTGCTTGTACGCGGAGCGGGTTGCCACAGCTGTAATAATACGGGCTACAAAGGTCGTATAGCCATCCACGA
>JGI24703J35330_11748751_pt1 | contig 31278 bp, 24 predicted proteins | sample TergutNt197P1_FD_35330 | JGI IMG/M metagenome (IMG submission 35330)
CACTACCGAAAAGTTAACTCTTAAACATCAGCAAATCGATAAAATGCAAAATACTGATCTTCTGGGAATCCGAATTTGGATGGAATCGAACTGGAAAATGATCCGAATTTTACTAAAATTACGATTTCCAGATCATTTTTCAACTGCTGAGTACATTAATTTGTCCTTTTGAGATCTGGATTTCGCAAAAATCGAGATTTTCGGATTATTTTTCAACCGCCGAGTACATTAATTTGTCCTTTTGAAATCCGAATTTCGTCAAAATCGAGATTTTCGGATCATTTTTGGCATCCAAGTACGGGAAGATTCCCTTCTAGGGGCACTTGATAAGGTGTAATATACCTTTGAATGGTCAGGTTTTTATCAAAACAAGCACTTGCCTGATAAAATCAGGGTTCTAAACTAGAAAAGCCAACTCTTAAACATCAGTAAACAGACAAAAATGGAGGCCACTGAAAAAGCCCAAAAACACAGATAGCATGGAGAAATGTCGCTTCCAAATGCACGTTTATTTCCGATTTTTGTACGTATTGTGGTAATATCCTGACAAAAAATGCAACACAGAATATTCTAGACGACTTTTTCAGTGGTCTCCAAAAATGCAAAGTACTGATGTTTTTGATAAATCCAGAGACAAAAAACTGTTAACCAACTTCTTCTTCGAAGTTTGCGGGCAGTCTGGGGGCTGTCTCGCGAGACAGCCCTTTTTATCTTACTCACTATAAAGTTTAAACAAAGCTTGTGTCCCTAAATTTTCATAACCTTTTTCTTGCATGGTCTCGTATTGTTTTAAAATAGCGTCTAGCATCTTTAGCTGGGTGCCATTTTTTGTTGCTTCGTTTTGGGCGATGCGCATGTCTTTAATAAAGTGCTTGATGTAGAAACCAGGGTCAAAGTCACCAGCGATTACCCGTGGTCCCATGTTAGCCATGTGCCAACTTCCACCTGCTCCTGTTGACACAGCGCCTTGTATCGTTTCTAAGTCGATGCCAGCAGCTTTGGCATATGCCAGAGATTCTGCCGTTCCAGCGGTTACGCCAGCAACGGCAATCTGATTGGCCATCTTTCCATGTTGGCCAGCACCGGCACCACCGAGGTAGACAATGTTTTTACCCATAATCTCAAAGAGAGGTAGCAAACGTTTATGGATAGCTGGTTCTGCACCAACAAAAATGGTTAAGGTTCCATTTTTAGCACCTAGATCGCCACCGCTTACAGGAGCGTCTACAGCATGGATACCTTTTTCTTTAGCCGCATCAAAGATACGTTTAGCAAGTTCTGGTTGGGAAGTGGTCATGTCTACTAAAATAGCATCTTCTTTAGCATGATTAATCAGACCTTTTGATCCTAAGTAAACGTCCTCAACATCTGCTGGCATGCCAATGATGGAAAAGATAACGTCTGCCTGTTTGGCTACTTCTTTTGGGCTATCACACCAAACGGCGCCTCCATCTAATAAATGCTGCGCTTTTTCTTTTGTGCGGTTGTAAATGTATAGCTGATGACCAGCCTTTTGTAGGTGGCTTGCCATAGCTCCTCCCATGACCCCTGTTCCGATAAATCCAACGTTCATAAATCGATCCCTCCAGTTTATTTGATGACTATGAGGATATACTAACAAAACATTGCCTTTTTTTCAACAAAAACGATGTACAAAGGCTAGCAAAAGTGTTATGATTTAGAGTAGTTAACTTTGAAATTTGGTGATAAAAATGATGAAAGCATTGAAAAAAGCATTTGATCCGAGTATTAAGCTATTAAAATCTGCAACAACCGTGGCAGATCAGGTAGTTGCCCTCGAAGACCAAATGAAACAATTAAGTGATGAACAACTTCAGCAAAAGACGGTAGAATTCCGTCAACAAATCGAAAATGGCGCGAGTCTTGATGATCTTTTAGTGGAAGCATATGCTGTGGTTCGGGAAGCATCGACTCGGGTTTTAGGAATGACACCGTATCCGGTGCAAATCGTTGGTGCGACTTGTTTACATGGTGGTAATATTGCTGAGATGCGTACCGGTGAAGGTAAGACGCTAACATCTACTATGCCGGCCTATCTCAATGCCCTAAGCGGTAAAGGCGTTCACATTATTACGGTCAATGAATATTTAGCTAGCCGTGATGCCCAGGAAATGGGAGAGCTATTTAACTGGCTGGGTCTTTCTGTTGGCTTAAACTTAGCTTCTTTAACCGCCGATGAGAAACGAAATGCATACAGTTGTGATATTACTTACTCAACAAACAATGAAATTGGATTTGACTACTTACGTGACCACATGGTGATGTATGTGGATCAAATGGTTCAACGTGACCTTAATTATGCCATCATTGATGAGGTTGACTCCATTTTGATTGATGAGGCTCGTACACCATTAATTATTTCTGGTGGAAAGAAAAATACCGGTGATCTTTACGTTCAAGCAGATCGCTTGATTAAATCGCTAAAGGAAGATGAGCACTACGAAATTGACATTAAGAGTAAGAACATTCAGTTAACCGAATCAGGAATGTCTCGTGCTGAAAGCTTTTTGAACGTTGACAACTTATACGATATTTCTAATGCTGTGATGCTACATCACGTTAACAACGCACTTCGTGCTAACTACATCATGGGACTTGATGTGGACTACGTGGTAGCTGAAGGTGAGATCGTTATCGTTGACCAATTTACCGGTCGCCTCATGAAGGGGCGTGCCTATTCAGAAGGATTGCATCAAGCCATTCAAGCTAAAGAAGGGGTAGAAATTAAGAAAGAGACGTCAACTTTAGCAACGATTACCTTCCAGAACTTGTTCCGTCTTTATAATAAACTTTCGGGTATGACGGGAACGGCAAAAACAGAAGAAGAAGAATTCCGCAACATTTATAACATGCTAGTTGTTGAGATCCCAACGAATCGACCAATCGTTCGTAACGATGCACCTGACTTTATGTATAAAAACATGAAGGCTAAATTTACAGCTGTTGCTAACGAAGTAGCAGAGCTAAACGCTAAAGGTCAGCCTGTCTTACTTGGTACGGTTTCCGTTGAAACGTCAGAGTTGGTATCTCAACTTCTAAAGCGTAAAGGAATTCCACACAATGTTTTAAACGCGAAAAATCACGAAAACGAAGCAAACATCATTATCAACGCTGGTGCTAAGGGAGCTGTCACCATTGCCACCAACATGGCTGGTCGTGGAACGGACATTAAAATCAACGACGAAGTAAAAGCATTAGGCGGACTGGCTGTTATCGGTACGGAACGACACGAAGCGCGCCGAATTGATAATCAGTTACGTGGACGTTCTGGGCGTCAGGGAGATCCTGGATACACTCGTTTTTACCTTTCCTTTGAGGATGAGCTTATTCGCAGGTTCGGAGCGGATCGCATGTTAGCCTTTGCTGATCGGGCTATGGACGAAGGGGTGCCAGTTGAAAACAAGATGATCAGCAAAAGTGTGGAATCGGCTCAAACTCGGATTGAAGGAAATAACTACGACACCCGTAAAAACCTTCTTCAATACGACGATGTTATCCGACGTCAACGTGAAGAAATTTATGCACAGCGCGAAAACGTCTTAAAAGCAGACGACTTAACAGATTCCATCTTCGGTATGATTGCTGCTTCCCTTAGTCGTACTGTAGCGAGCTTCCAGTCAGTTTCAGAAGATAAAGAACAAGCAGACTACGATTACGAAGGTTTAGTTAAATTTGTTAATGGTAAATTATTTAACAGAGGAACGATTCAGTTAGAGGACGTTAATGGGAAAACCGAAGAAGAACTAGTAGATACCTTTAGCCAAAAAATCAAAGATGGTTACGAAGAAAAACGTGAGCAAATCGGCGAAGAAGGCTTTGCAGAATTCCAAAAAGCGATTGTTCTTCGCATTGTAGATACCCACTGGATGGCTCATATCGATGCCATTGATGCTTTACGTCAAGGGATTCACCTGAGATCTTACGGACAAATTAACCCGTTAGAAGAATATCGAAGCGAAGGTTTTGAGATGTTTGACAACTTAATCATGCGGATTGAAGATGACGTGGCGCGTTATGTATCAACGGCTGAAATTCGTCAAAAAATCGAGCGTAAACAAGTTGCTAAACCAATCGCTGCTAGAAGTGGAAAAGAAGAAGAAAAGAAAAAGCCAATTACCCGCTCAGGAGACAAAGTGGGGCGAAATGACCCATGTACGTGTGAGAGTGGGAAGAAGTATAAGCAATGTTGCGGGAAGTAAGGTTTTAATCGTAAGATAAGCATTTTCAGCATTCAATTAGATCTTCGGAGCTGAGCACTCTGGCTAGAAACTTTTCAAGTTTCTAAAGCCAAGCACTTGTAAGACTATATCGAGCTGAAGCTCGAAGTCTTAAGAGCGCGCGCTACCGCTTGCTTAGGTAATTATTTAATGTCGATGAACAAGTTCTCGACATCAAAAAATCACCGTTTAATGTGGCTTTAACCGTAAATAACTTTCATCTAGGAGGGATACCATGGAATTAGTTGAGATTAAATCAGAAATTAAAGCAATGGAAGAGAAGCTCAACTCGTTCCAGATATCCTTAGATTTAGTGGCAAAGCAAGCACAGATCAGAAAATTTGACGATGTCATGCAAGCACCAGGATTTTGGACCGATCAGCGTGGGGCGCAAGAGGTTATTAATGCAGCCAATGCTTTAAAGGGAGTCGTTGATAATTTTTACGAGCTAAAGGGTGATGTTGAAGATTCAGTTACTTTGCTCGAATTGGTGTTAGAAGAATCCGATGAAGAGTTGCTTCGTGAGTTAAAAAAAGCGGTTCGAATGGTTGCGCCTAAGCTTGATGCTTTTGAATTAGAAATGTTACTATCAGAACCTCACGATGGGAATAATGCCATTTTAGAGTTGCACCCAGGTGCTGGTGGTACCGAGTCTCAGGACTGGGCACAAATGCTTTACCGGATGTATACTCGTTATGCAGAAGCAAAGGGATATAAAGTAGAAATCCTTGATTACCAAGCTGGTGATATTGCTGGTATTAAGTCAGTCTCTTTTAAGGTTAAAGGGCCAAATGCTTTTGGGTTTTTAAAATCTGAGCGTGGAGTACACCGTTTGGTTCGAATTTCACCTTTTGATTCCAGTGGGAAGCGACATACGTCTTTTTGCTCTTGTGACGTAATGCCTGAATTCGAAGAGGACATTAACGTCGAGATTAGAGATGAAGACTTAAAGTTTGATACTTATCGGGCTAGTGGTGCGGGTGGTCAGCACATCAATACTACAGACTCTGCCGTTAGGTTAACCCATCTACCAACTGGTGTGATCATTACCTGTCAAAGTCAGCGCTCGCAAATTAAAAATCGCGAAGAGGCGATCAAGATGTTAAAGTCAAAGCTTTATCAGCTAGAATTGGACAAGCAGGCAAAAGAGTTAGCTTCCATTCGTGGTGAAGTAAAAGAAATCGGCTGGGGGAGTCAGATTCGCTCTTATGTGTTCCACCCCTATTCCATGGTGAAAGATGCTAGAACTGGTTATGAGGTTGGGAATGCCAATACAGTGATTGATGGCGACCTAGATGGCTTTATCGATGCCTATTTGAGAAGTGATTTAAATTAAAGCAATTCACAGAAGATGTGGGTTGCTTTTTTGCATAATCGCTCTTAAAAATGCTCATACTGATAAGGTAAGTCTGGAGGAGTAGTATGAGCCAATATAAAGTAGACATCGTCGGTGTGGACACGTCAAAATTAAAGGTCCTAAAAAACAAAGAGATGATGGAATTGTTTAAACGCTTGGAACAAGGAGACCGCTCTGTTCGCGAGACGCTAGTAAATGGAAACCTGCGTCTCGTTTTAAGCATGATTAAGAAGTTTAACCACCGAGGTGAAAACTTGGATGACCTTTTTCAAGTAGGTTGTATCGGTTTAATTAAAGCCATTGATCACTTTGATCTAAAACATGAAGTGCGTTTTTCAACTTACGCCGTTCCTATGATCATTGGCGAAATTAGGCGTTACTTGCGGGACAACCATGCCTTAAGAGTTTCACGCTCCGTCCGTGATACGGCCTACAAATCTTTGCAAATGAAAGAACAACTATCAGCAAAACTTCAGCGTGAGCCCACGACAGAAGAAATCGCTGAAGCTTTAAACATCAACAAAATTGACGTCGTCCTTTCCGTGGAAGCTATCACTGACCCCATCTCCATCTTTACGCCGGTTTACAAAGATGGTGGTGACACCATCGACCTCATTGATCAAATTCGCGATACTAACATTGACGATGCCAAGTGGCGTGGTAATCTAATGTTAGAAGAGGGATTTAAACGTTTAACTAGCCGTGAAAGACAAATTATTCATCAACGCTACTTCGTCGGAAAAACCCAAATGGAAATTGCCGAAGAAATTGGTATTAGCCAGGCTCAAGTGTCTCGCCTTGAGAAAAACGCCCTAGGCTCCATGAAAGATCTCGTCGAAAGATAGGAAGCACACCTTAGGCTGTTGTCTCATACACTAATAACAAACCTGTGTAAATGAGGCGATGTGATGAATGAGATCAGAGAAATTTTAACAAAAGCGGTCATCGGTAAAGGACAAAAAACCTTTAAAATCGATGTTCAACTCCCACAACTTCCAAACTTACCCGATCGAACGCTAGGGGCGTTCATTACCAATCATCAAATGAACGTTAGAAAAATCGGAGATACCATTGAGTTGTCAGGAAATTTTGATCTTCACGTGTGGTACACTTACCACGCTGACACTGAAACTAAAGTAGGCTGCACGACCGTTGATTACGGCAGTACTGTAGAATTGCAAAGCACCCTCAGAGACCACCTATTGGAAACCGATGAAATCACGTGTGAAGAACTAATCGCACCATATGCGAGTAACGTTCGAGTAGAAGAAGGCTTTATTGTGGCAGATACCCAGTTTGAAATCGGGATAGAAGTGATCGGAGAAACGAAAATGCGGGTGGCTATTCTAGGCCCCGTTTTAGAAGCACCGACTCAGGGTCTCGCGCATTTGGATTTTGATGACCTATCTGAAATCGATGGTGCAATCAACGAAAACTTCTTAGATGCAACCATAGAGCCCTTTGAATAAAAGCATTCGAACTTTTGGCTTTCACCTTAAGGCGACCATCGCCTAGTTAGAGACAGAAATTTTTGATTTAACTCCTGTCCCTTTTCGTCTAAAATAGGCTAGTTAAAACCAGCTTTTTTCGATTTCGAGAGAAAGCTGGCTTTATCGATTCAAAAAGACTAAAAAAAAGCCAGGGTTTAGCAAAACTTTGCCAAACTCTGACTCATCAATCTAGGTACTTTCGTATATGTAGGCTTCTAACTCATTAACCAGAACATAATTAGGAACATGATCAGTGTCAAAATAATTTGCAAACCAATCACGACCAAACGTTGGTTCTTTGGCAGCGTAATCGGACTCATCTTATGTCGCATTCGAACCCCAATGGCAAGAAGCACAAGGGAGAACAATCCCATAGCAGTCGCCACCGATCTTTCTAGTAAGAAAAAATGAGGCAATAGCGTTAAGATAAAGAACAATCCAAAGAAAACTAAATAAGGCTTTTCTTTAAGTTGATTCATCGTTATTCACAATCAGGTGCATCTTCATCAAGTGGGCAAACGCCTACTGCAGAGAAAATTTCGATGTAACGGGCAAGCAATGTAGCTCGTTCTTCGTCTGACATTTCAGGCGATTCGGCACCTTCGAACGTTCCACGGTGACTGTCAACAATCTCGCCATTACGGATGTGTACGATTTGTGGTACATTAATGTTAGGACGATACCCCAGTTCTTCCTCGTCTTCCACTTCAACAAGGTCGCCTTCTTCATCAATCCAGCGCATGTTAGGAACGCCGTTGTTGTACAACCACCATGCCATGGCTGCATCATGTTCTAACCAATCTCCTACACGCAAGTCACGATCACGACTGACATAGAAAATTTCAACGTCCACATCAAGAGCAGCTTCGTGCATTAATGGAACCGTAGCTTGACACCACGGACAGCCTGGGAAACCAAAGTAAAGTATCCCTTCAAAATTTTCGTCTAATAACTCAAGTGCTTCTTCCATGCTTAGTTCAACAAAGTTATGGTTACGCCCGACATCATAATCTGACATTAAATCACTACACCCAACCAGCAAGAATAATGTAGCGGTAGCCAACAAACAACTAAAACCAAATTTTTTTAAATTCATTGCGTCCTCCTGTGAAACAAAATTAGTGTCACTATTATACAACAGATTGGTTTAAATGTAAAAATATGAAAGTAGAGATAGTGTTTACTTTAGTCAAGTATCGTGATAAACTTTATTAATTCAGTAGGTTTGGTAGGTGAACAATGTGGAGCAACAAATGGATCAAATTTTACTTGCCGTTCCGGCTTATTTTGCTATTGCTATTTGCTTAAAGATACTCATTAACGACTACCGGAAATGGTTTATTGATCTGTTGTATTTTATTCCAATCATTATTGTAGGAACACTTGTAGCGTTAGCAACATCGAATGACATGCTTGGAAATGTTGCAGTCATGACGGCGGTTGTCGCTTTCTTATACGTTGAAAAGTCCTACACCCTACCTAAAGCGATTATTTTATCGATCCTTTCATACTTAATATCAAGTCTCACCATGACGATGGCCTCTTACTTTCTACTCTTTTTCTTTCCACCAGATACCGATAGTATCATCATCATGATGACTTACTTGGTCATTCTAGTTCTCATCTCTCCTTCTCTCGTAACCTTCTTGTTTGTGAAACAGATGAAAGACGTTAGGCAAGTCATCAACGAAAATAGAGACTACCAAACCATGTTGGTAAATTTACTCATTCTTTTGTCGGCCTTTTTGCAAATCATTACCTTAGTTGCGCAACAACAGTATACAACGATCAACCACCTTTATATTTGGATGGGGCTATTTGGGGTCGGAACGATCTTTATTCTTCTGCTTACGTTTGTTTTATACGTTAGAACGATTGAAAACAGACACCACATTCAAAGAAGGAAATCAGAACAACGAGCCATGCTTCGCTACATGAGAAGAATCGAGAAACAATATACGGATATGCGAAAATTCAAGCACGACTACCGTAACATTTTATCGTCACTAGATACCTTTATTGACGAAGATAACATGGAGGGGCTAAAAGCTTACTTTGAAGACAAAATAAAGCCAGTGTCTGAAAAAGCCATGCAAGAGGACTTTGCCATCGACCTGCTGAGCAAGATTAGAATACGAGAAATCAAAAGCATCTTGGCGATCAAATTAATGATGGCGCAAGACCATGAGCTAATGGTAGAGCTTCACGTGCGAGAAGAAATTTTTCAGATTCAGACCGACACATTAGCCTTGGTGCGGATGTTAGGCATTATTTTAGACAATGCAATCGAAGAATTGCGTGAAGTGAGAAAAAATAGACCAGATGGCCGTTTAATTGTAGAAGTGTGGCAAGACGAAGAGGGGACTAGCTTTATCATCCAAAACACTTGTCGACCAGATACACCAAAACTCCATCACTTACAAAAAGAAGGTTTTTCTACAAAGGGGAAAGGAAGAGGGCTTGGTCTAAGTAACCTTGCAGCCATCATGATCGGACAGCCTAATGTGTTTCTCAACACCTCGATAGCTAAAAACACATTTACCCAAAAAATTGTAATAGGAGAATAGCTATGTTACCAATATTTATTTGCGAAGACGATTTAGCTCAACGAAAACGATTGGAAAAAATCATTGAAAATTATACCAGCATCGAAGAACTGGATATGAAAATCATGGTTTCTACGGAGGATCCACACACTTTGATTAACTACTTAGAGCAAAACCCTGATGGTTCAGGATTATATTTCTTTGACATGGATTTAAACTGTGACATTGACGGTATTGCCCTAGCTCGAAAAGCGAGAGAACTGGATCCAGATGGTAAGATTGTCTTTGTTACTGCTCATGAAGAATTAGCACCGTCTATTTTTGAACATAAAATAGAAGCTCTTGACTACATTGTTAAAACCGATGAAGTGGATCGGATTAGGCAGAAGGTCATGGAATGTATTCAAGTGGTGGAAAGCAGACAGAAACAGTCTAAAAAAAGTTTTTTCAAAGTGACCGCGCGAGGAAGAACTCAGTTGGTTCCATTTCAAGACATTATGTTCTTTGAGAAAAAGGTTGATCACGATCGAATTGACCTCCATTTAGAAAGCAGTCAAATCCAATTTAGAGGGGTTCTTAACGAAGTTGAAGAAAGCAATCCTAATTTTATCCGTGTTCACCGCTCCATCGTCGTCAACAAACTGAACATTAAGCACGTTCATCGTGGAAGCATGGAACTAGAAATGGTCAACGGTGAAATCTGCGTATTATCTGTACGTGGATTGCGCGGACTAAAAAAGGTACTAAGTAAAGAAAAGTATTCAGAAAGTTAAGTCTATTGCGTCAGACCTTTGCATAAAGTTAAAAAGTAGCAGAAAACAACCATTAAAAGGCTACAAAAAGTGACGCTAAAGCAACAAAGCCAAACGCTTACGGCACAAAAAATGAACATTTGCTGAAATATGTCAAATTCTTTGGTATTATTAGGTATAAAAGTGTTGCATTTGGACTTTGACTAGTGTAAAATATGTTGCATACGTGGAATATGTCTATACTAGTTAGATCCACAGTATAAAAAAAATGAAAGGTCGTGACCAATATGTTTTCAAACATCTTAGTTACATTTGCGTTAGTTGCTAACGTATTAGCTCCAACAACAGGAAATGGAGTAGCAGCACCAGGAGAGCCATGTAATGGATATTATGGAACTAACCTTACAGGAAGCATCGTAGCTCCTTCAGTTCCTCACCCAACACTACCATGGTGTCCACCAGTAGAAGGACAGCCAACTTGGCCATACAGCGGAACTCGTGGTGGAGACAACCATCCATCTGGTTTACCATGTCTACCTACTTTCCAAGGTGCTCAGCCTCATAACCTAGATGCATTACGTCATTCAGGATGGTGTTGGCCAGATGTTGTAGAAGAAACTACAGCAGCTCCAATCGAAACTACAGCTCCACCAGCTGAAACTACAGCTCCACCAGCTGAAACTACAGTTCCAGCAGCTACTGAGTGTCCAGTTTGTCCAGAAGAGACTACTGCTCCAGCAGCTGAAACTACAGCTCCAGCAGCTGAAACTACAGCTCCAGCAGCTGAGACTACTCCAGCTAACCGTTTACCACAAACTGGTATCGTAGCTGCTAACGTTGGTTTAGCAGGTGTTGCATTAGCAGGAATCGGTGCTTACCTAAAGAAGAAGCAGTAATTTAATTACTAATTCTGATTGATTAAAAGAAGCTAGCGCTTGTTAGCTTCTTTTTCTATGCTTTTCTTTATTTGGCAAACTCATTGATTATATGATATTATTTTACTAAGGCAGGTGTTACGAGATGAAGAAAAAAATAATCAAAACACCTTTTGGTGTAGACATGATCTTGATTTCAAATGGTGAGTACTTAGTTAAATCTGACTTTTTATACGATGACAAAACCATTGAAAGTTATAGGGACATTCCTTTAGGTGAAGATCAGCTCCTAATCAAAACAATCGAACAACTGAAAGAATACTTTGCAAGAACAAGGCGCGTCTTTGACTTGCCATTGTTTATGCTGGGAACGGAGTTCCAAAAGAACGTTTGGCATGTTCTGCAGACAATTCCCTATGGCGAAGTGTTAACCTATAAAGAGATTGCTCATCAGGCAGGTAGTCCAAAAGGGTTTCGAGCAACAGGTGGAGCTTGTCGAGCCAATCATTTCGCTCTTATTGTTCCTTGCCATCGTGTTTTAAGTACCAGTGGTTCTTATACGGGTTATGCCGGTGATAAAACGTTTATGAAAGAACGGTTATTGGATTTTGAATCAAAAGAAAAACGACTGTTTTAAGTCGCTTTTTGTGTTCGCTGCATTTCTTTGTATTCTTGCCCTTTTTTAATGTATTCTTGCGTGTTTTTAACGATATGTTCAGTGGCATTGGCGGTTAAGTCACATTTAATGACTGCTGGACTTCCGACGACAAGGCTGTTAGGTGGAATGATTTTTCCTGCTGTAACAAGACTCCCTGCTCCAACAAGGCTTCCTTCGCCAATCACAGCTCCATCTAGCACTGTGGCTCCCATTCCAATGAGGGCGCCTTTTTTGATGGTACAACCGTGAAGAATACAGCCATGACCAACGGTAACATTGTCTTCAATAATTAGAGGCGTGCCATCACTGTGTAAGGTGGAGTTTTCTTGAACGTTACTGCCTTCACCAACAGTGATTTTTGATAAGTCACCACGGATGGTGGTGCCAAACCAAATGGAAGCACGATCTTTGATTTCTACGTCACCAATTAGGGTTACGTAGTCGGCAATAAAGGCAGAATCAGCAATCTTAGGTCTTTTGTCTTTGTACGAATAAATCATGAGTTAGCCTCCTAGATATTAGTATAATTTTGTTGTCTTAGAGCTTCGTAAATTAAAATGGCTGCTGTGTTAGAGAGGTTGAGCGATCTAACTTTTGACCCCATCGGGATGGTTAGAATTTTTTCTTTATGTTGGGTGAGAAAGTCTTTTGGTAGACCTTTTGACTCATTTCCAAAGATGAAGAAGATATCTTCTTCGGAATTAGAGAAGTCAGCATTGCTGTGGATCTGACTACCGCCTGTTTCGATGAGGTAGAAAGTAGCATTGGAATGCTTAGTTAGTAATTCATCTAGAGATTGATATTCATGAACTATAGCATGCTCCCAGTAATCCATGCCTGCACGACGTGCCGTTTTCGTATCAATGTTAAAGCCTAGTGGATGAATGAGGTGTAAGGCTACATCAGTTGCGACACAAGTTCTGGCAATGTTCCCAGTGTTAGGTGGGATCTCTGGCTGATACAAAGCAATGTGAAGTGGCATTTAAAGGACTCCTTTTAGTTGATCAATTGTGTTTTTTAAATAAATTAAGGCATCCTCAGCAAGAATGCGATGGTATTCCTGTGCGACGCTAGCATCAGGAGTAGAATGTCGTAGGTGAACGTATAAATAACTACATGCTTCAACCGCCCTCTCGATGGTCTCGGCGCATAAATCGTGTCCATCATACTTGGCGTCAGCTTGGAAGTTACTGTGAAGAAACTCTAAGTCAGCTAACTCTTTCTTAAGCTTTGGGAAAAGAGAACGATCATCTGCCACTTTTTCTGTTAAAGCATAAAACGAATCTAGCTTCAGGGTTAAGCTCTTTAAGTAGTTGGGAGGGACAATGTAATAATTGATAACGACCCCAATTACAAGGCCAATGGCTGTGTCGACGACACGGAGTGCTGTATACAGAAATAAACCTTCGTCGCGATCAGGATTAAGCATGATAAGTAAGCATAAGGTGAAGGTGATAAAAATGGCTTCTTCAATTTTTAGAAGCCCACAAGCGATGATCACCATCACAATGGCAAGGGCAATTAATGGGGGCGATGTGAGTTCAAAGTAAGCAAAGACGAAGCCAATGAAAGCGCCAACCGCTGTTCCAATAATGCGGCATCTGGCAATTTCAAAAGAATGAGATACAGTGTTTTGCATCCCGAATACGGTTCCCATTACGGCATAAAATGGATTACCGATAATAGATGTTAGAGATAAAGTTGCGGTAAGGGTAACAGCAAGCCATGTTTTAAAGGTTCGCATCCCAATTGAAATTGGACTATAAACTTTTAACTTTTTTAAAAACGATAGAGCCATTCACTTGAAGCCTCCTAGTTATCTAGGTAATATTATACGCGTATTGGTGAAATTTTACAACCATTGCTAACGATACCTTTCTTTACAAAAAAGGTAGCTTTTTGTCGGGTTTTAACACGTGGTCTTGATATTCAAAAGGGCGAGCATAAAAGCCAATGCGTAGATTACGTTGGATTATCATGCGAAAAGCGACTGAGATGACTGCCGAAAGATTAGGAATGAACGTTAAATAAACGGGATTGTACAGATGGTTGGGCGTAAGCCATACCGGCAAAATCCCTTCTTTAATATAATGACAATGTAAGATTTGTTCGGGCTAATCAATTGGATATAATGCCTGGAATGTTTCAGAGAGGGGATTTAGAAATGTTTAGACGCAATTGTTTTGCAAGACCAATGCCGATGCCTTTGATGGGCTGTCATAAAAAAATGATGGGGCATCATCATCTGCCACTGGCAACGCCAGTGCTACCTTTTGGGGGAGAATGTCACATTGAGCATAACCCACATACTGAAGTTGTTGTAGAGCCGGCTATTGTAGCAGCACCGAATGTTTTCCATCATCATAAGAATGTGCAACACATTCAGCCGGTCATTACACAAGATATTCACAACTATCACAGCCATCACCAGTATGTAGCACAAGAGCAAAAGCAAGCAGATGAAGTGATCACGCATGCTCATGGTTTATGTGGTCCAGCAATTACACAATCTGCTAAATCGTGTGGATGCTCACATCCGTGCATGTGTGGATCATAGAAAGGGTGAACCAACACTTTCTAGACTGTTGACTAACTCGCTTGGTTAGTTAGCAGTTTTTTTGTGATCATATTTATAGAAAACATCAATGTTTTGCACGTCAATCCCGTTTCACACGATTCCTGGTTGATTAACATAGAAAAAGGCTGAACTTGATATCCAACCTTTTTCTATTCGTTTTCTATTTAATAAATCTTGTGAAGTAACCAACGACTGGCAGTTGGCGCTTCTTACCTCGAACAGCATTTACAATTCCCATGATCATGAACGCAAACGGTGTTAAGTGAAGTAGGTTGAGCATAGCAACTAAGTAAACACGTAGGAAAGCGCCTGATCCATGTACACTGAAGAAGCTACGGCCTCCTTCTGGAAGTAAGTCTTGTCCAATTAGATCAAGGAGTGGCTGATCAGTACCAGCTCCAGGCTCCCACAGCCAATCCACAAGGTTTCTAAATGCTAACAACACTAAAAATAAAGCAATGGTTGAGAGAAAGAGACCTAATGCTTGATTGGCATGGAATTTAGCAAATTTCGACTTCCGGTAATAGCCGAAGAAGAATGGGAAGAAGAAGAATACATAACCAACGGCAGCGATCCACTTGTTAGCTTCCACATCTGTTTTTGGTACAACTGGGTTGTTTTGAGTCTCAATAGCACTTGCTGTATCGCCACACGATTGACAGAAGTTTTGACCTTCACTTAGAGGTGCCATGCAATTTTCACATAGAATCTCTTCCGTCACTTCTTTAGCAGAAGCATCGGCTATTCTCTCTCCTACTGTATGTTCAATTTTAGCTTGACACTTTGGACATACGTTTTGAGTGTCGGTAATGGTTAAACTACATTCGGGGCAAGATATCATTTTCATAAGTTATTTCAATCCTTTAATTTATAAATTTTTGAAAGACTAATCCATGGGTGATTAGCATTTCTATTATATAAACAACTGTCAAAAAATGCAAATTTTTAGCCTATTTTTGATACAGAGATCACTTTACTTAACATATGAAACAAAATTTAGAAACTCTGGAGCGTTGTTATCCTGCGAAAATAAATGAAACTTTTTCCACTTTTTTTTGGTATTACTAATGCAGGGGTAGTTTATTAGTAGAAAGTTGATTTGATTTTAAACACTTAAGCACCTACAAAGCAAAGTGACGTTTTGACTGGACAATCGTTATCAGAATCGCGTAAACTGCCATTTAGAAATCTTGTTCATAGAGACTAACAAAAATTGAAAAAATGTGGTATACTGATGACATTATTTTGACACCTGCCACAGGGCAGGTTTAATAGAAAGAGGAATTTTTGTGAATGTACAAAACCAAATATTAGAAAAGCTTGAAAAATACAATAAAATTGTGATTCATCGTCACATTAGTCCCGATCCAGATGCTTTAGGATCCAGCTTGGGACTTAAATCATTGATTGAGGACAATTTGGAAGGCAAAGACGTCCGTGTTGTGGGTTACCAAGAAAAAAGTCTGGAATGGCTTGGTACTATGGACCAAGCTGACGAGGAGTTTTATAAAGATGCCCTTGTGATCGTAACCGATACAGCTAATGCCGATCGTATCGATAATAAGAACTTTAGCAAAGGAAGCTATCTTATCAAGATTGATCATCATCCAGGGGATCACCATTACGGAAACATCAACTTTGTTAATACCAACGCTGCATCTGTATGTGAGATGATCGTTCACTTGGCGACGGATTTTAAATGGAAGATTTCCAGCGAGGCCGCAACCTTGCTTTACACTGGTATTGTGTCTGACACTGGCCGCTTCTTATACGACACTATGACGGCAGAGACCTTTGAAGCAGCTAAAATTCTGCTTACTTTAGGTATCGATGTCAATGAAATCAGTCGAAATCTGTACCGTAAGCCAATGAACGTGCTAAAAGCACAGGCTTATGTGTTAAATAACTTTGAAGTTACCAAGAATGGTGTTGCCTATTTCAAGATGTCAAAAGAAATGCAAAAAGAGCTTGGATTGACCACTGGTACAAGGAGCATGCTAGTAGATGTGTTGGCTAACGTAGAGGGAATCCTCGTTCGCGTTTGCTTCTTTGAGCAAGACAAAGACCAGATTCGAGCTAACATCCGCTCAGAAGGGCCAATCATTAATGAGTTGGCTGAGCGTTTCAATGGAGGCGGTCATCCAAAGGCATCAGGGGCAATGTTAGATAAATGGGAGACAGCAGACGATTTATTGGTTGAGCTGGATTTATTGTGTAAGTACTTTTACGAGGAATAGAGATTCGGTTGGCAATTGTTCCATTTGTGCTTGACTGAGAACGGAGCAGAAATTACCCCGAATTGCTGATTTTGAGCAAAAAGGGGTAATTTTAGGTGAGGGTAGTATGACGTTTATTAATTTGAAAGTAAGATCATGTTATTCGTTGTTAGAAAGCACGATTACCATCGATGCTTTAATTAAGCATGGGCAAGAACGTCAACTACCAGCCTTGACCTTAGTTGAAGAGGGTAGCATGCATAGTGGGATTAAATTTTATAAATCAGCCAAAGCGGCTGGAATCAAACCTATTTTTGGTGTGAGCTTAAAGGTAAGTATGGAAAAAGCGTCCAGTGAATGGACGCTTTTTGCACGGAACGTAACGGGGTATCGGGTGTTGTTAAAGCTCACTAGCGATCAGGAGTTAACGGGTGTTGCCTACGCTGACCAGGTTTTGGCTTACGCCAAGGATTTAATCGTTTGTGTAGACATTACCACAGCTAAAGGAGCTAAGGAGTTAGGATTCCCACACTTGTATGTGAGTTTCTCGACCGTAGCAGAAGCCCTTCAAGGGTCGCAGTTGTCAAACTTGGAAATCCCATTTGTGTTGTTAAACGAGGTGCGGATTCTAAACACAAGCGATGTGCCCCTTTATAAGGTTCTTTCAGCCATCAAGGAGAACACAACGGTTGGCCAGGTTAATGTGCCTGGCGATCTTCACTTCTTGTCGCCTCGAGAAGCGCGTCTATTAGCAGAGTCCGATGGCTTCCTACAGGAAGCCATGGCAAATACCGTTAAGATTGCTGACGATTGTAACGTGGATTTGGAACTGGGAAAGAATTTGCTTCCTAAATTTGACGTGCCAGCAGGCATAACGGCTACCGCCTACCTGCGAGCTCTTTGCATGAAAGGTGCTACCAGACGTTATGGCGATGCTCTTAGTGAGGTTCACTTACAGCGGTTGGAGTATGAGTTGTCGGTCATTGGCAACATGGGATTTGCCGATTACTTCCTCATCGTGTGGGACTTTGTGAAGTATGCCAAGCAGAATCAAATCTTAGTTGGACCAGGTCGTGGATCAGCAGCAGGCTCCTTGGTTTCTTACGTGCTAGGAATTACGGGGGTTGATCCGATTGCTTTTGATTTGCTTTTTGAACGTTTCTTGAATCCAGAACGCATTAGTTTACCTGATGTGGACATTGATTTTCAGGACGATCGCCGGGATGAAGTGATTGCCTACGTAAGGGAGAAGTACGGCGAATATGCCGTCTGTCAGATCGCTACCTTTGGAACCTTTGGAACCAGGTCTTCTTGGCGTGATACGGCACGGGTTCACGGGTTACAAACGGCTCAGATTAATGGGGTTTCAAAACATTTAACGTCTCGTGCAACCTTAGAAGGGAATTTACGTGAGAACAAGCAATTAACGGCTTATTTAGAGTCTCACCCGACTTTGAAACAAGTGTACGAAAAAGCCATGAAATTAGAAGGGATGCCCCGACATGTGTCAACCCACGCAGCAGGGGTCATTATTTCACCAAAGGATCTACGAAACTTCACAGCGCTCACAAAAGGGAGCGCTGATGTCTACCTGTCTCAATACGAAGCAGAAGATCTAGAAGAGATCGGTCTTTTAAAGATGGATTTCCTAGGGTTACGTAACTTAACGATGATTCAGGAAATCTCAGAACAAATTAAAGCAACCATTGACCCAAATTTTGATGTTAATCAATTGACCTTTGACGACAAAAAGACTTATGAATTAATTGCTCATGCCAACACAACAGGGGTCTTCCAATTGGAATCTGCTGGTATGCGTACAGCCTTACGTCAGATCAAACCGACTAACTTAGAAGACATTATTTCAGCCCTTGCTTTATTTAGACCAGGACCAATGGCAAACATCCCGATGTTTGCAGCTCGAAAAAACGGAGAACAATCGATCTCTTACGACCACCCTAGCTTAGAGAATATTTTGAAAAACACTTACGGGATCATTGTTTATCAGGAGCAAATCATGCAAATTGCATCGTTGGTAGCTGGCTATAGCTTAGGGGAAGCTGATATTTTGAGACGTGCGATTTCTAAGAAAGACCAAGCGGTGTTACAAGCAGAAGGGAAGCAGTTTATTGATCGAGCGGGGAAGCGGGGCTATGCTTTTGACGTATCAACTAAGATTTTTGAGTTGATCTTAAAGTTCGCCAATTATGGTTTCAATCGCTCACATGCCGCTAGCTACGCGTTCATTTCGTATCAAATGGCCTATTTGAAAGCGAACTACCCACAGTTTTTCTTTGTTTCCTGCTTGCGGACAGCGATGAACGATACGAAGCAGGTAGCCGAGGTCGTTAAGGAAGCAAGGAGCTTTGGGATCTCGGTGGTTGCCCCGAAAATCAACGATAGCATCGATACCTGTTCAGTAAATCACGATCAAATTCTCCTAGGACTGCTATCCGTTAAGCATATTGGAAAAGAGGTTGCTAACAAGTTGCTCTTTGAACGAGAAAAAGGGGCGTTTGCGACGTTTTATGACTTCATTAAGCGGACGCAACCGATTCTTAACGATAAAATCGTAATAGCATTAATCGATGTAGGGGCTTTAGATGAATTTGGTTCCAAAGCAACCTTACATGGAAACCTACCAAGGGCGTTGGACTACATGACTTACGATGGAGGCTTGCTTCAAAGTGAGTTTGTTATGAATCCAATAGAGGAAACAGAATCCGATCAAACCCTTGATATGGAGCGGGAGTTTGAATTGTTAGGTTTTTACTTGAATAGTCATCCGATTAATCTGCATCGTGAGTTAATCGAAGAAAAAGGTTGGTTAACCCCATCTAGTTTATCTGAACAAAATCGAGGCCGCGTGCTTTGTGTCGGTTTTGTTAATCGAGTTCGAGAGATTCGCGATAAAAATGGAAATTTGATGGCTTTTATGGAAATTGGTGATGAAACATTGGGAATAGACGTGACTATTTTTTCGAAAAGCTATAACCCAAGTTTTAAAGAGCTGACTAGTAAAGTAGTAGTTATTGAAGGGAATTTGGACGAACGGAATGGAAAAAAGGGAATCAATTTAAATCAAATTGTAACGGTGTTAGAATCCTAATTCGAGGTGAGTTAGGATTTTTGATTGGCAAAAAATTGATGAAAAATTGACAAAAGAAACTAAACTTTATTGTAGAATAAGAACAGATATATGTTTGGGGGATGATTCAAGAGGGAGCTTATAGAACCATGAAGAAGACTAGCACAAAACTTTTATTAATAGCACTACTACTTATATCAACGTTTAGTATAGGGATTCAATTTGCAACGATGGATCTGCAGGCAAGAGAAACCTGCATATCGGCACGTGAATGTCAGGAACAGGCACGAGAAGCCCGCTCGAACATTGATGCCATTAGAGAACAAGAAGATGAGGTAAACGAGAGTTTGTCTGAAATACAAGAGGAATTAGAAGGTTATCGCGAGTCGATCTCTATATTGGAAGCTTCCATTGATGAGTTAACAACCGAGATTACGGATCTGCAAAATAGCATTACAGTTGGACATGCAGAACTTGCAGAAACGGAGGAGCGTATTGAGGAACTTCGCGACGAAGTTGCTGAGCGGTTAAGATTAGTCCAAAGTATGGGGCATCAACCCCATTCGTTTTTCGTGATTTTAAGTGAATCAGAAAGCTTAACCGATCTCGTTCTTTCGATTCGCTTTTTCTCAGAAGTAGCGAACACAGATGCTGAAATCATGGAAGAATTAATCGGATTAGAAACGCGTCAAACCGACTTAATTGAAGAATTATACGAAGAGGCAGGCCAACTGGAAACTGCCCAAGGTGCGCTAGAAGCTGAGCAAACTGAACTTGAAGTGACACAAGCTACTTTACTTGAACAAGAAACAGCCTTACGAGATGAACTCTATTCGCTTAGTCAAGATCGGATGGCAGAAGAAGAAGCGATTGCCGTTGCTGAAGCTGCTGCTGCTGTATTAAATGCCACGCCACCACGACAGACCAGCTCATCTGGAAGTGGTAACGGTGGAACACCAAGCAATCGTGGTATGATTAGACCGATCGCTCATGGGCGTGTTTCTTCTGAGTTTGGGACGAGGACATTAAATGGACGTACTGGACATCATGCAGGAATTGACCTCGTGACACCAGGCAATCCAACGGCACCGATTTTAGCAGTAGCTGATGGTGTTGTGACAACAGCTCAATGGCATAGCAGTTTAGGGTGGTACATTATCATTGAACATAACATCGATGGTCAAGCAGTTGGAACGTTATATGCACATTTAAGCCAGATGGCAGTTACACCAGGAACCCAAGTTTCTCAAGGTCAAATCATTGGGAACATGGGTAATACCGGTCATTCATTCGGTGCCCATTTACATTTTGAGGTACATCCCGGTGGCTGGGCTTGGGGGAACAGCGTTAACCCACGAGGTTGGGTCGATTTTCCGGTGAGTTGGTAATTAAAGATCAATCAAAAGAGCTCCAATGTTGATGTAAACTAGCATTGGAACTCTTTTAATGTCCAAAAAAAGACTTTAAGCGTACAAAAAAGTCAAAAAATTTGTAACCGTGTTAAAGCCCTAGCTTACAATAAAGAGAAGCATTCTCATTTGGCCATAGCGTCTCAAAAATCACCTTTTTGGTTGAAATGATGGGCGATTTGTTGTAGAATAACTGGGAATGTGTTTAATGGGGGGACGATTCAAAAGGAGTTTATAGGACAATGATGAAGAAGATTAGCACTAAGGTTTTATTAGTAGCGCTGCTACTTATATCAACGTTTAGTATGGGAACCCAATTTGCAACGATGGACCTGCAGGCAAGAGAAACTTGTGTAACAGCAAGAGAGTGCCAAGAGCAAGCACGAGAAGCTCGCTCAAACATTGCAGTCATTCAAGAGCAAGAAAACGAAGTAAATGAGTATCTTTCTGAAGTACAAGAAGAATTAGAAGAGTACCGTGCAGAGATTGCTGAATTAGAGGCGGAGATTGCCGAGTTAATGACAGGTATTGCCATACTTCAAGAGAGCATCACCGAAGGTCGTGCAGAGCTTGAAGTAACCGAGGAGCGCATTGAGGAACTTCGTGATGAAGTTGCTGAGCGTCTAAGATTAGTCCAAAGTATGGGACATCAACCAAATTCGTTTTTCGTGATTTTAAGCGAGTCAGATAGTTTAACTGATCTCGTTCTGACGGTGAGGTTTTTCTCAGAAGTAGCGAATACAGATGCAGAAATTATGGAAGAATTAGTGGAGTTAGAGTCACGTCAAACGGAATTAATTGAATCGCTATACGAGCAAGCTGAAGAACTAACTGAAGCTCAAGAAGAGCTTGAGGAACAACAAGCCGGACTAGAAGAGTCACAAGCGATTTTGATCGAGCGAGAAACAGCTTTACGTGATGAGCTTTATGCGCTTACTCAAGACCGGATGGCAGAAGAAGAGGCCATTGCGATTGCAGAAGCTGCAGAGCGCGTTCTTAATGCATCACCAGCACCGCGTGTTGGCTCTTCTGGATCAACAGGTTCTGGTAATGGTGGAACACCAAGTAGCAGTGGAATGATTAGACCACTAGCTTCTGGACGCGTTTCTTCTGAATTTGGACCACGAGGTGGTGGACACCACGCAGGGGTTGATTTGGTAACACCAGGAAACACAACGGCACCGATTTTAGCAGTAGCGGATGGCGTTGTTACAACGGCTCAGTGGCACAACAGCCTAGGTTGGTACATTATTATTTCTCATAACATTAACGGTTCACGTGTGGACACGTTATACGCTCACCTAAGTGCCATGTCAGTGGGTGTTGGTGCTCAAGTCACACAAGGGCAAATTATTGGAAACAAAGGAAATACTGGACATTCATTTGGTGCCCACTTACACTTTGAAGTGCATCCAGGTGGTTGGTGTTGGGGTTGTAGTGTTAACCCAAGAAACTGGGTGAACTTCCCAGCAAGCTGGTAATGAATTGAAATGAGAATAAACCTGCTAGAAATAGTAAGGTTTATTTTTTTGTTGCAAAGAGTAGAAAAAAAAGGGAATACGGTGGATTAATCAAATTAAGTATGTTAAAATGTAAGATAAGTTAAAAAATTGGCTATAATAGAAAGGCTTCGATCCAAAGGGATGAAATAGCCTTTCTTAATGCCACTCATAGTGAAAGCAGGCAAAGAATGCGCGATGCTTAAATATGATAGGTATAGTATGGGGAGTCAAAAAGGTTTTGATTTGGAGGAATTAACGTGCTGTTTTCAAAGGATATTGGAATTGATTTAGGAACTGCGAACGTCTTGATCTATGAAAAAGGAAAAGGGGTTGTTTTAGAAGAACCTTCTGTTGTTGCGAAGAATTCACAAACAGGTAAAGTTATTGCAGCTGGTGAAGAAGCAAGGCAAATGATCGGACGGACACCAGGTAAGATTGAGGTTATTAAACCGATGCGTGATGGCGTTATCGCTGATATTGAAGCGACAGAGCTAATGCTTAAAAGTTTTATTAGCAGTGTAAAAATCAAAGGAATGCTAACACAGCCTTCTATTTTGATTTGCTGTCCAAGCAACATTACGCTAGTTGAGAAGAACGCCATTCGTGAAGCGGCTGAAAAAGCGGGTGCACGTGAGGTAATCATCGAAGAAGAACCTAAAATTGCTGCCCTTGGTGCTGGCATGGACATTTCAAAACCATCTGGTAATATGGTCATCGACATTGGTGGAGGAACGACGGACATTGCTGTTTTGTCTCTTGGTGACATTGTAACTTCTGCGTCGATCAAAGTAGCAGGGAATCGTTTTGACCAGGATATTATTGATTATTTAAAAACGAACTACAAGTTGTTAATCGGTGAGCGAACAGCCGAAGACATCAAGTTTGGTGTGGCTACCGTTTATTTAAAAGATCGTGAAGAGGAAAACTTACAAGTTCGTGGGCGCGACTTAGTATCAGGTCTTCCACAAACGGTTACAGTTACGTCAACTGAAATTGAAGAAGCGCTACGTGAGTCGGTTCGCATTATTTTACATGCAACAAAGAATGTTCTTGAGCAGACACCGCCTGAATTGGCAGCTGATATCATGGATAAAGGGATCGTTTTAACCGGTGGTGGAGCCTTGTTGAACGGTTTAGATCGCTTATTTGCTGAAGAATTAAGCGTGCCGGTATTTGTTGCTGATAATCCACTACATTGTGTGGCGATTGGAACAGGGATGATGCTTGATCATGTAGAGCGTATCACACGTAAATAAGACGTTACCTTGAATTTAAGAAATAATCGCTTTTGGGCGGTTATTTTTTCATGTGATGGAACGTTATGCAAGCAAGTGACGTTGTGACTTTCCCTAGACAAGGCGTAGATGTTAAAAAATAGGGAAAAACTTCCCTATAAATGTGCTATATAACAAAAAATAGGGAAAAACTTCCCTATAAACGCGCTATATAACGAAAAGTAGGGAAAATCCTATCAAGAGGATCTCAAAATTGTTAAGGAGGGTAATTATTATGAAACCATTAGCAGACTTAGTACGCCCGATTACTTTAGAAGAGGTTGTTGGTCAACAGCACCTAATTGGAGAAGATGGGATGTTAAAAAAGTTGATGGATGTGGATCACATTCCCAATCTGATTTTTTATGGACCTTCGGGAACGGGAAAAACGACGATTGCTAACATCATTGCTAAAAAATCCAACAAAAAAATATTCAAACTTAATGCCACCGTTGCCAAAACCGCTGACATTAAGGAAGTCATCGATCAAATTCATACGCTGGAAGCGACCAATGGGATTTTACTGTACTTAGATGAGATTCAAAACTTTAACAAGAAGCAACAACAAACGGTGCTACAATACATTGAAAGTGGTGAAATCACTTTAATTGCTAGCACGACCGAAAACCCTTACTTCACAATTTTTGGGGCGATTTTAAGTCGCTCTACAATCTTGGAATTCAAAAAATTAACCACCGATGACATTACAAAAGGGTTAACTCGGGCTTTTGAGATTGTCAACGAAGAATTTATGGCAAATACTGCCACCTATGAGGAAGGAGCTTTGGCTTATATGGCCAATTTATCTAGTGGTGATTTGCGAATTGGATTAAACTTTTTAGAGATCGCCCTGTTTCCTAACTTGAAAGAACAAAAATTCAACCTGACAAAGGAAATCTCCCAAAAATGTACCCAAACGGCTGGATTTTCTTACGATCGGTTTGGTGATATCCATTACGACACTCTGTCAGCATTTCATAAGTCCTTGCGCGGTAGTGACGCAGATGCGGCGATTCATTATTTAGCACGCTTGATTCATGCAGGAGATATGACGTCTATTTGTCGTAGACTACTAGCTGTGGCCTCAGAAGACGTAGGATTAGCTTATCCCCAAGCCGCTGTGATTACGAAGGCGTGTGTCGACTCTGCCCTGCAATTAGGCTTTCCTGAAGCGAAATTGCCTCTCTCCCAAGCGTGCATTTTATTAGCTCTAGCCCCGAAGTCCAATAGTGCAAATGTAGCCATTGATCAGGCACTAGCTGATATTAAATCTGGCGTTGTTGGCGAGATTCCATTACATCTAAAAGACAGCCATTATGGTGGCGCCTCGAAATTAGGTCGTGGCGTGACGTATAAATATCCCCATTCCTACGACAATAACTACGTAGGACAGCAGTATTTACCTGACGAATTACAAGAAAAATCCTATTACGTAGCAGGGGAAAACAAGACAGAACGTGCCTTTAAAGAATATTGGCAAAAAATAACGGAAAAGTCTAACGATTGTGAATTTAAAGACTAGCGGAGAGATGCTTTTTTTGTTATAATTGGCGCGTATCCAATTGGCGTTTGTTCATTAAATATGAACCTGCTTACTATACAGTGAGGAGAGTGGTTACATGCTTAAAGATAAAGTCTTCAAATCCATGGATGGAAACGAAGCAGCGGCGTACGCATCTTACGCGTTTACAGAAGTTGCTGGGATCTATCCAATCACACCATCGACACCGATGGCGGAGTACACTGATTTATGGGCGTCACAAGGGAGAAAGAACCTATTTGGCGCACCTGTAAAGGTCATTGAAATGCAATCGGAAGCAGGGGCTGCGGGCGTTGTCCATGGCTCTTTGCAAACGGGAGCATTAACAACAACCTATACTGCGTCACAGGGATTGCTACTTAAAATTCCCAACATGTATAAAATCGCTGGTGAATTACTGCCAGGTGTTATCCATGTATCAGCGCGTTCATTAGCGACTCATGCTTTATCGATCTTTGGTGATCACCAGGACGTTTATGCCACCCGTCAAACCGGTTGGGCCATGATGGCGACCTCTTCGGTGCAGGAAGTGATGGATCTTGGTGGGGTTGCCCACTTAGCTGCCATTAAATCAAGCATGCCAATACTACACTTCTTTGACGGATTTAGAACGTCTCATGAAATTCAAAAAGTTGAAGTCCTAGATTACAAACATTTTGATGATATGATCGACTATGACATGGTCGAGAAATTCAGAGCACGTGCCTTAAGTCCAAGCAACCCAGTAACACGTGGATCTGCACAAAACGACGACGTTTATTTCCAGAACCGCGAGGCACAAAATAAGTATTACGACCAGATTCCTGATATCGTTGCTGATTACATGGCAAAAGTGTCAGATATTACAGGTCGCGAGTATAAACCGTTCGTTTATTACGGGCATCCAGAAGCAACCGAAATCATCATTGCTATGGGGTCGGTAACGGAAACCATTAAAGGGACCATTGACTACTTAAACAAACAAGGCCGTAAAGTTGGGTTAATCACCGTTCACTTATACCGCCCGTTTAGTACAAAATACTTCTTTGATGTACTACCAAAGTCTGTGGAGCGTATTGCCGTTTTAGACCGGACGAAAGAATCAGGCGCTGTGTGTGAACCTCTGTGCTTAGATATTCGCGCTATCTTTACCGGGAATTCAGATGCACCACAAATCGTTGGTGGGCGTTACGGATTATCTTCAAAAGATACCACACCAGGTCAAATTGTTGCCGTTTACGACAACTTAGCTGGTGCGATGAAAGATGACTTTACCATTGGGATCGTTGACGATGTTACCTTTAAGTCGTTGCCGACGGTAGAAGATGTTGTAACTTTATCTGAAGACGTAACGGAAGCACTATTTTATGGAGTAGGGGCAGATGGAACCATTGGTGCGAACCAGAATACCATTAAAATCATGGGTGAGAACACCGATGGTTATGGACAGGCTTATTTTTCCTATGATTCTAAAAAGTCAGGTGGATTAACGAAGTCTAATTTACGTTTTGCTAAGAGTCCGATTAAGGCACCATACTTAGTATCAACACCAGGCTTTGTTTCTTGTTCATCGGATGCTTACATTGGGAAATACGACATGATTTCTGGACTCCGTGAAGGTGGAACCTTCTTATTGAATACGATTCACTCACCAGAAGAAATCGTCGACCGTTTACCTAATTGCTTTAAAAAGACCCTAGCTAATAAAAAAGCGAAGTTTTATATTTTAGATGCGGTTAACTTAGCTCGGGAGATCGGACTGGGGCGTCGTACCAATACGATCATGCAATCGGCATTCTTTAAACTTAACCCGCAAATGATGCCATACGAAGAGTCAATGAAGCTAATGAAAGACTACGTTAGCGATTTATACGCGCGTAAAGGGGCAGATGTGATTGCCCTTAACCATGAAGCCATCGACAAAGGAGCAGCTGGCCTGCAGGAAGTTACCGTTGATCCAGCTTGGTCTGACTTGAAGGTAGAAACTACCCTTGCTGATGCCACTCGTCCAGGATTTGTTCAAAACATTGCCGATGTGATTACCGTTGATCGAGGAAACGAATTGCCAGTGTCGACGTTTGCTACTCCTGACTATGTAGATGGAACCATGCCACAAGGAACGACCGCTTATGAGAAACGTGGGATTGCCAGCTTTATTCCGAAGTGGTTAGACGAGAATTGTATTCAATGTAACCAGTGTGTGTACGTATGTCCACATGCGGTTATAAGACCATTCTTACTAACAGAAGAAGAAAAGAGTAAGGCACCAGATGGTATTCGTACATTAAAGCCAATTGGAAAAGGGTTAGATGGCCTAGAATATCGCATTCAAGTGTCGACCTTAGATTGTACCGGATGTGAAGTATGTGTAAACACTTGTCCAGGTAAAAAAGGTGTTAAAGCCCTTGAAATGGTACCAATTAATGACGAAATTGAAGCAGGAGAGTTAGAAGCAACGAACTATATGCTTAGCGAAGTGACTTACAAAGACGATTTGCTCGGTAAGAATACCGTTAAAGGATCTTCTTTCGCTAAACCATTATTTGAATTCTCAGGTGCATGTGCCGGTTGTGGGGAAACCCAGTACATCTCTTTACTCACCCGCTTATTCGGTGAGAACATGACGATTGCTAATGCGACTGGTTGTACGTCGATTTACGGTGGATCCTACCCAGCAACGCCGTATACAACCACCAAAGATGGACGCGGACCAGCATGGGCAAATTCCTTATTCGAAGATAACGCAGAATTTGGTTTTGGGATGCGTATGGCAACGGAAACATTAAGAGACCGTATTCAAATCAACTTAGAAACCATCTTGCCACAATTAGATGCAGCCGATGCTGAGATTGCGCGCGATTGGATTGAAAACCGTGGTAGCACGGTAGAAACAAAACGAATTCGTCAGCCACTAGAAGAAGTTCTAGCAAAAGTTGATATGCCAGAAGCGAAAGATGCTTTAAGCTTAAAGGATCACATCGTCAAGCGTTCAACCTGGATCCAAGGTGGAGACGGTTGGGCATATGACATTGGATTCGGTGGACTTGACCACGTAATTGCTAACAATGAAGACGTGAACATCATCGTCCTTGATACGGAAGTATACTCCAATACTGGTGGTCAATCATCAAAGGCCTCTAAAACAGGTTCTTTAGCGAAATTTACTGCTGCTGGTAAGCCTGGGACAAAGAAAGACCTAGGTGGGATCGCCATGTCTTACGGTCACGTTTATGTGGCACAAGTTTCTCATGGTGCTAACCAAGCACAGGTAATCAAAGCGATGCTAGAAGCAGAAGCTCACCCGGGACCATCGGTAATCATTGCTTATTCGCCATGTATTGCCCACGGAATCAAAGGGGGCTTAGCTAACACCATGAATCAGGCAGAATTAGCCACGAAATCTGGTTACTGGCCGATTTATCGCTTTAATCCGGCTAACTTAGCAGAAGGGAAAAACCCACTTAAGGTTGACGCCAAAGATCCAGACTGGGATCGTTATCACGAATTCTTAATGAACGAAGACCGTTACGCACAGCTTCAGAAGATCAACCCTGAGCAAGCGACGGATCTGCTAGAAGCTAACAAACGTCAATCGCAACAACGTTACCGTCAGCTGAAGCGTTTAGAGGAACTGGATTATTCTGACGAAGCTTAACCGACAAAAACACACATAATTTTCTGAAATTTACACAAACTCCTTTATAGACAAGCAATACTAATCCCTTTTGGAAATCAGACAAAATTTGTGAGATAAAGTTTCACTGGACAAGGAAACGAGGACGACTCGTACCAAAAAGGTACGTTAGGACGAGTTGACGCAGTAGAGTGGAAGTTTAGCCGCAAAGGTGCTTGGTTTCTAAGAGGGGTTAGTATAAGTCTATAAAGGAGTTTTTTACATGAACTGGAGATTTTGGAACCGACGCTATTACTTGGCTTCTTTTTACGTCCTTGTCGTTGCTTTGATCTTGATTACCTATTGGAAATCTTTTGAAAGTGAGAAGACTTTTTCATTAATGCCATTGCTATGGCCATTTATTATTGGTATTTCGTTAGCTTATCTGCTGAACTTCTTGCTCATCTTTTACGAGAAGAAAATTAAGAAACGAAGCTTTTCCTTACTAGCGGTTTATGGAACGGTGATGGTGACCTTTTCTGCTTTCCTCTTCTTTTTAGCTCCACAGGTGACTGAAGCTATGGATCACTTTATTGAAGAATTCCCTGATTATAGCGAACAAATCATCGCTCAGATGGAGAACAAACTACTAGCCTTTGATCTAACCGATGATCATGCGGGAACCATCGTCGAGACATTGGAGGGGTTCATCGCTCGGTTTGTTACCTTTAATCAAAACTTAGTTCCTCTCATAATGAAACAATTGATAGTGATTGGTGAAACGTTGAAGAACATCGTCTTAGGTGTGGTATTATCGGTTTACTTGTTAGCAAGCAAAGAGACTTTAATGCGCCAAGGTGAGAAGTTGATGTTAGCTTTGATTGACGATGAAAAATGGCATGTAACAAAACGGTGGTTAGGTCGCGGTCATGAAATCTTCACCCGCTTTTTTACCGGTATGCTTCTTAATTCGTTGATCGTTGGAGTCATGACCATTGCACTCTTGTTTTTGTTCCAGATTCCTTTTGCCATTCTCGTTGGATTCCTTGTTGCCATTACCAACATGATTCCGATTTTTGGTCCCTTTATCGGAGCCATTCCCTCGGCAGTGATGATCTTCTTTATTAGTCCGACTAAAGCTCTCCTATTCGCCGTTATCATTCTAATCATTCAACAAATCGATGCTAACATTATTACGCCGAAAATTCTTGGTGATAAAATTGGGATTTCGGCTATCTGGGTCTTGGTTTCCATTTTAATATTTGGGCATTTTTTTGGTATTCCTGGCATGGTGCTGGGTGTTCCAGTGACTGCCTTGATCCTGGAAGTTATGAGAGAGTGGGTTAATAAAAAAAGAGTCGAAAATTCGTATAATAAATCAGCTTCTGACCCATAATAGCTTTAGAATTAAGGAAGGTGGACGTCAAAATGGAACGTTATGTAGCAAAAAGAAAACCACGTTGGTCGTACCTTGTGGCTGTTATTTTAATCTTACTTTTGGCGAGCCTCCGAATCAAGGCTGAGTCACCTGAACCTTGTGCGATCCAAACTCGGATGACGTTTTACGAAGAGTTTGCATACGCCTCCGGCGTTCCTTGGTACCACATTGCCGCCATCGACCAATACGAACGGAATATTGCAACCTTTAGACAAGGTTCCGCTGCTGAGCTGTCTTACGATACCATCTCGCTTCGCATTGATCCAGAGGTGTGGTCGGGGTATGCAGCACCATGTCCCTATGAAGACGATCCAATGAAAATCAACCTCTTCTTTGGAATGGGACGTGACGGTGATGGTGATGGGATAGCTGACATCCATAACGAACAAGATGTCATGTATACCATGGTTAATTACTTAACGACTTTCGATGATTTTGAGAAAGCCATCGTTGCCTATTACCAAGACGAAGATGCGACACGGATTATACTTGGAATTGCACAACTCTTCGAACGTCACGAGACCATTGACCTAGGTGCACGCGCATTCCCAGTGTCAACCTGGCATAATTACAGCTACTCAAATGGATACGGCGCGGCTCGTGGTTGGGGTGGCCGGCGCGCCCATGAAGGGATCGACATCTTCGCTGATTATGGGACACCCGTGATTTCCACGTCCTATGGTGTCGTTGAAGTTATGGGCTGGAACGAATATGGCGGTTACCGC
>JGI24703J35330_11748750_pt1 | contig 31157 bp, 19 predicted proteins | sample TergutNt197P1_FD_35330 | JGI IMG/M metagenome (IMG submission 35330)
TTCAAAAGCTGGCTTTCTATCTCACCCAATTCTATTCTAAATCCTCTAATCTTTACTTGATTATCTATCCTTCCTATAAATTCTATATTACCATCAGATAGCTGCCTTACATAATCACCTGTCGCATACATCTTCGTTCCTAGCTCAAATGGATTCTCAATAAACTTTTCTTCTGTCAGCTGAGGAGTGTTTAAGTAGCCTTTGGATAAGCTTTTTCCGAATACATATAATTGTCCTACTCCACCATCAGGAGTTTTATTTAAATATTTATCTAGTATAATAAAATCCATATTGGGAATAATATTTCCAATTGGGATCGTTTTTTGCAGATAAGCTTTGTTCTTATTAATTTTATACATAAAAATTCCAATTGTTGTTTCTGTCGGTCCATAATGATTAATAATTTCGCATTTTGTATCCAAATTCTTTATTTTATTTACTAAATCTACAGATAATGCTTCACCGCCAAAAAATAGATATTTTTTCGGCAAAACATAATTTTGTTCGCATAAATTTTTAAAATGTGAAGGAGTAATTTTTAAAAAATCAATTCCATTCATTTTAATAAAATCACTAAACTTGCTACTATCTAGAATTGTATTTCTATCTGGCAAATATAATTTACCACCTGAAATTAGTGAACTAAATATCACAGTATAGCCTAAGTCAGCGTACAATGGAGAAACCATTGCAAAATTCATTTGTCTATCAAAATTTATTATAGTAGATAAACCGTTGATGTAGTTATTGATATTCATATGAGATACTAATACACCCTTTGGTTTACCAGTTGAACCAGATGTAAAAATTAAATACGCTGCATTAGATAAAGACATATTTTGACTATTTATCTTTAAATGATGATTTATTAATTTCAACTCTTGCTTTAAATCTGAAAAAAGTATTGTAGCATGCTTTCTCGGTAGATAAGTAATATCTTCATGAATAATTAAGTCAGGTTTTGCTATTAATAATTGTTCCTCAATTTTCTCTTTCGAGTCACTAGGATTTAATGGCATAAAAGTTAATCCTGATTTGAAAATTCCTAACATTAAGGCCATAGCACTGATATTTTTTTCCATTATAACACAGACAATTTTACTTTTAAGTTTTACTTTATCATTAAGAAAATTAGATATTTTATGGCTTAAAATATTCAAATGGTTATAGCTGATCTGATATTTATCATCAATTATGGCCACCTGGTTGGCACATTTATGGCTAATATTTTCAAAAATTTTATGAATTGGTAAATTAGGAGCACTGTAATGATCCTGTTTAGAGTGATTTAATTCATTTTTCGTGTCCTTTTGCAAAATAATTTCATTTATCTTCACATCTATATTAAAACACAGATAATCAATGATAGTGTTTATATTGAAAGCATATTTCTTAATCGTATCAACTGAATATAGATCCACATTATAATTAATAACTGTTTCAAATGAATTATTCAAGTTTGTGAAAAAAAATGAAATATCATATTTTGCATGATAATCTTCAAATGCTATCTCTTCACATTCTAAATCATAAAATTTAGTTACCTTATTTTCCCTAGTTGTTACACTTAGAAATGTTTGAAATAATGGTGTCATGCTTGCATCTCTTATGAGATTAACTTTTTGGACAATTTGTTCAAAAGGTACATCACAATGATCTAATGCTTCAAAAGTATTATTTCTAACTATACTTATCGCTTCTTTTAAACTTATATCACCTTTCATTTTTATTCTAAAAGGCAAAGCATTAACTAAAAAACCTACAACATTCTCTAATTCTTTTTGATTCCTTGTTGCGACTGGAGACCCAATTATAAAATCTTCTTGTTCTATGTATTTATTTTGTAAAATAAATATCACTATTTGGAAGAACATAAATAAAGTAAGATTTTGCTCTTTACAAAAATCTAAAACTTTATTATGTCTTAATCTTTCTATATTATATTTAAATGCTTCTCCATTACTAGTTTTAATCTTTGGTCTTTTATAGTCTATATTTAAAACTGACTCTACGGGACTATCTAACAAGTTCTTAATCCAAAAGTTAAGCTTATTTTTGTATTCATCTGTTTTTATAAAGCTATTATGCCATTCAGCATAATCAGCATATTGAAATTCTATACTTGGCAATAGAATGCTACTATTCAAACAATATGATTTATATATGGATTCGAGTTCATTAAAAATTATTCCAGTAGACCAACCATCAGTTATAATATGATGTAATAGGAAGTAAACAATTTGATTTTCACCTAAATTAACGATGGTAATATCTAAGAGCGGACCATTTACTAAATCAAATGTTTTTTTAGAAATTTTTTCTGAAAACTTATCGATTTTATCCTTATCGTTTAATTCATAACTTTCTGCATCAATTTCATTAAGATTATAGTTAATTTCATTTGTAATAATTTGATATAGTGTTCCATTAATCATCTCAAATGTTGTTCTCAAAGATTCATGCCTATTTACTAAGTAGTCTATGCTTTTTTTAAAAATATTTACATCTAGCTTACCTTTTAAATAATATCCCATTCTAACATTAAATAAATTCGAGTTGTTTTCCAATTCATTAACAAACCATATACTTTTTTGGAAATACGAAGCCTCTATTTTAAATTGTTCATATTCCATTACTTTAATTCCTCCCTTAGTCATTCATTGATTTCCTCAGTTTGTGGATTAAGTTTATATAGATATTGATCACTAGTAACCTGTATTCCCGAACACCTAACTAGGTTGGGTAGTTCGGGAGTACAGGAAGTAAGCTTCATCAATTTAGTTCAAGTATAAAATTATAGAATTCTATTCTTCCTCAATGCCTCTTATATACTTTCTATTTTTTCATGAGTTTCTCTTCCTAAAATCTCTTCGTTTCCTAATATTACAATTATTTATTGAGGAATTTTGACCATTTTTTAGAAAATCTAATAGTTTATTAATTGTCGAATACTCGAAAAGTAATGTTGCATTTAAGTTCAGATTTAATCTTTTATTTAAATCTAAACAAATATCCATCAACATTAATGAAGAAAATCCTAAATCGAAAAAATTGTCATCTCTTTGAATGTCTTTCTTTATATTTTCACTAAAAGTATTGATTATTATATTATCAGTATCAAAAGGTGGATATGTGTGCATTTCTTTAATAGTGTCATTAAACATTTTTAATAATTTTTTAGAATCTACCTTGTTATGATTATTAAGTGGTAAAATAGGAACTTGAATGATTGATTTTGGAATCGAATAAAAAGGTAACTTATTTTTTAAGTATATCATTAAGTCATCTTTGTTTACTTTAAGATCACTTCGAATAAAAGCTATAATCTCTTTTTGATTTTCATTCAATAAAACAGTGGCTTGTTCTATCATTGAATAAGAAGAAATAATTTTTTCAACCTCATTTAGCTCCACTCTAAAACCACTTATTTTTATTTGATTATCATCCCTACCATGAAATAGAAAATTTCCATCTGAATCAAGGCTAGCTTTATCGCCTGTTTTATAAACTTGTATTTCTTTATTGTTAAGTGTTATATTTATAAATCTTTTCTTTGTTTCTTCCACATTATTTAAATAACCTAATGAAAGTCCATCACCACCAACATATAAATCTCCTATTATTCCATATGATAAAGGCTCCATTTTTTTATTTAAAATAAAGGCACTAGAGTTTGTTATCGGTCTCCCAATGGGGATTTGTGAGTGATATATTTTATTTTTATTTACACGATAACACAATGAAAATGTAGTGTTTTCTGTTGGGCCATACCCATTAATAATATGACCATTTTTCAGTTTCTTCAACATAATTTCTACATGCTTTACACTTACTACATCACCACCGACAATTAAATATTTTAAATCCTCTAAACACTCTGCATTATAATCAACAAGATTATTAAACAATGCACTTGTAAAAAACATTGTTGTTATACAATATTTCTTTATGAATTCATATAACAAATTAGGATTTAATACTAAATTATCAGGTGGCAAAATTAATGTTCCTCCATTTAATAAAGGTGCCCATATTTCAAGAGTAGCTGCATCAAAAGCTATTGGTGAAATATTGATAAAAACATCATTTTTATCAATATTTATAAAATCAGTTTCTTTAACTAATCTTACTACACCTTTATGTTGTACTAAAACAGCTTTAGGTACTCCCGTACTTCCTGAAGTAAAGTTAACATATGCAATTGTATTTAAATCTTTATTACGCTTAGAAAAGCTATCTTTCTTAACTTCACTATAAATATTCATTTCATTTACATTGAGAGTTCTAATATTGCAAAGCTGATCAAAAACTTCTTTAGTATCATTCTCAAATAATAAAATAGGATTATTAATTGACTTTAAAATATAATGAATACGCTCCTCAGGGTAATTTAAGTCCAATGGCACATAGCTACAACCTATTTTTAAAATAGCTAGAATTGTGATAATAGATAAGGGCTTATCTTTCAAATAGAAATATATTAATGAGTTTGATTTTATTTCACAAGAAGTTAGATAACTTGCCATGTTATCAGAATAAATATCAAGCTCTTTATATGTAATGTTTCGCTCTTGAAAGCTTAAAGCAATTTTATCAGGATTCTTTTTTACAATATTCTCGAATATAATTTCGATTCTATCCTTTTCATATTCTGTATTCATACCGTAGTATAGATTATTAATCTGATTATCATTAATTAGAAAAACTGACTCTAAATTTCTACCATTAAGAAATACTTCTTTGAATAAAACTTCAAAATCTATTAAAATTATCTTTAAATATTCAATTTTCTTTTTTGAAATTAATCTTACTAAAACTTCTTTATCTTTTTCCAACAAAATTTCAAAGTAAATCTTACAATTAATAACTTCCCCTTCATTAAAGCTAATTATTACTTCATTACTCAAATCATTTAAATCATAATTTTGCAAGTCTATTAATTCGCTAGTATAGGTGAATCTACATTCACCACTATTCTCATCTGTCTTTAAATCATATAAGCGTTTATCTAATTCATTAGAATCATTAATGATTATCGTTGCAAAATCATATTCATTGTATTTAAATAATAAAGCTACTAACATATCTATAATTACTTCTTTATTTATTGATCGTTCGCTTTTTAAGATTTTTTCTACATTGTTGCATACAGGTGTGTGTTCGTGAAAATCAAATGGCAGTGTATTAAATTTTTTATCCAGCATATAACTCACCCTTATCTCATTTAACCTTCTTTCATTACAACTTTCAGAAGATAAATTTTTCTTTTCCTTGATTATTTTGAATATCATCATCTTTTCACACACTCATCTAAAGGTAAATTTAATATCAAAAATATGATAAATTATCTTACTAATCTCTTTAGCTTGTTAAAACCCCTTCCATTGCGATTTAAATCTAAATCCTTTTATGAGTAATCTTATGTTTATTTTTTTCATATAGTTTATCATATTTGTTCTTCTTTTAAATATTTACATCTATTTTCTGATTATAATGTAATTCATCAGTTTGTTCTTGTGTCCCAATATTAAATACATTTAAGTTATTATCTATCCCTTTAACTAAACTTTTTAAAACTGGTGATGAACCAATTACAATAAATCTTTCTATCTTATTTTCAATGCATGTTTTTATCGATTTATCCCAATACACGGGCCTTCTTAATTGATATTTAAAATGTTCAATATATTCATCTATTTCTAAGACAATATTCCCTGTAATACTTGAAATCATCTGAATATGATTAGAATTAGAAAATTTTATCTTTTCAATCGCAACTGCGATCTCCTTATTTGCTTCTGTCATTAAAAATGAATGGCTTGCTGCATTAACATCAATTAAATTAGAAATTACTCTTCTTTTTCTAGCTAGCTTAATTACTTCATTGACAGAGTCAAAATGTCCTGAAACGACTATCTGATTAGGTCCATTAAAGTTAGCAATTTCCACCAATAAACCATCTTTATTAATTTCATCACAAAATTCTTCAACTATTTCTTCAGATAAACCAAGAATAGCACCCATCGCCCCCTTCTCATTTTTATTAGCCTCATTTATTTTCTCAATTCTTATTTTTAATAGGGACAGGGCATCAGTTAATTGCAAAATCCCTGCTGCTACTAATGCGTTGTATTCTCCTAAGCTATGTCCTAAAACATAATCTATCTGAAACCCTGTATACTTTAAATATTCAAAAATGGCATGATTCAAACAAAATATACTTAATTGTGAAAATTCAAATGCATTTACAACCGTTTCATCGTCACTATAAAACACTTTTTCGTATAAATCAAATCCTAAGTATTTAGAACAAAAATCAATTTTTTCACGTATAATTTTATTCTTTTCATACAATTCTTTACCCATCCCTAATGATTGACTTCCCATTCCAGAAAATAAAATCACATCCAATTGATTCACCTTACCTTCTTATTTGATTAAAAAATGATGATAAAATTAAACTGATTAGAAATACAATCATGTACTAAAGGTTATTTGCTAATAAATCAATTATTGAATTTATAGAACTAAAATTATCTAAGGTTAAATCATCAGTTTCTATTTCTACATCAAATTCGCTTTCAATGAAAGTGAGCAATTTCAACACAAATAATGAACTAACCAAGCCATTTTCAAAAATATTTTCTTCATCTAAAAAATTGGCTCCTCCACTTTCTTTTTTTATAAAATCTCTTAAATTTTGTACTTTCTCTTGATTCATAATATTCTCTCCTATGCGCACATTCTTGCGCTTTATATATGCTTCCAACCCATGTAGTAGCGTAAAACAATTGTCCATTTATAGATATGACATCTCGTCGTACAATGACCCACACCCTCTTTTCGCAATTCGCAGCCGAAACGTGGCATCAAACACTTAACCACAATACACTCAATATTCTACTTAAAATAGAACTAAGTATTAAGTGGTATTGCCTCAACTTCTCTGGTCTTTGCATTATATATTATCACTCCATTTTTTAAAACACTATTTGAGAGTGCTGGGCCATTTATCCATAATGGTTCATTAGGTAATATATACTTTTCCTCAAAAGGAATCTCCTTTTTAGTATCCTTAGTAAAAATCTTTATCCCTTCAAAATGCTCATGCCCTGAAAAAGAATACAAGCAATCTTTTTCATCCATCATTTTAAAATGACTCTTTAAATCACTTATTTTTTTTATCTTTTTGTTTGAAGAGCCTGTATAGTCAGGGTAAGCATAGTGTGAAAATAATATTTTATATTTACCATAATCCTTGATAGCGTATTCAGTAATGTTATCAATATACGCTTTATTGTTATCAGTAAGTAAGGAATAAAGTTCATTTTCTTCATATAACCATACTTTATCATTCGATAGCTCTTTGCGCGTTTTATAATCTAGATCATACCAATTTGAAGGATATTTGAATGAATAAATATAATCAGGAATTTTACGAATAGCAAATAAATCATGATTTCCTTTTACAACTATCTGGCAAGTATTTTTTATCAATTCAACAACTCTATTTGAATCTCTTGTTTTCATATACGAACAATAAGGGATGCAAAAACCAATCATGTCACCTAAACAAATTATTTCCTCAACCTTTCTTTTTTTTAAAATTTCAATGCCTTCTTCTAATCTGATAATATCTTCATGAACATCTGATAATAGACCTACTAGCACTTTTTAAATTCTCCTCTTCCACTCTCTTTTCTATTCAACACAATTCTCTAATCTCTAAATAACTTTAAATTATTAAAATAAGTTTGATCTAATATAAATTAAGAGTTTCTATTTCAGTTTGCTTTTAAAATTTGAATTTATTATATACCTTCTCTTCCCTCTTCGTTTTTAAATATTTCTATATTTTTATCTATTGTCTTTTCAGAAGTCATCCCGATAATTACATAATCAGCAATTTTGTAAGCTTCTTTAATCCTTTTAACTACTTCACTGTTTTCTCTTTTTAAATCAAAGAATTTTCCTGCTTCAAATAAGCTTCTGACACATACCCTCACACCAAATTCTTTTACTTGATCCAGATATTTTAAAATCCATTGATTTTTCTCATTTAATGGTACTTCCACAAAATCAATTTCTTTTAATAACCATTCTGATATATTTTCACCATAGTAATTCGGTAACGATACACCAAAATATCGGAAATAATTTTTATTTTTAAGCTCTTTCATATATGTAAAAACCTTTTTTGCCGAATGGCTATTATCCCAAGCTTTTGACCAATTATGTAGTAACATTACATCCGGTATTTTCTGTAAGTTTTTATGTGATTTTTCTATATCTATTTTTAAATTAGACAGAGGATAATAGGATTCAATTGTTTCCATATTATTAATCATCGGTTTTTTTATTGCTGGTACTTTTGTTATCATGAAACTATTTTTAGCTATCGTACTTCCTAATAATTTTTCAATCTCTTGATTTTCATAGACTAATGCAGTATCAAAAGCATTTATTCCTACACCTCTTGCATATTCTATTACTTTACGTGCCTCTTCTAAATCTATTCGTTTAAATGTCGATTCAAACTGCCATGTTCCTAAGCACAACTTCTTCATACGTTCACCTCTTTCTTATATATATTGTTTTAATTCATTTAAAACATATTCTATATTCTCAAGGTTTGAATTAACAATATTTTCTAAAATCAAATCAATTTTATCCTTCGCAATATGTGGATATAATTTATCAATTTTCTTTATTGAGCCATTATAAATTTTATTCTTCAAAAATAAATATCTAATTAAATTTAAAATAATTTCTCGTTTCAGTATCTCTAGTGGTAAGTTATCCAATTCTACATAAGAATCACTTTTTTCTATCATAAACTGAAAATTCTCTTTGCACTCTTCAAAGATAGTCTTCATTACTTCCTCATAATAACTATTAACTTTTTCAAAAATTGATTTTATTTCCGAATTATTAACCCAATAAAAGGGAATTGCATTTTTTAAATCATACAATAATATTTCCGGCAACCAATCGCCAATGCACCAAATTCTATTTTCTCCATAGAATTGTTTATTTTCTAATATATTTAATACTTTATTTCCAAAAAAAATCGAATCAAAAACAGCTATATTAATTTCTTTCTTATATTTATTTAAAATTCGAATACTATCATCACTAATAATAGGATGATAAGACGAAAGCTTTTCTTTAACTATCTTCAAACAATTACTACTATTACTTTCATTTTTCATAATAACCAATAAATCAATATCTTGTGCTTCAATGTTATCTAGGGCAGATCCTACAAAAAAAATACAGTCAATATTACTTATTTGTTTAAGATTTAACAAAATATCGCGAAGTTCTGTACTCGATGTAATTTCTTGTATCCCATATACATCTTGATTATTCAGTAAAGCTATTTTATGTGTAATCTCTTGTTGTATTGCTGGACTTAATTTATCAAATAGTGGTAAAGTAAGAATTTCTCCTGTTTCAGAAGAAAATTTGACAACTTGAACACCAAAATTAACATTATCTAATTCTGCTTGAATATTATCAGTATTTAAATGATTCTTGATTTTACACATTTTCCTTTGCTCTTTTGAGCATTTTGATTTTTCACAATCTTTTTGTTGTAAGATATTACTTAATGAAATATTAGATTTGTTCAATGCTTTAGATATTGCACATGACGAGTGATAATAGATTGGTATATTTGGAAAATATTCATTTGACAGGGTCATGATGGTTTCCCAATCTTCATCATATAAAGTTTTTATATTGTTTAGTTTTGGTATATTTGGCAACGATAATCCTCGAACTTCAACAATACCGTATTCAATTCCTTCTGTCCAACGCAGACCCCCTGGAACTATGCAATCAATGTAATCACCATATTCTTCAGAAACTTTTTGAAACATATGTTTCAATGTTTCCTTGCTTTCAAACCATTCTTTTACTAATGGGCGCATATACCAATTGATAGATATATTTCCAGCAGTAATCTTGTCAATATTCTTAAACCTATTATTTTGAACAGGCTCAATTTCTTTAGGATTATTAGCCCAGCAAATAGAAATAATTAATTTTTCAATTCTATTACTAATATATATTAAATCACCTATTGCTTCTGTCGGAATTCCAGCTTTCGTTACAATCCAAACTGGATTTTTTAATCCTCTACCTATTAGATTATACATTAATTCTATTGTACTCTTTAATACTGCCCCAGTCATAAAAGGCTCTGTACTTGATGTCCCTATGCTTAGAACAGTCTCATGTTTCATAAAGAATGGATGTTCCACCAATTCATCTAATATTTCATCAATTGAAAATTTACTTCTTCTAATAGGAACCTTCCGCATTTCACCATCATCAGCAATATCTTCTTTTATCCCTTGTACATGACAATATACACATTGATATACGCATCCAGTCCAAAAATCAATACTCAAGGAGTTATTGGCGACACTTACACAAGATAATGGCGACTTTTTATTTACATTTAGCGTTGCATACATATGATCATAAAATTTATATCTATTCCCAGTATTTCTTCCAATGATATCAGTAAAAAATTCTAGATTTGCGTTCTTAATCTCACTATTCATTTATTAATCCCTCCAGTTCTATTACAAATGAACTACCTCGAGGCAGAGCCTTGAAATCCCCCACTGGGGAATTTCCCCCTGCGGGTGGGGTATCTACCTCAGCGGAACATAGTTCCGCAAAAACACTCCTGTGAGGCAAGCCTCGGGGAAATACCCTACTTTAGATTATAAATCGCTATTATTTAAAAGTAGTTGTTAATACTGTAATTTTTACAATTCAAATATTTTTGAAAAATAAGACCTTCTTTATAGAATTCTAATCATGCTACACTTGCGGTAATAAAAAAGCATTTGTGTTTCTATAAGAGGCCTTCCGAACTCAAAACATTTTGTATGCACAAGAGTTTGTCAACATAGATGTAAGTGACGAAATTTTGAAGTTCAAGATCACCTTAAAGAATAAAATTTTAAAAAATGATTTTATGTAACTATTTTCAGTTTGATTCTCTTATCCAATAGAAGCGTTAGTAATCCTTAATCAATTTCTTAACCATTGAATGTCACTTAAAACTAAATAACACAGTGTTAATATAGCAATAATTCCCCAATGGGCTAGACTTAATGTCATCACTTCAAATACATCACTAAATCTTAGAATAGTTGTGATAATAGTGATTGAGATAACTGCAATAATTAGAATTTTCTTATCAGATAAGGGATTAAGTTTTAAAATAGATTTCTCACTATGGATATTAAAAAGATTAATAATTGATATACATAATAAAACAATAAATGCCATTGATCTTCCTACTGCATATTGAGGGGTAATAGTATTATCTAACATAATAAAACTACCCATATAATAAGAGAATAATGTTAAAATTACAAATAATATAGATCGATACATCGTACTATATAATAATTTGTTAGTTAAAATTTTTTCATTTTTGCTAAGGGGCTTTTTTTTCATAATCTCATTCTGAGGATTTTTAGAAATTAAGAAACATGCTGGTATTCCATTTAAAATCAAGCTAATTAATAAAAGGTGAATGGTAGCAAGTGGAATTCCCCACCCTAGTATTAGTCCAATTATCACAATAAAAATCTGGGCAAGGCTTATATTTAATAGAAAGTAAATCATCTTTTTAACATTATCATACGCCAGTCGGCCTTCACTAATTGCATCAATAATCATTGCAAAATTATCATTGGCAATCACCATATCTGATGCATTTTTGGCAATATCAGATCCAGCAATCCCCATCGCTATTCCAACATCAGCAGCTTTTAAAGCAAGTGCATCATTTACTCCATCCCCAGTCATGATAATTACTTCATTTTGAGATTGCCATGCTTGAATAATGCGTATTTTGTCCTCTGGACTCACACGGGAATAAACAGAAAAAGTGTGTATATTTCTCTTTAATTCTTCTTCGCTCATCATTGCTAAGTTATCTTCAGTTATCACATGATCTCCTTCTTGAAAAATTCCAATTTCCTTGGCAATTGCTTTAGCTGTGAGCACATGATCTCCTGTAATCATAACAGTCTTAATTCCTGCTGATCTCGCTCTCTCCACTGCCTCTTTACTTTCTGGACGAGGTGGGTTAAACATCCCACACATTCCTAAGAATACCATATCATTTTCCAAAGCCTCAATACTTAAATTTTCTGGAATTTGATCATATTTTTTATATGCAACAGCAATCACCCGTAGAGCCTGCTCTGCAAAAAAATCATGAACCCTTGTTGCTTTTTCAAGTAAATCTTCATCAAATGAAACCGGAATTCGATCAAAAGCTCCTTTTGTTATAACTAGGTATCCTCCTTTATGCTGATGAACCGTTGTCATTAATTTTCGAGTTGGCTCAAATGGCAATTCATAGACACGAGGATACTTTTTTTCTATGGCAGACCTACTCCTCGCTTTGCTAATTAGAAGGCGTATAATTGCCACCTCAGTTGGATCGCCTACTATCTTTTCATTATCCCCATCTATTTCAATTGTTGCATTACTACAAGATGCTAATAATTCGATTAAATCCATTTCATTCTTGTTAAAAGATTCATTCACTGAAACTGGGGAACAGTTTACATGCCACATCTGCTTAATTTGCATCTTATCTTGCGTTAAAGTCCCAGTCTTATCAGAACAAATAACAGACGTATTTCTAATTATTTCAGTCGCAGAAGCCTGGTAAATAATGATTTTTTTTTTAATCATATTATACAAAGATTGTGATAAAATTAAAGTCACAGAAACTGAAAGTGCTGTAGGAGTTACAGCCACTACTAAAGAAACCGCCATTTGTAATATTTCAGTTGAAATCTCACCTTTTATAATCATATTAATTAAAATAATTATAACTCCAGATAATATCGAAATGAAACACAAATAGTTTTTTAATTTCTTTAAACTCTTTCGAATTGGTGTTATTTGATTAGTTTCATCTTCTGACATACATTCAGTAAACTTCCTAACTCCTGAATCTAGCATTGTTTTGACTACTACAGCCTTTGCCCGTCCATTTGTCACCAAAGATTCGGAATAAATCATATTCATCGGACTGCCTAATGAATCATCCTCTAATATTTGAACTACTTCTTTTTTAGTTGGTATAGATTTTCCATGAAAATTCGAGTCTTCCACCTGCAAGCTACTACTTTCAATCAGTCTTGCATCTGCTGGAACCCGATCTCCTACTCCGATTTCTATAATATCTCCAGGGACTAGCAAGTTTATATCAATTTTTTGTTTTAATCCATCTCGAATAACCGTAGTACGATAAACATTTAGCTTTTTTAACGTTTCAAGAGCTCGTGACACTTTATTCTTTTGATAGAAATTTAAGAAAATATTAATAATAATAATACTTATTATAATAAGCCAAACATTTAACCATTCACTTCCAGTTATATAAGCGATATAAGCATAAACTTTTCCTAAAACTAATAATATAATCATCGGAAAGTCAATTAAATGAGAGCTTTTTTGGAAAAGAATCTTGCTTTTATCTGTCAGAACTCGTTTATTAATTCCATATAATTCTAGCCTTTTCTCAACTTCATACTGATTAAGCCCCTCTACCTCATCTGTTTTTAACCGTTCAATAACACAGCTTAATGATTCCTTACTATCTAACATCATTTTCCTCCAAAGATTTTTTTGTGTTAAATTGCTCACATCACTCTTAACTGTAACTTTCGAATATATTTTATTTAAATCAAATTTCCTTATTATTTTTTCTACAATTATATTGAAAAATAATCAAAAATTCTCAAAAATGTTTTCAAATATCAATTTTTAATCGCTTATTTTAAACTCTGATTTTAAAATAGAGTAAATACCAATATCATAATAACATTCACCTTTAAGCTTCTCTTCTCTTAAGACACCTTCGAACTTCATCCCATTCTTCTCCATAACCTTTTTTGAGGCTTTATTAAATAAGTAATAATGAGCAAATATTCTATTATATTCCCAATTCGTGAATGCTTGAAATATAATCTCTTCTACAGCTTCAGAACAATATCCTTTACTCCAAAAATTTTCACCTATCCAATAGGCGATTTCCCCATTTTTATCTGATTTATTGTATGAAATTGCAATGCCTCCAATTAATTGTTTGTTATCTTTAGTAAAAATTGAATAATGACGTGTGCCTCTTTTTTTATATTTTTCTGGCGCATCAGATACAAATTTTTTTGCATCACTAGCCATATAGGGAGATGGTATATTGAATGTCAGTTTATAAATATTTTTATTATTTAATAATTGTGTTAAGTCGTTTATTAAATTTATGCATTCTTTACCTTTGAAATCTTTCACTGGAATTAATATTAATCGACTAGTTTCTAATCGTGGAAAAACCATTATTTCTCCTCCTTAACAGTTCTAATATAGTCACTTCTATTTATTTTCGATATTCTTCCAATGTCAGTCCAGCCTTTTTTACCTTTTCTAATATACGCATCTATTTTTAATGATATTGCATGAATTGTTGACCCTTCAAAGATATCTTTTAAGGACAAGTTAACTTCAAAATTTTCAGTTATCTTATGTATAAGTTGTGTAGCTAGTAATGAATGTCCCCCTAGCCTAAAGAAATCATCTTCAATACTCAAAACTTCCTTATTTAATAATTCTTCCCAAATTGTTAACACCAACTTCTCTGTTTCTGTTTCAGCAGATATTATTTCTCTATTTTTACTTTCTTCAATCATAACATTTAGTTTTTTTATATCTACTTTCCCATTGGAAGTTATTGGAACATGATCAATTATTATAAAATTATTTGGAATCATATAGTTAGGTATTCGATTCCTTAGATATTGCTTTAATTCATCTTCACTAAATAAATCTTTACTTAAAACATCAAGCTTAATAAATGCATGTAAAGATAAATTACCGTTTGGAGAAGCCTCATTAAGTATATATACATTTTCAATTATTTCATACGAAGCTATCACAACTTCAATTTCACCTATCTCTATGCGATTTCCCCGAATTTGAATCTGTCTATCATTTCTTCCACAAAAATGCAAATTGCCTTTGTTATCATAGTATCCTAAATCACCTGTTCTCATTAATCTTTCATTCAAAAACGGATGATGTGCAAATTTCTCATTTGTTAATTCTGGATCCTGATAGTAATTTTTCGCTAGAATTTCACCACCAATGTAAATTTCACCTATACAATATAAAGGAAGTAAGTTTTGATTTTTATCTAAAATATATACATTTGCATTATATCTAGGAATACCTATACTCGGTAGCTCATCTTTAGTCTTATCCTCTATTTTACAATATGTTGCAATGATTGCTGTTTCTGTAAGCCCATAAAGATCTACAACAGAAAAGGGTAAGTTCATAGTATTTATCTTTCTTAATTTATCTCCACCACAAAATAAAAATTTCAATTTGGAATTTGAATTCCATTCCTCTTCTAATAGAACCTCTGCTAAAGCTGTAGGAACAAATGCATAGTTTATTTTTTCTTCAATTAACCAATTCTTAAGATGGCTCGGAGACTTTCTAATCTCATCTACTGGGATATATAAACTACATCCAGCACAAAGATTAGCCCATATTTCAAAAACAGATGCATCAAACCCTAGCCCTGCAATTTGTGCAGATTTGTTACCAGCAGTTATGTTAAATTCTTTCTCATAAAATTGACATAGATCTGCTAAAGCTTTCTGAGAAGTCATAACTCCTTTAGGTTTTCCTGTACTTCCGGATGTATATAAAAGATAGGCCACGCTATTATCATCTATTTTTACAGAATAATGATTTTCTTCTTGATTATTTTCAAAATCTAATTGATTAAGATTTAATATGTTTTCGAATTCAAAATGTTTTTTGGTACTTTCATTGATTAAAATAGATTTAAGCGTAGTATTTTTTAGTATACTCTCAATTCGATGTAGCGGCTGAGTAATGTCAATAGGAAGATACGTTGCATCAAGCTTTAAAATGGCTAGAGCAGCTAAAACAAAATCTATGGATCTTGGTAATAATAAAGCAACTATATCATTCTTTTTTATATTTTTTCTCTTCAATTCAAGAGCTAATGCTGATGAATAATTATCTAATTGGGAAAAAGTTATTTCTTTGTAACAATCTTTAATTGCTAGGGTATCAGGGGATTTTTTTGCAATATAGTTAATGCGTTCAGGAATAGAATCATATTCAAGATTCACTCTTTTCCCTTGGCTTAATCCCTTAATCTCATGCATTTCAAAAGGCATTAACATTTCCAATGTATGAACAGGGGCGTTTAAATTATTAGTAATAGATTGTAATAAAAAGTTGAAACTCTTGCTAATTTGAACAATTTCATCTTTACGATAAATATCTTCCTTATATTGCCACTTTAAATCAATCTCATTTTCAGATGAAATTAAGATATCTAAATGCAAATCATATTCGATACTTTTTGGAATTATTTCTTCTATGTAAGCATCAATATCTTTATTGGAAAAATCACCAAAAGCACCTTCCAGCAATCCGATACTTAGATTGAATATTGTTACATTAGAACCAACATGAGTCTTTTTATACTCATGTAATAATTCAGAAAATGGTATATCTGAATGCTTTAATGAATCAATTAACGCAACTTTAACTCTTGATAATAACTCTAAAAAAGTAGGATTTCCCCAAAAATCGACTTTCAAAGGAATAGTATTTATAAAGCATCCGCATACTCTATCCATTTCAGGAATTCTTTTAGATAAAGGATAACCAATGACTATATTGTCTTCGTTAGTAAATCTATTTATTAGGCAACAATATGCCGCCATCATAATCATGAATAAAGAGGATGAATTGGCTTCAGATATTTTTTTTAGCGCATGACTTAAATCTATAGGAATTGTTTCCAAATAGTAATTACTTAGTCTTGTGGGATTACTTTTTTTTCTTTTTGCGTTGAAGAATTTTAACGTCTTTATATCACCGTCTAGTTGTTTATTCCAATAAATCTTCTCTTTTGTAAAATTTATTTTCGATTTTTCCCATTTTGAATAATCAAGATAATTAAATTCTAAACTTTTCTCATCTTCAATAACTTCATTATTAATTATTTTCTTATAAACATTTATAAATTCATTACAAAAAATTCCGACAGATAATCCATCAAAAATGATATGATGAAACACAAATATCAATTCTTTTCTTTTTTCAAAATCTAAAACTCTAATTCTATAAAGTACATCATCCAGTTTAAAAGGTATATTAACAAAATCTTTACAATCACCTTCACCTCTTAAAAACTCTATTTTAATCGGTCTATTTTCTATCTTTTGATATGGCTTTCCATCATCAGAAACAAAGATTGATATATTAAAAATACTTTGCTTTTTAGATAATGCATCAATGACTTTGATTATATCTTCATTTTTAATTTTTTCATTAAGAACTATTTTAAATGCAACAATATTATTCGTTTCTCCTGCATGAATTTGTTCAGATAGCCAAATTGATTCTTGTATGTGGCTCAACTCACATTTGTCATAATTCTCTAATTTCTGAATAAATTTTTCAGTTTGGTTCAATTTAATTTTGGATAGATACGCATCTTTAATCTCGGTTGGACTTGGCTTTTTATCAAAAAATAGTTCTTCACCTTTATAAAGTACTTTTATTTCCATTATTATAAGTTCTCCTCTCCTTTAACAAATATATAGCATCAATCCAAAGGCTTATTATATTGATCTATATATTCAATTAAATTACATCGTTCCATATCGTTCTCTTACATTTCTAAATTTGGGGCTTACCACCTCCGCTATTAAATCTAATTTATTAAACTGGAATTCAAACCCTTCACCTAATAATAACTTATCAATTCGGTTAATCAGATCCTCTGTCTTATTTTTCTGTGGTTCCTTTAATATACTTAGCATGAGTTTAATAAGCGGATGATACTTCTCAATATCTAATTCATTTAAATTTTGTTCAGACCAATAGATATTTGAAGACCAACTTCCTTTTAATACAAATAGTAAATTGACTACTGAACGATTCATGGCTGCCATTGTCATCAAACAGTTGAATTCACTATTTCTTTTTATTAACTTATCAATTCTAGTTGCATAAAAAATAAATTCAAAGTAAAATAACTTGAGTTTACTTTCTCTCTCCTCACTATCCATTGTAATAATTTGTATAGTAGCATCCTCTAACTTGCCATCATTATCATAAATAATTTGGCTAGTCTCATATGGCCAATGATCTATATTAGCACATGAATCAATTTTGCGGTAATAGTCCGATACTGGCAAAAAGAGAAATTCACTTTTTTCATCATCTATATGTATCACTTTAGAATCTTCATCAAGTTCGGAATAATAATCGTCTGTAACTATCACCTGATAGTCATGGTCAGAATAATCATCAAAATAACCCTTTGTAGCTGAACCTGCTAAAACTATCCCAACAACATAGTTACTATTTTTAAACTCATTTATAAGGTTATCGGTCTTCTGCATCCAAATCATCTCCTGTTAAACTGTTAACTTTTTATTTACCATGAACGGCAAGAATAAGATATTTTTTTCATTCATATTTATCTAAGGTTTAATCTTCCTTTTTTATTAAAATTGTTGCAACTTCTCCATCAATATCTACCAATTCGTAAGAATCGTACTTATCATCATCTACTTGTGCTAGATTATTTTTACAAAGTGCAGTCATCTTATTGATCGTTAATGCATCAAAAGCTTCATCTAAAGGTAAATTGATATATAATGTGTTTTCTAAATTACTTATTAGCGTTAATACTTCTAATGAAGTACCTCCCAGAGCAAAAAAATCACGATCCAGATCAATCTCATCAACTTTAAAGAAATTTAAGAATGCTGAATAAACAACATCCTCTACTTTAGAATTCAAAACAGCTTTATCACCATTTGGGGTATTATTTAATCGCTTGAATGACTCGTCAATATACATCATCCGCTCATCCACTGATTCTGTACATATGACAACTCTATCACTAAGCAACTTTAATATTCGATCTAATGCCTCTTGTCCATCTTCTGTATAAATAGATGTTTCAGAAATGGATGTCCCGAAACTGGTTATTTCTTCGTTGAAATTCCATGTTTCCCAATTTACACTTACCCAAGGCCTATAATGAATCTTTCTTTGATATTCTGTAAACATGTCCAAAAATTTATTTCCAGCACTATATGCTCCAAATGTGATCCCTCCAAAGATAGTTGACAAACTTGAGCAATTCAAGACAAACTTTAAATTTTTATTATGATTCGTTAATTCTGCTATTACTAATGCGCCTTTAATTTTAGCTTGCAATACTTCTTCGAAATTAACTTTAGAAATTGCCTTTAAAAATTTAAAATGTTTACTATTAGCTGCCCCTGCTGTATGGAAAACCCCTGAAATTTTTTCGAATTTTTCTTCTATATAAGTAAAAGTCTCTTCCATCTTCTTTTTATCCGTGACATCAACTTCTAGCATTTCAATATTCGCTTGATTAAGTCTAAGATGATTGATTTTATCTCTCACACGCTTTTGAGAATCTGATGGTTCAATATTTTCTTTAAATGGATTATTTCGCGCAAGCAGAATGATATTTACACTATATTTCGACAAATACTCTGTAAATGCCAACGCCATCTTTCCTGTTCCACCCGTTATCACAAATGTATCGTTTTCTTCAATCGGATTATTCGAAATATCCGAGTATATTATTTTATTTGAGTAAGATAGTATCAATCTTTGATTATTTCTAAACATGACATAAATATCATCATTGCATGAAAATATTTCTCTCAACATCTTACCTACGGTTTCTTTTATGCTGTCATTTTTTGAAAAATCCAACGACTTTGTCGTAATATGACTGTATTCTTGATTAACAATCTTTACCATTCCAATAAGAACAGACATATTTAAACTCGTATTTGGGCTTACTTGATTTCCTATTTGCGAATCATCAGTAATCAGAAATAATTCGAATTTATGTTTAATTTCTTTCAGAATTTCTATTCTAGTAATAAACTTATACCCAAGTTCCGAATAATGTTCTATCCACTCATCTGATTTTAATATTTTTTCAATATTGCATTGATTCGCTACGCGATAAATTACTTTTGAAATTGTTAGCTTTGATTGAGTTATAATCTTTTCCAAATCATATTTACACACTTTTTCAGGTAAAATCAGGTATTCAACTTTACTTTCTGAAAGAAAATCACATAACATCGAGATCAAACTGTCTTCATCTGCAATGATAAGAATAAATTCCTCTTCTGGAATTGTAAGTTCAGAATAATTATCTTTCCTTTCCCATTTTGGGAAATAGAAAAAGCGAGATATTGAATCTTTTCTTGAATCACAATGACTATTTTCATAGCTAGGAATTTGATTATACCAATATTTTTCTTTTCGAAATGGGTAGGATGGTAAAGCGCATATCTTTCCTGATAGTGAATAGCCATCTAAATCCTTTATTTCCAACTCACTGGATATATTATTTTGTAATTTCTGGATCAGTTGTTCTTTAGAAGCAACAATACATCCCCAACTTACCTCCATCACATTTCTTCTACAACACAAGGTATAAGAGATATCTGAAATTTTTCCATTCTTCTTTAATAAATATTGAAGAAGACTTTGTTTCATCTTTTTTAAACCTTCTTCATCTTTGGCACTAACCCAAATAGGGTGTACCTGATTAACTTCTTCCCCACTCTCATTAGATGGAGCTTCTTCTAATATGACATGTGCATTCGTTCCACCTATACCAAAAGAACTAACTGCTGCTCTCCTTATTTGTTTCTCATCCCACATTGTTATATTAGAAGTTATTTTAAATGGGCTACCTTCAATAGTAATATTTGGATTTATTCGTTTAAAATGTTTTGTTCCAGGAATCGCATCATTTTTAATTGAAAGAATGGCTTTAATTAAGCCTGCCATTCCAGCAGCATGATTTAAATGTCCAATATTTCCCTTAACCGATGACAATGTACAATAATTTTCTTTTTTTGTATACGCTCGATAAGCTTTAGTGAGTGCCCTGAATTCAATCGGATCCCCCATTGGCGTTGCTGAGGCATGTGCCTCTACATACTGAATCGTTTCCGGATTAATATCAGCAAAGTCCAATGCTGTTTTAATTACATTTATTTGTCCTTGTATACTCGGAGCTGTATATCCCACTTTTTCTTTACCATCATTATTAATTGCTGTAGATTTAATCACAGCATAAATTTGATCATTATCCCTTTTTGCATCGTCTAGCCTTTTTAAAATTACAACACCACAACCATCACCATCAACTTGACCGTCGCTCTTATGATCAAATGGCTTACAAAAACCACTATTTGAAAAAATCATTCCCTTCTGATATTTATACCCTTCTTGTTGATCTAGATTAATATAAGAAGCTCCTACAATACTCACATCACTGTTACCTGTTAATAGACTTTGGCATGCTGTGTGCAAAACTACAAGTGAAGATGAACAAGCTGTTTGAATATTGACACATTCACCTTTCAAATTTAACAGATAGCCTAATCTTGTTGGTAAAAAGTCAGAGGCATTTTCAATATAATTTTGAAAAGTATCTACTGGTGATAAGTTATCTAATTTTAAATGATCAATATATGTGTTTTTTCCGCATGATGCATATAATGATATGAGATTATCTTCTTCTAATAATAAGCCAGCATCTTCTATTGCTTCCCATACACACATAAAAAGAATTCGATGTTGTGGATCAAGTAATGCTGCTTCATAATCTGATAAGCTAAAAAACTTGGCATCAAATAAATCTACATTACTAATTTTCCCTCTGGCATAGATTAAATCTTCTGTTCTCCTATCCTCTTTATCCCACCTAGAAATACAATCTTTTCCTTCTATAAGATTAGCCCAGTATGCATCTTTGTTTTCTGAATTAGGCATTTTACAAGCTAACCCTATTACTGCAATATCATTCTCCATAACGCTCTACCCTCCATTTCGTACATATATTCTTGCTCTTTGCATGTGCTTTTAAAGGAAGCTACTCCTCCTATAAATATTGTGCAAGACAATCAACTTAACCCATGAGTTGCTAGTAGTTTATTTCTATGTAATCTGGTATAAGATGTATTTTGTTTAAGTCATGTTTTAATAAGACTTTATTGTTATCCGTTTTTACGATCTTAAAACCAGCCAATTTATAAGTAATCAACATTATTCTATTTCTATCAGTTTTATTAAAATCAGCATATAATTCACAATTAGATTCTGCCGCTAAATTTGAAATTAAATTTATTAAAACATTCCCAATTCCACGGCTCATTACTCTACATGATAAAATGAATAATTTAATTCTCCATTTATCTATTTCTTCTACATTTATTAAAATTAAGCCTATTTTACCATAAGTACCATACCTATCTTCTAAATCAACAACAAAAAATTTATACCGCTCATCATCAATTAAAGATTCAAGCTCTTCATAGCTAAATAATAAGCCAGTTGTATTTAATTGGCTAGTTCGTAATGTTAACTCTTCTACACGCTGTAGATCATCTTTGGTTGCATAAGTCAAGGATAATTTTAATTTTAGCGTTTTAATAAACTCATCATTTGTTCCAATAAATTCATCTTCATCTTTGTTTCTTTCAATATCCATTTTGTACATTTGTCTTCGACTACTAGATTCTTCTGTTAAAAAGTTGGGGATAAATTCATCAAAAGCCAATATTTTTTCTATCTCCTCCTCTGAATAACACCTAACTTTTTTATGAACACTTCTTACTTCTTCTCTTTCGAATTGTTGATCGTCTATAAAAGCAACAGTATCCAGACTTATATTAAGTAATTCCGCTATTTTTTCTATCGAACTTGATTTTGAATTCCAATTAATTTGTGGCACTAAAAAATATTCATCTAAGCCAAACTCCTCCAATCTTTTCATTGCTTCATTGTAATAATTTTTGCTAGCAATAGATAATAATATGCCACGTTTATCTAATTCTTTAATTACATTTATGACAGAAGCAGCTAGTTTTAGTTCATCATTTTCAACAAGAATACCTTTCCACAAAGTGTTATCCAAGTCCCATATTAGACATTTTATTTTTTTATCATTATTCCTATAATTATGCACAATAAACTCCTTTCAATATTTATAAAATCCTTCTTTTGTTTTCTTTCCAAGTAAACCTGCATCAACCATTTTTACTAATAGTGGTGCGGGTCTATATTTAGGATCGTTATATGACTCATACAAGACAATTAATGATCTTAAAATAGTATCTAATCCAATTAAATCACCAGTTGCTATTGGACCCATTTTATGTCCAAAGCAATTGCAGAAGATGTCATCAATATCTTTTGCAGTTGAGACATTATCTTGAATCAAAAAAATGGCTTCATTTATGCTTAACATTAAGACGCGATTAGAAACAAATCCTGGCATATCATTTACAACAATACCTTTTTTATTACATGTTTCCAAAATATTCAATGTATTTTCAATTGTATCTTCAGATGTATAAAAGCCTTTTATCACTTCAACTGTACCTTTTAATGGGACAGGGTTCATAAAGTGAGTTCCAATAACTCTGGCTGGATGATCTACAAATGATTGAATTTTAGTTATTGATATACAAGATGTATTTACTGCAAAAATACACGCATGACTACAAATTTTATTTATTTCCTTGTATATCCCTTTTTTGATTCCCAAATCTTCTGTGACATTTTCAATAACCATTACAACATTTTTAAGATCATTTATATGAGTTGAAAATGTAATACGCTTTAAAATTGACTCTCCACAATGACGACTTTTATTTGATTTATCAAGTATCTGGTACAACTTACTATTTCTTAATATTTCATTTTCTGCATCATTAAGGATATCATCATTCAAATCAATCAATGTAACACTAAACCCAAAAGATGCAAACTCATAAGCCACTCCTATCCCAATTGTACCTGCTCCAATTATTCCAATTTGTTTCATATATGTACCTCTCTTATAAGTATTTTTTGGCTTGGATATCATACATTTTTTTATACTCTTTTCCTAATTCTATTAATTTATTATGATCTCCTCTTTCAGTAATGCTACCGTTATTTAAAAAAATAATTTCATTACTAAATTTACAACTTGATAGTCTATGAGAAATAAATATAGCCATTTTATCTCTGCATACTTGATTCATTTGCTCAAAAGTCTTTGCTTCAGATATCGGATCAAGTGCAGCTGTGGGTTCATCCATTACAAATACATGACTTGATTGCATCATACTTCGAGCAATTGCCAACTTTTGCTCTTGTCCTTTTGATAAATCAATGCCATTTGAATCAAAATCCTTACTTATAAAGGTATCAATACCTTCTTTCATTTTTTCTATATCTTTTTCTATATCTACTTCCTTTAATATTTTTTTAATATTTACTTCTATATTTTTATCAAAATATAGATTTTCTCTTATAGTAAAATGAAACAATTTAAAATCTTGAAATATAACAGATAGCTCCCTGAAATATGAATCTGTATTAATATCTTTTAAATTAATCCCATTTATTAAAATATCGCCTTGGGTTGGTTCATATAGTTTAGAAAGTAATTTTATCATTGTTGTTTTCCCAGAACCATTTTTACCGACAATAGCTAATATAGTGGGGGTTTTAATGTGTAAATTTATCTCCTTCAAAGTATAATCAGCAGCTTTAGGATATTTAAACCAAACATTTTTGAATTCAATTGTGTTAATTGGGCTATCTAGAGAGATAGTACCTTTGTCACTATAAATAGTTACCGCTTTTTCATATTCCATGTAATCATTCAAAAATAATAGCCTAGAATTTAATAAGAGAATTTCATTAATTAATAATGCTACTTGGTCATTCAATGAAACACATGCACTAAAGATAATTAAAAACTGTGATATGTTTATCAATCCTCTATTGATGTTAATAGCTAAGTAAATTGAGACAATCAAAATGATAAAACTAGTTGATATTTTGATGGTCAATCCTCTTATCTCAACAGATTGATATATCTTTTTCACTTCTGATACAAAGTTACTAAACACAGAACTAACTCTATTTAATAAATAATTTTGAATTCCATAAACACGAACATCTTTTGCAATATTAGTATCCTGAAATAATTTGAAGTAATAAACATACCCTTTATTCATTTTAACCATAGATTTTTTGGCAAAATTTTCTTTTTTTGTAACATAATTATTAATTGTAAAACTTACTACTTGAATCATAACCATAAATAATAAAAGGACTAAGCTTTGTGATGACACAATAGCAATTATTGAAATTGATATAAACAGATATTTAAATATTTTCGGTATATATGTAAATATCACAGTCAAAATTGATTGATTTTCAAAAGGGAAAAGCGCCTTTTCTTTTAAATCGATAAAATCAGGGTCTTCTGTTTTAGCAAATGACACAGTCATCAAATCAGCATAGATATTTTTTATAAATAATTCATTAATAATGGCTTTATCAATTTCAAGTTTATAATTTAAATAATTTGAAATTAAGCGTATGATTAATAAAAGAATCATTGCAATTACTACATCCCAAATAATTAAATTGATATGGATTCCTTCTAACACTCTACTTAATAAGAATGGTGGAAATAAAACATAAAATAGAATTAGTAAAACTTGTAAAATTGAGTCTATGATACTTAGTAGGATAATGGAAGGTCTCAATTGATAGGACTTCTTTAATATCATATATAATATCTTTATATTATTTTTCATCCTTTATCCCTCCAGATTTATAATACTTGGCTTGTGTTTCAAACAACCTAAAATAGTCTTGCTTTTGCTCCATAAGCTGTAAATGTGTTCCTTTTTCTTTGATAGTACCGTCCCCAACAAGGATAATTTTATCGCAAAAATCGGTACTGGCCAGTCTATGTGATATAAATAGAATTGTTTTATTTTTAAAACTTGTATTTATATGACTATAAAAATTATATTCAGAAATAGCATCTAATGCAGAACTAGGTTCATCTAAAATCAATATTGGTCGATTATGATAAGCTGCTCTAGCTAAAGAAACTTTTTGTGACTCTCCACCTGAAAGTGCAATGCCTTCAACATCTAAATATTTTGTCATTTCTGAGTCAAATCCATTTTCAAATTCTTGGAATTTTTCTTCAAAATTTGCCACTTTTATTGAATGATACATTTCATCCTCATTAAATTTCATTTCAAATCCTATATTATCTTTTAAGGAAGCTGCAAAAATATTAACCTCTTGAAATACTGGCGCAAATAATTTAAAATAGTCATCAAGATCATATTCATTAATATTTTTATCATTAAGTAAAATCTCACCTGATGTTGGATCATGAAGGCGTAACAACAATTTAATCAGTGTAGTTTTCCCTGCCCCATTTAAACCTACAATCGCAATCTTTTCACCACTCTTTATATTAAAGTTTAAGTTTTTATAGATAAATTGGTCATTATTTTCATATTTAAAACATACATTTTTGAATTCAACTTCCCATTCATGTGGAAGATTCTTTAACCTATCTCCCTCTCGCTTTTTCTCCTTTAAAGATATATAATTAATTAAATCGTTTATTGATTTTTGAGGTCCCAATACAGTTTTTACATAATCAATGAAAAGTTGCGTGGATCCATTTAATCTTATTATTAAAATCATATATATAGAGAACTCCGCTATCGTCAAAGTATGATGATATAACCTATAAAATAAGAAAATGTATATAACACCATCTCTAATTAATTGATAAGTAATATTGATTAGTGAGTGTGTAGCTTGCTTAGATGCCATCTTTTTTTTATTTTCTTTTAATTGAACGATAATTGTATCAATTTTTTGCATTAAAAACGTCTTTAATTTAAAAATTCTAATTTCTTTTGCATAAGCAAAATCAGAGCTTATAGTATGCATATATCTCATCTGTCTTTTATTTTCTGAATTTTCTTGCTCAACTGAAAATACATAATTCGACACTTTGACTTCTACTATAGAGATGATTAGAATAAAGACAATTAAGAATAAAATGATGACACGATTTAATTGAAATAAAATAACAGCAAACATGCAAATAATAATGATCTCTCCAAGAAGATATACCAAATTCGTATAAAAACTTTCAACACCTTCAACAGACATAACAGATGTTAAATTTAACCACATTTTGGATTTAGATTCTTTTTTATCATAATAATCATAGGATAAATTTATGTTTTGCGAAAAACCCTCAAGCATAAGTGTATATCGAATTTTATTGCCTATTGGAGCAATTTTAATCCTACAAAGCGAAACAAATGTACCTGTAATAAATAAATAAATGATAGGCTTTAATATAATTAAATAGTTCTCATTGTTATTCTCAATCATTTCCAAAACTGAGTATGGTATTGTAACTAAAAAATAATTAAATAAAACATACGATACTGTAAAAAAGAATAAAGCAACAAAGTATCCTTTATCAATCTTCCAAGCAAATTCAAGTAAAAATTTCATATTAGATATTAATATTATTATACTTTTCATTTCTTACCTCATTTCTTTTTAGTATTCTGGTAAAACAACCTTCGCTTCTCCTTCTATAAGCAAATCTCCTTTTAAATCATAACAATTGGTTTCTAATATGGCAAAATCTACAATTATCTTTTTTATCTTAACATTTAATTTCACTGTAGAACCTACATAAATTGGTTTTGTAAAGTTAAATGATTGCGAAATGTAGATTGTTCCATTTCCAGGTAATTCCACTCCTATCAGTGCTGAGAATAAAGAAGCTAAATACATTCCATGTGCAATTTTCTTTTTATGGTATTTTTTGTTGATTTTCTTGTCATCCAAATGTATAGGATTAATATCTCCAGACAACAAAGAGAATGCTTTTATATTTTCTTCCGTAATTTCTTTTATGACTTGGATTTCATCGCCAACTTTAAATTCTTTCATAACTTGTTTCATCCCTATACACTATGATTCGCAAATTTTTTCATATATTCTTCAGCAATAACGAGTTCATGTATTTGAGTAGTCCCTTCTATTACTTCTAATACTTTTGATTCTCTATGCAATCTATTTATTTCTAAATCAGATAAAAATCCTACTCCTCCAAACAATTGTTGTGCATTGGAAGATATTTCAACACACATTTTACTATTATAGTATTTTGCGCACCAAGACTCGAATATTGAATCTAAACTTTTACTATCTCTTAATTTTGCGGCTGAGAACGATAATAATTCCATATTTTTTACGGAAACTATCATTTCTGTCATTATCTTCTTAACTAAGTCATGTGCTTCTAATGCCTTGCCAAATTGAACCCTATTTTTTACACGATCTGCTGTTAATTCTAGACATCGTGAAGCTATACCAAGAGCCCCCCAAGAAACTGTAAATCGTCCAAAATCTAAAGCATACAGTGCAACTAAATTTATCCCATTCCCCACTCCACCTACGATATTCTCTTTTGGCACTTTGCAATTATTAAATTTTAACCTTCCCATTCCTGTTCCTCTATTTGCAGACATACTACTTAATTTTTCTATTACCAATCCCTCAACATCGCTATCAATTAACATACAAGTAGGTTGATTATCTACTAATACAAATGTCAAAAATCCATTAGCAATATTAGAAAAACTTATCCAATCTTTTGTCCCATTTACTATATAGTAATCATCTACTAGTTCAGCAGAAGTTTGTATGCTATTAGCATCACTTCCCGCTAATGGTTCTGACAAAGCAAAAGAACAAATATAATCTCCAGAAGCCATTCGATTAATATATTCATTTTTTAATTGCTTCCTCCCCCACCTCTTCAAGCTTATCAATGCCATTCCATGAACTGTTAGTAAAGTTCTCAACGCTGGAGAATATTTCCCAATCACTTTATTAGTAAGACCTATATCAACATTACTCCATGTATCATAATTGTATTTTTCTCCTGCGATGCCTTCAAAATAGCCTAAACTAAACAAATCTAAAATTGCTTGTTTAGAAATATCATCGTTCTGGTCAAACTCTTTAGCATACGGCAACACCTTATTAATGCAAAAAATTTCCAAATTTTCCTCAAAGTTTATCATTTTATCCAATCCTTTCTTTATATATTTAAAATTCGATTCCTGAAAATTCTTTTAATAATTTCAAGCAAACCCTCAAGAAATTATTAGGCTCACTCCAATGCGGATAATGAGCTGATTTGTTAAATAAAAACAACTTCTTTCTTGTCTCGATTGAATCAAAATATTTCACAGCCAGATGAGAAGATACATGAAAATCATTTATACCTTCTATAAAAGCAACTGGTACTTTAAAATTAACTCTCTTTTCAAAATTAATCAACATTAATTCGTGCCACAAGGCCTCATATGACTGCTTGATTCCATTTTGACGTTTCAACAATTCATTTAAATCATATATGCTAGATGACATAAAAATTTTAAAATATTCATTAGTTGTAGATGCTCCATAAATAGAACCACCATATTTAACAATTAGCTTATTGATAAAATTTAAATCATCATGCCATGTACTAGCAGTATATTCAGGATCTATTTTACAAATCTTTTCTAACTCTAATGACTCATTATTCTGTATAGCTTTTGACTTAACACATTCATATCCTATTCTGGATGAATCTTTCATATTTACTACTTGTCCAATTCCAATGTAAAAACTAACCAAATCTGGCCTTAAGGTAATTAAGTTTAACCCTAATACACTACCCCATGAATGACCAACTAAAATTAGATTATTTTTTTCATAATCACTTAATATTTTTTTAATTAGTATAATCGCATCTTCGACAAAAGTTGAGATCGTAACATCATGATCAAATTCATAGAAGGACATACCTGATCCTCTTTGCTCCCAAACTATTACGGTGAAATAATCAACTAAATTCTTGTTATACTCCATAATTAATGGAATGGCTGTTTCTCCTGGACCTCCATGAAGATAAAATAATATTGGTAAATCATTCCTCCCCCCTATTATCCCTATACATTGTTTCTTACCATTAATTTCATAATACTCTAACTTAAAATTCATACATCTCTCCAGTCTATCAACTCTCCTAGTAACAGTGGGGTATCACTGCAACTAACCATCCACAGAATATACACACCCTATTAAAATCATATAGCCCCTTATTTGCATTCAATATTCTTTAGGCAATTGCGAAAGTCGCAAGCCTTGATCTTGCAAGATTTAATTAGTCTTAATTTTCACACCTCCTGAACTATCCAATTCGTTTATTCAATGGTTTTATTCAATCAAGTTTTGATCCAATACGCTTTCATTATTAAAACTTGATTGAGTCATCATCCAGATTGACATATCTTGTCTACTACTCAAAATGTAACCTGTTGGTGTACTCCCTCAATAGATTGGTGCATCAAATGCGCTTGCTCTATTAGCAAAAGTTGATACCACTAACATAAGCATGAGTACAAAAATCAAACATAAAGAAACGACACTTTTCTTCTTCATCATCATTCTCCTCCTCGTCATGATGTGTCATAAAATTCCAAACATTATACCATGAGTTCCAATAAAAAAGTGCAAAGTCACGCCAAGTGGGTGTGTTTTTGCAGTTAGAGGCACTTTCTAGGATAATAGAAAAATAGATACTTATCATTTTTCATCATTTGGCGATAGTTTATGATAGAAAACAATATTTCTTGCACCATTTCAGGGATTTCTCTCGAAATGTAAACGTAAAGCAAAAACGTTTACATTTTCAAACTTCTAGTTTAACAGACAAGTTTTTGTGTTTTTTGCATCATTATAAAAAATGATCGCTCACCGACTAAACCTTTAAGTTTAATCCGTAAGCGATCATTTCAACGCTAATTTTCTTGTGAAGTAGTCATTAGTAGTTGCTTCACTATCAAACCATCACATCAAATATATTCTTCCCTTCGTCTGGCTCAATCCATTTTTGGTGTTGCATTTTATCCTTGTTAAAATTAAAAGTTAACAAGTACCCTTCATCTAAGCTTAGTTTATCCATATAACCTTGCAGTTGCTCATAAGCTTGTTCATGCCTGGAAGGCCCACGCCAAATTTTTAACTCGACGATAAATTGTTGGTCGAGGAAATTCACCACAACATCCATCCGG
>JGI24703J35330_11748749_pt1 | contig 31118 bp, 30 predicted proteins | sample TergutNt197P1_FD_35330 | JGI IMG/M metagenome (IMG submission 35330)
ACAGGCAAGTCCTTTCTTCAGGCCTCCATTTGGCGCACAGAATGCCCACGTTGGGGAGGTTGCAGGGAGTTTAGGTTTCACCATGGTCAACTGGTCCATTGATCCGAGAGATTGGGATCACCGAAATGCAGATATGACTTATACGGCGATTATGAACGATGCTCACGACGGTGGAATTATCGTTTTACATGACATTCACCCGTCTACGGCAGATGCGATGGATCGTGTAATCCCTAGTTTAGTCGCTAATGGCTATCAGCTAGTTACGGTTTCGGAACTGCTTTATCATCGCAATGTAACCACCACACCTGGAGCAGTGATTAATCGTGGGAATTAAGTGAAGTGCCTTAAAATCTTAATTGTGTCAAAAATCTGAGAAGTTGCCTATGTTGTGCTTCTCTTTTTTGTCTAAGAAGCTCCAATAACAAAGACCCCCGATCAGATCGTCTCTGTGTGTGATAACACATTTATATATTTCAATTCACTTGAAAATTTGTTATAGTATTAGTAGGAAAGTTGTTAATTTGGAGGTTGGAAAGATGGTTCATTTAGACTTAGGAAAGAGTGGTTTGAAAGCATCGAATATTTCGTTAGGTTGCATGAGGATGTCTAATCTAACTGAAGCAGAAGCAGCTAAGGCTATTCAAACTGCTTATGAAAACGGGATTGATTTTTTTGAACATGCTGATATTTATGGTAGTGGAACTAGTGAAGCTATTTTTGCGGCAGGATTAAAAGAGACAAGGATTAAGCGTGAAGATGTCTTGCTGCAAACAAAATGTGGCATTAGACCTGCAGAAGGCATGTTTGATTTTTCAGAGGAGCACATCATCGCCTCAGTGGAAGGAAGCTTGAAACGTCTAGATACAAATTACCTTGATGTACTAGCACTTCACCGTCCTGATACCTTAGTGGAACCAGAAGAAGTAGCATCTGCTTTCGATAAGCTACATTCTTCTGGCAAGGTACGCCATTTTGGTGTTAGCAATCAAAACGTTGCGCAAATGGAGCTTTTATCAAAATACGTCAATCAAAAGCTAATCGTTAACCAGCTACAATTTAGCATTGCCCATACACCAATGATCGACCATGGATTCAATGTAAACATGCAACGAAATGGCATGTCAAACGATCGAGACGGTGGCATGTTGGAATATGCCCGCCTACATGACATTACCATCCAGGCATGGAGTCCATATCAATTTGGATTTTTCGATGGTGTCTTTATCGATAACCCTAAATATCCAGAACTAAATGCGAAACTAGAAGAAATTGGTCATCGCTACGGTGTTTCAAAAACTGCTTTGGCAACTGCCTGGATTTTGACCCACCCTGCTAATATGCAAGTTATTATTGGAACAATGAATCCAGCACGTATTGCAGATATTGCTAATCACTCTGACATTAAGCTGACCCGTCAAGAATGGTATGAGATCTATCGTGCAGCAGGAAATGTTTTACCTTAGTAAAGTGAGGATCATCAAATTAACACTCATTATGCCTAATCAGCTAAATTAATAATATAAGGCATAATCCTTAGGGTGAGAATAAGGTGTTTTATGCCTTTGATCCTTTTTTCGTACCATAAGGCATAATTTGAAGCAAAATGAGAGTACTTTTTATGCCTTTTGCTTACTTTCGATTCATTTAGGCATCATTTGAAATAAGTAATCACAAGGGGCTGTATCAAATGAATGAGAATTGATCTTGTTCAAAGAGATACAGCCTCTTTTTTATTAACTACTTTTCTTTGGAGATGAATCGCCTTTGTTCAAAAGATCATCATTTCCATAAAATTGGCATTTTGCTGATTATTTTTTCGTGCTTATTACTATAATCTCATCATATTACACTGCCATTTATCAAAAATTAGGAGATTTTGATGTAGAATAGTTAAAAACCATCTTTGAATCTTATCAAAATGATCAGCGTTTCATCATAAAGAGCGATTTGCTGATTATTTCAAGGCAGGCGACTCCATGATGGATTGGTGTTTTGTTGAAATAGCCTTTTGACGATCCCAGATGTTAAAAAAAAGGGATTAACAAAAGTCAAACTAAAAAAGCCATATCGCCACGAGTACTCTTACAACACTCGTTTTGATACAGCCCCTTGTGCTATCTAATTTATTCAAAATACACGTTACTGAAAATATGGGTTTGATCTGGGAATGGTTGGAACCCTTGTACGTTCTCCTGAGCAATGGCCCAGACGTTAGGGTTGAATAGTAAAAACCACGGAGCTTCCTCAAGTAAAACTTCTTGTGCTTGACGGTAGTATGCGACTCGAGCTTCTTCGCTATCTGCTTCACGTGCACTTTCAATCAATGCATCAAATTCAGGTGAATCAAGTAGCGAGTAGTTAAGACTTGGTGCATGAGACGAAGAATGGAGTGTAGGGAACAATGCATTGTCTGCATCACCGGTTGAAACAGACCAGGCAAGAATCCCAGCTGCAAGACCACGATTCGACAAAGTCTCAATTAATACTTGATGTTCCATGATTGGTGTTGAAACATCGATTCCGATTTGTGCTAGTTCGTGGGCGATGATTTGAGCTATTTGAACACGAACGGCGCTCTCGCTATTCGTTGCTAGATCGAAGCTAATGTCAGCTGCATTTGGCTCACCAGAGAAGCCTGCTTCAATCATTAGTTCGCGAGCGCGTTCAATGTCATGAGGGGTTCTTTCGAAGGTTGGATCGTGACCAATCACTGTTGGGCTAATAAAGCTTGAGGTTGCCGTCTCGGTTCCATCACTGCTTGCAGAGACAATCTCATCGGCATTTAATGCATAGTTAATCGCTTGACGTACCAATGGATCACTTAATGGACCGTACTCAGTATTAAAGACCACATATTCCATCCCAAAGCTCAATGTGCTAAGCACTTGTAGACTTGGATCATCGTTTAGACGGTTGATGTCAGAAGACGTTGGACCAAGGACAATGTCGGCACCTGCTGTTTCAGCAGTAATTCCCCTTTGCTGTGGGTCCGCAACAATCAGATAGGTGATTAGGCGCATGTTAGGTGCGTCACCGTGATAGTCGTCCCATCTTTCCATGACCAATCGATCTCCAGATGTATTTTGAATGATTTGGTAAGGGCCAGTTCCAATAACTAAATCGTCAACTGCATCACCAAGAGCAACATCTTCCAAGGCATAAGCATTTAAGATCGACGCTCCACGGTGGGCCATATGAGCTAAAAATGGCGCAAACGGATAATGAGTTCCAATTCTAATTTGATAATCATTGATTACTTCAATTCGGTCGGTATCAATCATCCCAAGAAGCGGAATCGTAGCTGGAGCCGTTGCCCCACGTGTAAATGTGAAAGCAACGTCATAAGCAGTCATATGTTGACCGTTGTGGAAATAAACATCGTCTCTTAAGTCAAACTCCCAAGTTAGTGGGTCAATTTGACGCCACTCAGTGGCTAATCCTGGAACAAAGTTTCCAGATGTATCTCGGTTAACTAATCGGCTGAACACATGGATTTGCACTTGAGCTGCTGCGATAAATGAAGCACCATGTGGATCTAGGTTAGGAATTTCTCCACCAACTGCCACAATCAACTCGTCAGGCTGTCCAGAAACACCAACTGCCACATCTCCATTTTCATCGTTCGCACCATTGCCATTACATGCAACTAAGATGAAAACAAGTAGGGAGAAAGCACCGATAAAAGCCCCTTGCTTGTTCTTAAACATACTAATTCACTCCTCTATTTTTGGATATAAATTGGAAGCATGATACCATAATGAACACGCCAAGTCAACGATTTCACACGTTTTTATAAAAAATGTTCACACAAAGTTCATAATAATGTGTTTATAAGCGTGAAAAAGCTAGAAAAGAGCCTTGAATAATGGTTAAGCTCCTTTGACATTATAATAGGGGGATGTTATAATTTTCAGCAGGTTTTAATCGGTTTTTAAGTGGATTTGGAGGTCTTTATTTTGACAGTTTTAATCACAAAACTCCTCATTTTTATTTTAAAATTCCGCGGTGGTGGCTCGTCATTACCAGGGAAAGTAGCGTTGAAGTTAAATCCGAATATTTTGACTAAACTTGCTCGCAATTGGCAGGTTATTTTAGTGACGGGAACCAACGGGAAGACGACGACCTCTCACATGATTTATAACGTGCTGAAATCAGAAGGGTTAGCCGTGATGAATAATTCAGCGGGAGCGAACATGCCACCGGGAATTGTGGCGGCTTTTATTAAGGATTATCGTTTTTTTGATCGTCGCAAAAATCGTCATGCGGTGATTGAAGTGGATGAGGCGTATATGCGTCATGTGACGAAGATGATTAATCCAGCGATGATCGTTGTGACCAATATTTTTAGGGATCAGTTGGATCGTTATGGGGAGACGACGACGACTTATCAGTTTATTTTAGATGGGATCAAGAATGTGCCGAAGGCGAAGTTGATTTTGAATGGGGACGAGTCTATGTTGGGGAACATGCCGGTGGAAAACCCCTGTGTGTACTTCGGCTTTAGTCATTATGGTGAGGCTGAGATCGCAGCCAACACGGAGTCGATTTTCTGTCGGGATTGCAAAACGAAGTATGAATACGATAGCGTTGTCTTTAATCATTTAGGGAGTTATAGATGTCCAAGCTGTGGACATGCCAGACCGGATCTGGATTACGCAGTAGATGACGTCCAATTACGTCCAAGCGGGTCGACGGTGGAGGTCAAGGGTGAGGAGCTGGAGATTGGTGTTCCGGGGCTTTATAATATATATAACGCCATCTGTGCTTACGCTGTGGCAGCCGAGCTGAGTATCAAAGGGTCAACCATCAAAAAGGTTTTGGCTGAGGGAGAGAGCAAGTTTGGGCGTTTCGAGTCCATTGGAGTTGAGGATAAGTCGCTGAAGTTACTGCTCGTGAAAAATCCGGCGGGCTGTAATCAGTGCATTGACACGGTGGCCATTGATTCGGCGGAAGTGACACTGATGTTTTTGCTTAACGACCAGTACGCAGATGGGCGTGATGTATCGTGGATTTACGATGCCCATTTTGAGAAGTTGGCGAGCATGACGATTTCAAAGATAATTATTGGTGGTGACCGTGCTTACGACATGGCGATTCGTTTGAAGGTGGCGGGTCTGGATCAGGTGAATTTTACTCTTTGTAAGAGTTATGACGAGGTGCTCGAGGCGGTTAGGAAGCAGGATCACGACGTTTATGGATTTATGACCTATACGGCGATGACTAGTTTTAGGGCTTATTTAGTTGAGAAGGGTTATGCGGATAAATTGTAAGGGAGGTGACAACCGATGAAATTAGAGATTTGTATTCTATACCCGGATTTGCTCAATAGTTACGGTGATACGGGGAATTTAGCGATTTTGGAACACCGCATCAAGGCACGTGGGCTTGAGGTAGAAACGCACCATGTCTCTCTTGCGGAGGTTTTTGATCCGAAGCTTTACGACGTTGTGTTAATGGGCGGGGGGCAGTTTCATGAGCAATCCATTGTTGCGGAGGATTTGCATAAGAACAAGGGAGCCTTACTGAAGGAGTACGTTCACAATGGGAAAGTGGCCTTGCTTGTATGTGGAGCGTACCAGTTAGCAGGGGAGTATTACGTGGATGATAAAGGTGAGAAGCAAGAAGGCCTCGGAATTTTGCCAATCCATACCGATGCTGCAGATGACCGCATGGTAGGGGATGTTGTGATTAAATCGGAAGATGGTCAGATGTACGTTGGTTTTGAGAATCATTTAGGGAAAACGGACATTGGCGAGTTACAACCTTTTGGTCATGTGTTGACCGGCTTTGGGAATAACGGGATCGATGGTTTGGAAGGTTGTCGCTTTAAGAATACCATTGGAACGTATTTACACGGACCACTGCTATCTAAAAATCCAGAAGTAGCGGATGAACTGATTAAAAAGGCGTTAGATTTAAAAGGCTACGAGGTAGAGCTTGAATCACTGGATGACACGTTGGAATTGGCGGCGAAGGAAGATGTGATGCGAAAAGTGGGCAGTGGTTAAAAATCTTACCACTAGCGAGATAATTCTTCTTTTTGCCTGATTCTAGGTCATTTAGGATGAGTAGTCGGGAAGAAATCGCCCTAATTCAAAAATTTTCACGATTTAAGGGTAATTTTGGTGGTGGAGTCGTCGTTCGAATGACCCCTAAGTGTGAGATTTCGGGTGTTCAAGGGTAATCACTCTGTTGCTAATGCTAGAAAAATCGCCCTAATTCAAAGATTTTCACGATTTAAGGGTAATTTTGGTAATGGAGTCATCGTTCGAATGACCCCTAAGTGTGAGATTTCAAGCGCCTGAGGGTAACTTTTAGGTGTGAATCGTTCCAATTCAATATTTTCAATTTGCGTCACCACTGGTGACGCAAACCAATCCAGCAAGTAACAAGTCAAAACAATGAAGGTGAATTTCAATGAGACACGATGTAATCGAAAAGTTATACGATACTTTAGATGAAATGGCCATGCTCCTCGTTGAACATGCCAACCTAAGGTATTTAGATGCCTTAACAGCAGCTAGTGCCAACATCATGGCAGCAGATGTATTGCAAGAGGTTGACACGGAAATAGAAATTAAGCTATTCGCTCTTGCCAAAGAATTAAACGAGATGGAATTCAACTCAGAAGAGGTGCGTAAAGCATTACAACTGGCTTTATTGAAGGGGCTGAAATCTGATAATCTGTCATTAGATGGGATGACCCCTGATGGTGTTGCTGTTCTGATCGGTTTTCTAGTTGACAAGCTGAAGCCAGAGTCCTCAGGGTTAAAAATAGCCGACTTTATGGTAGGAACAGGGAATTTGCTAACAGCAGTGTTGAATACGTTGAAGGAGACGCCGGCGGCCATTTACGGCGTTGACAGTGATTACAAAGCGTTGGAGCTGGCTAAGATGCTGGCTGATATGCAGGATTATGAAGTCCAGCTGTATCAACAGTCGTCGGCTCGCGCTATGAATGTACCACCTGTGGATGTCATCATTGGCGATCTACCTACAGGTAGAAAGGAAGAGTTTGTACATGAGGATTCTGTTCTAGGAGCGGTTGGCTGTCACTATCTCCCCTATCTACTGGTAGAAAACCATTTGAATTATTTGAACGAAGAAGGTTATGCCATTTATGTAATTGGTAATGATTTTTTTTCACAGGAGTACGCAGCGAAATTACATGAGGTCATCCAGAAAAAAGCAGGTGTTTTTATGCTACTGCAACTACCTGAGGCTATGTTTAAGCAAGGTGAATCAGGAAAGAGTTTACTTGTTTTGAGAAAGCAATCGATAGCAAGTGAGGCTTTTGTCGCATTGATCCCTGATTTTAATAATAAAGAAAAGGTGCAAACTACCTTGACGAAAGTCGAAGATTGGATTAAACTGAATAGATAAACTTATATTAAGGAGCGTCAAGTCATATGAATAAGATTTTAGCAGTAAATGCCGGAAGTTCATCGTTAAAGTTTCAACTTTTATCTATGCCAAGTGAGGAAGTAATCACCGTTGGTATCGTCGAAAGAATTGGTTTGCCAGATTCGATTTTCAAAATTGAATTCGGTGAAGAAAAAATCAAAACGGTTCAAGACATTAAAGACCATGCTGTAGCAGTAGAGTTATTAATGAATGCATTGATTGAGAATAAGATTGTAGCTAGTTACGACGAAATTTCAGGTGTTGGACATCGTGTGGTTCACGGTGGAGAAGCATTTGATAAGTCAGTTGTTATTACACCAGAAACCTTAGCTACCATTGAAGGGCTATGGGAGTTAGCACCACTTCATCAACCAGCTAACGTAACGGGAATTAGAGCTTTTGCTGAAGCTTTGCCTAACGCTGTTTCAGTAGCAGTTTTTGATACGGCATTCCACCAAACGATGCCAGCAACTTCTTATACCTATCCAGTTGCGGATGCTTGGTACAAGAAGCACGCAGTGCGTAAGTACGGGTTCCACGGAACGTCACACTTATACGTATCACAACGCGCAGCTGACTTATTAGGCAAGCCAATTGAGGATACGAAAGTAATTACTGTTCATATTGGAAACGGTGGATCATTGACAGCGGTTAAAGGTGGAAAGTCAATCGATACGTCGATGGGATTCACACCACTTGCTGGAATCATGATGGGAACGCGCTCTGGAGATATTGATCCAGCGATTATTCCTTACATTATGGAAAAAGAAGGATTAACCATTGAAGAAGCGGTTGATGCGTTAAATAAAAAGTCTGGTTTACTAGGTGTATCTGGTAAGTCATCAGACATGCGTGACATCGAAGCGGGTGTTGCAGCTGGTGAAGAAGGATCAGTTGTTGCGTTTGATCTATTTATTAAGCGCGTTACAGACTACATCGGATCGTACTTAGTAACATTAGGTGGAGCCGATGCGATTATCTTTACTGCTGGAATCGGTGAAAACGGGAAAGAAATCCGTCAGCTAGTTTTAGATCGTTTAGCCTTCTTAGGAATTGAAGTGGATAAAGAAGCGAATGACTCACGCGGTGAAGAGGTTATGATCTCCACGGCTGATTCTAAGATCAAGGCATTCGTTATTCCGACTAATGAGGAATTAATGATTGCTCGCGATACATTTGCATTTGTGAAGTAGTATAGAGTTTTAGTCGACTTGGCACTGGCTTTGTGCTGAGTCGATTTTTTTGATGATAAGTGAGGCAGAAAGCCAAGTAAACGCCGAAAAAGAACATCACTTGGCTTTTTGAGGAGCTAATCCGGTTAAAAAAGACAAATATAGAAAGATAATTGGCTTATACTTGACCTTTCAAGTTTAAAACGAGGTGTTAACATGGACAAACCACTAAAATGCATGATCTTCGATATGGACGGAACACTAGTTGACAGCGAAAAAGTTTATCACGAAGGTTTTAAAAGAGCATTCGACCATTTTGAAATCGAAATTTCTCACGAGGAGATCGTTATGTTCTCGGGACTGAGCGGTGAAGAGGAAATAACGCTTCTTGACACCTATACAAAGGATCGGCAGATAAGTACCGAGCTCTTTGATCGTGTGTTGACTTACACTTACGGTGAATTTTCTGCTGATCGAGTAGCATTGAAATCTCACGCGATCGAGTTACTTCAGTACTGTCAGAAACAAGGACTTAAAATCGGACTCGCGACTTCTACTCATGAAGAAGACGCCACCCGGTTATTAAAAAAGTTAGACATCTACTTTTACTTCGACTTTTTTGTATTTGGGGATCACGTTGAGAATGCGAAGCCTGCTCCTGATAATTACAAATTAGCTGTACGACGATCCGGCTTTGAGCCAAGCGAATGTTTAGCTGTGGAAGATTCTAAATCAGGAGTCACTTCTGCTCATTCGGTTGGGATTCCGATTATTCAAATTTGTGACGATACAAAGCCAGTTGAATTGGCCAACTACCACATCACCCATTTACAGGAAATTGAGGGAATCATCGCCAATAGAAAATAGAGCTTCGCAGATGCGAGGCTCTATTTTTGTTTATTTAAAGTTCGAAGGTCTGAAAAGTAAAGTGAAACTTGATTTTGCAGATCTACTTTACTTTTTAAGGTTAGTTTGGCGAGAGAAAAGTAAAGTAGTTGCTCTTTCTCTGGAGTTAATTTACTTTTCATGATCACAGTTAGGTACAAATAGTAAAGTAAATGCTGGTTTCACGAGTTCACTTTACTTTTCTACATGAAAACTATTACTTATCCTGCCTTCTAACAATCGGCAATCTGACTTGGATGGTTGTCCCGATGTCTTTTTTGCTCCTTAGAGAAATTTCACCGTTGTAGATGTTAACAATGTGTTTAACGATGGAAAGTCCTAATCCGCTACCGCCGACTTTTTTATCACGACCATAGTCAACACGGAAGAAGCGTTCAAATACACGGGCTTGATGTTCCACTGGAATTCCGATCCCTGTATCTCTTACTTTAAGGGTCACGTGATATTTTTTAGCGGTCAACTCAATGGAAACATATCCACCTGGCTTGTTGTACTTAATGGCGTTCTCGATTAAGTTAACACACATCTCATACAATTGATGACGATTGGCATAAACCATCACGTCTGATGAAGTCAATCTTATTTCGACTGGCTCGTTATTTTTAACCGGTGAAATAGATGAAATAGCATCTTGCAAAACTTCATTCAGGTTAAAGTCGACGTATTCTGTCGGTTTGCTTTTTGCTTCTAAGTTTGAAATCATAAGAAGATTACTGATCAATTCAGACATGCGACGTGCTTCAATTTCAATGCGCTCCAGAACTTTGGTTTTTTCATCTTCGGTTTTGATGATGTTGTGGTTAATCATTTCAGAAAAGCCAAGGATCGAGGTGATCGGTGTTTTAAGTTCGTGAGAAGCGTTGGAGAAGAATTCACGTTTTTGTTTTTCTAGTTGTTTTTCTTTCGTTACGTTAACAAAGAAAATGGTCGCGGCAGATTCACTAACTTGCAAAGACCCTTTATGAATCGGTGAAACGTAGGCATTTAAAATTAAGTTTTCATGAAGCCACATTTCAAACATGGAGGACTGCTCTTTTTCAAGGGCCTTTTCAACAGCATGGTTAATGCTTTTGTCGTCAATTAGGGTCGTAATGTTTTTGGCAGTTACATCTTCTTCACAGTTAAAAAAGTTTTTAACACTTTGATTACAAAGTAAAATGTTCGCATTATGGTCAATTAGAACGAAACCTTCAGCCATATGGAAAAGGACGTGGTTAATCCGCTCTTGTTCAAACAAGAGGGTTTGATGAGACGTTGAGGTCTGTTGCAAAAGAGCATTGATTTTCCTCATTTGTTCGTTTATTTCAGGAGAAGAAGACCAATAATCACGAAGGGCAGTGTAATCTTGAGATGTTAATGCATCAATGACGACATCTAATGCATCGGTGTGTTTGCTTTTTTTCATGAAGACTCTCCAATAAATCGATAACCAACGTTACGAACCGTTTTGATGTACTTCGGTGCATCAGCGTGATCACCTAACTTTTGTCGCAGGGTTCGAATGTGAATGTCAAGGGTTCTTGATTCACCAACAAACTCAAATCCCCAGATGTCATTTAGCAATTCACTTCTTGGTACGATGCGGTTTTTCTCTTGGATAAGAATTTTGAGCAGTTCGTACTCTTTAAAGGTTAAGTCAATGGCTTCACCATTTTTGGTAACCTCTCTTGTCTCAAGATTAATAACAAAGTCAGCTGTCGTGATCTGATCTGCCCTTGGGGAAGTTGGCTTTGAAGAGATGCGCCGGAAAATAGATCGGATTCTCGCACCAAGCTCCATCACTCCGAAAGGTTTTGTGATGTAGTCATCTGCGCCAGAGTCTAGACCAGCAACTTTATCAATTTCGGTATCTTTTGCTGTTAGTAAAAGAATTGGAAGATCCTTGGTTTTTGAACCTTGGCGAAGTAGCTTTGTTGCCTCTAACCCACTCATACCAGGTAACATGATGTCAAATAAAATCAGATCAGGAACTTGTTTGCTAATCATCTCAATCGCTTCTTCAGCATTATCAAAAGACTTAACACGGTATGAAAATGAATTTAGTGCCATTTGAACAAGTTCACGGATGCTTTCGTCGTCTTCTACCACATAAATTAATTTGTTATCCATCTTTTAACCATCCTCTTTTTCATTTGATGTAACCATATTATAACCTAGGAGCTTGGAGGAGGGAAGTCTATGTTTGTAAATTTTTTGTAATTTTTGTGAGCTAAACTTTACTTGAATTTCATATTCTTAAGTTGAGGCATACATAAGATTTACAAAAACTTTGCCTCGTTCTGACTGTGGAATTTACACACGACCGCTATAATTCTTGTTATAGGAGCTAGCAAGTCTAGCCCGGAATGGAGGAAGACAAAACAATGAAGAAATTTCAACTAGTAGGCTTATTAACTGTATTGGCATTGACTTTTGTATTAGTAGCGTGTAACGGTGATTCAGATACAGATGGAAATGACAATAATGGCGATGGATTTGGTGGAGCGATCGCTGTGGTTTCTCGTGAGGAGGGCTCAGGATCTCGTAGTGCCTTTGAAGAGTTAGTAGACGTTAATACAGAAGAAGGTGTTAATGACATGACGGGGGATGCCCTTATTCGGCCAGGAAATGGTGATGTTGCAAGCCAAGTAGAAGGTCATGCCACGTCAATTGGTTATATTTCATTTTCTACGTTTGTAAATGCTGGTGACTCACTACGTGGCTTAGAAATCGATGGAGCGGCTCCAACTTTAGAGAATTTCTTATCAGAAGATTACACATTAGCTCGCCCATTTGTGATGATCTATCGAAAAGCTGACTTAACCGACGTAGAGCGTGCCTTTATTGAGTTTGCTCAGTCAACTGAAGGATTAGAAGTATTATCTGAGGCCGGAACCATTGTTGACGTAACAGCAGGTGAGGCGTTTGATGCAGACGCTCATGCTGGAATTTCTGGAACGATGACACTTGGAGGGTCTACTTCAACTGAGAGCACAGCAGTACGTTTAGCTGAAGAGTTTAGAGCGATTTTTCCGAATGTAGATTTTACTTATGACTCACACGGATCAGGTGCTGGGATCTCTGGTGGTCAAGATGGAACGTATGTGATTGGATTCTCATCTCGTGAATTACGAGAGGGTGAGTTAGAAGATGGGTCGTCAGCTTTCACTTATGCCATCGATGGACTTGTTATGGTTGTCCATCCAACGAATCCATTGATTGGATTGACGATTGCTCAGATTAGAGACATTTACATGGGTGAGGTCACGGATTGGTCTGAATTGGTTGATTAACAAAGATTAACTTTAAATGAAGGAATGGAGGGTCGCCTGCCGATCCTTCTTTCGTGCATTTATTGAGAAAAGAGGTTTTAGAAATGAGTAAAGAGATGGGTGTGAACAGGAAGCGGGTGTTTTTTGAGAAGTTTTTTCATGGCTTGTTTTTAACTGCTGCTTTGTTTGCTGTTGCTGCGGTTATTACCATCATTGTCCTAATATTTGCTCGCGGTGCACAGCCTTTCTTCCCAGGGAATGAATTTGGAACGTACAGCTTTTTAGACTTCGTAACTGGAATCAGTTGGCGTCCGAGCTTCAATACCTTTGGTGTGGGATACATGATTGTCGGTTCACTATTTGCTACTTTAGGTGCGATTCTTTTAGGTGTTCCCATTGGCATTTTGACAGCTGTGTTTATTGCGGAAGTGGCGCCTAAATGGTTAGCACAAGTGATGCAACCGATTGTCGAGCTATTAGCTGCTATCCCGTCGGTATTATACGGGGTTTTTGGTTTTGCGATTATTGTTCCGATGGTAGAAAATTGGTCGCCACACCCAACGGGAGATTCGCTATTAGCTGTTATTTTAGTTTTGACTATCATGGTCCTGCCGTCGATTGTTGCAATTTCTACAGCATCAATCAGGGCCGTTCCAAAAGTATATAAGGAAGGCTCTCTTGCTGTTGGAGCATCTAGCATTCAGACCATCTTCAAGGTGTTAATTCCAGCAGCAAAATCAGGAATTTTAACGGGAATTGTTCTTGGAATTGGTCGAGCGATTGGAGAAACGATGGCGGTTATCATGGTAGCAGGGATGCCAGAAGGTGGGATGCCAGCTTCTATTTTTGATCGCATTAGACCACTAACAACGAACATTGTTTTAGAACAGTCTTATGCAACAGGTCTGCAAGAACAGATGCTATTCTCAACTGCCATTGTTTTGTTTGTGTTTATCTTACTGATTAATCTAACCTTGACGACCATCCGCAAAAAGGCGGTGGACTTGTAATGAAAACAAGAAGAATAAAGGACTTGCTTGCTAACACCATTATTTGGACTGCTGCCACAGCATCAGCTGGGATGCTAGTTGCGATTGTTGGCTTTATCTTTGCGAATGGCTGGTCATTGATCTCGACTGACTTTTTGCTACGGGATTATGAGGACACTCTACGTATCGTTCACGTTGAGATAGATGGTGCATATTTTGAAGAAGATGGAAACCTTTCAAGTGGTCATGTTTTCATTGATAATCTTGGGTTGATCCTTGAAGTTAGTGATGAGGGCTGGATTGTTAATGATATAGCTTCTGACTCACCTGTGGTTGATGCACGAGATAATGTAGGACAGAATTTTCCGATTCGAAGAGGTCATGTCATAGAAGGCGTGAACGAACTTCGAATTAATGGGCAGACAGCACCAACAGATGTATTGGATGCTTTCGCTAGCAATGGCTCTGTTTCAATTCGTGTTCGCTCCCTTGGTGGTGGGGTCTGGCCACTTATTGTATCAACGGTTATGCTGATTGGAATAACTCTATTACTTGTAGTTCCGCTTGGGATTCTAGCTGCCATTTATATGGTTGAATATGCGAAGCAAGGACGTACTGTTCGAGTCATTCGCTTCGCTATTGAGATTTTAGCCGGTATGCCATCAGTCGTTTATGGGTTGTTTGGAATGATGTTTTTCGTGCGAATCCTAGGCATTGGACAATCCATGTTAGCGGGAGCGTTAACCATGACGATCTTACTTCTGCCGATTATGATTCGCTCTTCAGAAGAGGCATTAAAAACCGTACCGCAAAGTTACCGCGAAGCTTCTTTCGGGTTAGGTGCTAATAAAATCCAAACCATTTGGAAAGCTATTTTGCCTAGTGCTTTACCGGGGATGATGGTTGGCGTGATTTTATCGATTGGTCGCATTGTTGGTGAATCAGCAGCCCTATTATTTACCGTTGGAACCTTTGCACGGATGCCGCTCAACCCAGATGGTGGAGCCTTATCGATTTTTGAATCAGGTGCGACGCTAACCCTTCGTGCCTTTATCGAAGTGAAAGAACATGGGGACATCGAAATGGCAGCTGCGATTGGGATTGTTATCCTAACCATTGTTTTCACCTTAAACATGCTGTCAAAACTAATCCTGAAAAGATTTAGTAAAGGAGTTTAACGCAACATGAACGAAAAAATGAAATTCAACGTCACCAATTTAAACTTATTTTACGGTGACTTCCAGGCACTTCATGACATTAACCTTAACATTCCAGAAAACAAAGTAACGGCCTTAATCGGACCATCTGGTTGCGGAAAATCGACTTTTTTGCGGACGTTAAATCGCATGAACGACCTGATCGATAGTGTCAAAATAACAGGGAACGTCTCTTTGGATCATGCAGACATTTACTCAGCCATTGATGTAATTAAGCTTCGCATTCGAGTTGGCATGGTTTTTCAGAAACCTAACCCTTTTCCAATGAGTATTTACGATAACGTGGCATATGGACCACGCTGTCAAGGCATCAAAGATAAAAAAGAATTGGCAGAAATTGTGGAAGAAGCTTTGAAGGGAGCAGCCCTTTGGGAGGAAGTAGAAGATCGCCTACATAAATCAGCCCTCGGTCTCTCAGGTGGTCAACAACAGCGCCTTTGCATTGCCAGAGCGATTGCTATGAAGCCAGAAGTCATTTTAATGGACGAGCCGACATCGGCTCTAGATCCAATTGCGACACAGAAAATTGAACAACTGATGGACAATCTTAAAAAGGAATATACGATTGTTATTGTCACTCATTCTATGCAACAAGCGGCACGAATTTCCGACAAAACTGCCTTCTTCTTAATGGGAGAAATTGTGGAATACGGTGATACAGACCAGATTTTCACCCATCCAACAGACAAACGAACAGAAGATTACATTACGGGAAGATTTGGATAGGAAGGGTTGTTGATCAAAAGCTTCCACATGGGTTTTCCCTAGAAATTCGGTATAGAGCCCAAAGTAGGGAAAAATTTCCCTACAAAATCCTTATATGACCTAAAATAGGGAAAATCTTCCCTATAAATGACGTATATGAAAGAATCTAGGGAAAGTAGAGTGGAGATAAATAAGGAGGACTACTATGTCAAAGTCAACAAAAGCCGCATCAAAAATGGATCAAAATTATGAAAAGTTATTAGAGATGACTGAAACGTTGTCCATACAGACGATTAATGCCTACAAAGATACTATTGAAGCATTGAAAACATTGGATGCTAAAACAGCTTTAAAAATTATTAAAGGTGACGATGAGATCGATGCATTGGAAGAGGAACTCGTTGAAGAGGCAACTGTCATGATTGTGAGGTCACAGCCAGTCGCTAGCGATTTACGAAAAATCTTAATGATTATTCGCTTAGCTAATGAATACGAACGCATTGCCGATTACGCAGAAAAAATTGCCGAGTATATCATCTTGATCAAAGAAAACGACTCTCTTGAACATTATGAAAAAAATGTGGATAAGTTGGTTGCTATGCTAGTGGTCGTTGTTTCGATGTTAGAGCTTGTTTTTATCGGACTTAAAGAAGAGGATAAAGCGAAGGTTAAGGAAGCTGCCCAGCTAGATGATCAGATCGATGATTTATTTGAAGAAGTCATGGCCTCTCTCATTCAGCACATTCGTGTGGTAGACGGAAAAATCTTTGGAACCGCTCATGCCATTTTAATTAATAAGTACATTGAACGAGCAGGTGATCACATTACGAACATTGCCGAGGAAGTGATCTTTGCTCTCAAAGGGAAACGGTATAACTTTTAAAGTGTAAAAAAGGATCACAAGCTTCGTTGGAGCTGTGATCCTTTTATGTGCAAGTCTGATTTAAAATTCCAACATTTGTCCCATATTTTTTGCCAAGGCACTTTTGTAAATTTTTCGTGCGGTTACAATGTCTAATACAGCGCTACCTGTTGTCTTGAAGAAAGTCACTTCATCATTAGACTGTCGACCTTGAGCCTTACCTTTCATCACATGACCAAGCTCAAAGATTGTGCTAGCATCTAAGCTCCCTTTTTGAATGGGGATGATTAGGTCGCCAGACTCATTAAGCGCACCATCAAGGGTATCAACGATGACCCGTGAGTTTAAAACGGTGTATTCGTCTACTTCTTGCATGTTAGGCATGAACGATCCGACCCCGTTGATGTGGCAGCCTTTTTTAACGAGCCTTCCATCAAACAGAGGCGCAGTAGCTGTTGTGACACAGGTGATGATATCTGCATCTTTAATGGCTTCCTCAGGTGAGTTTGCCGCCTCTATTTTAACGTTAAACTTTTCACTAAAGGCTTCTGTCATTCGCTCTACAAAAGCAGCGGCCCATTCAGGATTTAGGTCAAATACTTTTACTAGCTCAATGTCTCTAACGGTAAGGACAGCCTCTAATTGAGACTCTGCTTGACCGCCCGTACCAAAGATCGCAAATACCTTACTGTCTTCTCTAGCTAAAACATCGGTGGCAGCCCCCGAAACAGCTCCAGTACGAACACGTGTTAAATGTGTTCCATCCATGATCGAACAAATCTGTCCAGTTTCAGGATCCAAAAGAACCATGGTTGAAGGAACGCTTGTCAGACCTTTTTCAATGTTTTTAGGGTACACCGATACGATTTTAACACCAAGGGCATTGGCATCGCCTGCATAACCAGGCATGTATAAACTTTGTCCTTCAAATTCCTTAACGTCTAGATTAACACGAAGGGGAATGTCGCTTTTACCTTCTGAATAGAGAGTAAGGGCGTCCTTGCTCGCTTGTACAGCATCTGCCATGTTATACACATTTTTCATGTCGTTTTGAGTCAATACATTTACTTTCATACAAAATCTCCTTCGTTTTAAACTTCAGTAGCAACCACTTCTTTCTCCTCTTTGAAAACGCTCATTAACATAGTTACAGCACTGTAGAAAATAACGATAATAACTGCAACGGTTAACATTTCTAAATTAAGTTGACCATAGAGTTGAGTGGCAAGGAGAACACCGAGAATCCCGAAGGTCGACGTAAAGAGGGTAATCTTACGGGAATAACTGTTATCAAATTTAATAAATTGCATGCCGCCAACTGGAACAGAGAAGGTACAAGCACCCATCATAATCGGGAAGGCAACCGCTGGACTTAACCCAAGAGCATAAACGGCTACCATGGTTAAAGAGTAAGAACCAATTCCCATGTTGTTAAGTGCTCCAAAGACAAACATGGCTACGGCTAAAACAGCAAGTCTCCAACCGGTTAAGTAGTACATGTTCTCACCAGATGGCATAAATCCGATCAGGCGGAACGTGATCATAACCGACGCGATGAAAAGACCAATAGAAATCAAAAATTTAATTTTCTTTGCGGGTAGCTTGACAACAAAACGCGGACTAACGTAAGAACCGATGATCTGTGTTGTAATGGCAACGGCAAGGGTGACGTATCCAACGTTTACCGCTGTAATAAAGAACAAAGCCATGAATGCAACGGGGATAGCACACTGGGTATTCAGTGTACCTGGTAACTTTTTAGCATCTGTCAATTTTAACTTTGGATAAAGGGCAGATGCAACGGCAAAGTCTGAAATACCAAAGGTTGAAAAGAAAAAGATAATCGGTGACATAATTGCTAAAAGGATGGGGTTTCCAGGCTCTTTCATCACCGTGCCTTTGTGCTTCACTAAGTCCCTAACAAAGCTGATTGCAAACATACCATTGACGATAACAACCAATACTAAAATTATTTGAACTATTGTCATTTTAATACCTCTTTCCTCTTTATTATTTCAAGCATTAGGAAAGGGTGGACAACGACTTTTAGAGGATTTTAATGATGAGAAAAGAGACTAGCGAAATTTAAACACGTCACGTATCCCTTGCATGTCCGATCCAAAATGTTCCGCAAGTTGCTCAGGGAAAACATCCATTAGCTTCAATGTATAGGCGTCGTGTTTAATATATTCTGTTGCGAAAAATACCATGGCAGAGTTGCGTGTATGAATGACCTCTGTGAATTCTTTGCTATGGATAGCTGCATGTAACATTTGACATCCATCGACTACGATGGTAATCCATCGGTAACCAGTCTCATGTAGCTTGTCATCGATGAAACCATGCTTATAGCAATTTTTTAACTTGACATCGTACTTTCTACTTGCATCATAAATGATGGCGATAAAATCTAAATTGTCCTCTTTGGCAAGTAAAAGATTTTCTACTTCTACACTTAATTCTGGCATCCAGATTTGAACGAGCAACTCTTTTTTCGCTTGCGAAATCATTTCACTACATTTTTGAAGCATCGATTGATAACCAACTAATTTCCAGATTCGTTCGTTGTCGATTGGTTCAGAAAATCGGTCGGCTTCACGACGAAGCTCTTTGACATCATCACTTACAGAAGTCTGTATGAGTCCAATAATCCTTTCCATAGGCTCTGCTTTATATAACAGATTTTTTTCACCATTTTCGGTGGTTGCGACCACTCCTCTACTAATAAGGTTTTCCAGAATGTTGTATATTTTACTACGTGGCACGCCTGAGAGCTTGCTAGCCTCGTAGCCAGATTGTGGCCCGTGTTTAAGGAGAGTGACATATGTTTTCGTTTCAGACTCCGTATACCCAAACCTTTTCAGAACATTGACTAAGTTTTCCAATGGTTAAACCTCCTCTTGAACTCTTAGTCAAATACTAACATCCTTTCTTGTTCTTGGCAAATATTTGTATCGATCCTAGGGGTAAAAATTAAGTAGCTACTTATAGGGGCTACTATAGCGCACTTTTTTTCACATGTCAAGTAGTATGTGAATTTTTTTTCTTTCTAATTTTTAAATTACGACCTGAAACAATCATTTTTGCCACTGAAAATTCATAGTGTGTTCATAGTAAAGGGTTAGAATAGTAAACAGCAAACGACCATTTATGACACACTTATGCGAGGAGGAATTACAATGCCAAGAGATTTTCATTCACCTGACCAAATTGAAGGGCTGACAGAGCGTAGAATTCAGGAAGCTCAAAAGCCAAAATCTAAACGTGAGTGGGGCATTTTAGTTTTTGGTTCAATCCTAGTTATTGCAGTGCTCATCTTACTCGGTTTATTGTGGTGAATTTTATCAACATTGAAATTTCGAAGGAATCGCATACGAACTTAGTGTACGGTTCCTTTTTATGTGTGGTTATGCTAAAATATAGGGATAGTTAAAAACGGATAATCCAAGGTTGAAAGGAGAGGTCGAAATGAAAGAGCACCAGCGAACAAGATGGACCGAAGAAATGATAGAAAGAAAAGTCGCGCGTGCCCGTAAACAACATACAAAAAAAGGTCGAACCATCCAAAATATTATCATCGTCGTTTCGATCTTTTTACTTGTGTTTTTACTGCTAATCGGTCGCTTTTACTAGACCATATTTATCTCTAAAAGAAGGTGTTTTTTAAGTGGAATCAAATTACGTAGAATCGTTGTACAGGCAAATCGAGAAAAGTTTAAAAGTCAAAAGCAAACAAATTGAATCGGTGTTGACCATGCTTAAAGAGGGGTCAACCGTGCCATTCATCGCCCGCTACCGCAAGGAAGCAACGGGTGGTTTAGATGAGGATCAGATTCGTGAAATTAGCAAGGCTTACGAGTACGGTGTGAGTTTAGAAGAGCGTAAGCTTGATGTGATTCGTCTCATTACAGAAAAAGGCATGATGACACCAGAGCTTGAAGCAGACATTAAAAAAGCTCAGAAACTGACAGAAGTCGAAGACCTGTATCGACCGTTCAAAGAAAAGAAAAAGACACGTGCGACTGAGGCGAAGCGCAAAGGACTGGAGCCGTTGGCACAGTTTTTCCTTGCTTACGGAAATGAAGACGTTGTGGCGAAAGCATCAGAGTTTTTAAACGAAGAGGTCACCGCAGTAGAAGAAGCATTGGCTGGTGCACGTGATATCGTCGCTGAGATTGTCGCTGACGATCCTGATTTCAGAAAGTTTGTTAGGTTCCAGACTATGAAATCTGGGAAGTTGATTTCAAAGGTTAAGGACGAATCTTTGGATGAAAAATCGGTGTATAAGCAATATTATGAATACGAGTCCCCACTTAGTAAAGTTGCCAATCATCAGATCCTGGCGATGAATCGTGCAGAGTCAGCAAAAGTGATTCGTGTTGGGATTGTTGAAGAGGCTGATTTTATCATCCAACGTCTCAAAGCGAAGTTCATTACTGTGGAGGGATCAACTACCGGCAAATATGTGGCGATGGCCATTGAAGATGGTTATAAGCGATTGATCAAACCTTCCATTGAACGTGAAATCCGCTCTGAATTAAAGGAAAAGGCTGAAGTTCAAGCGATTCATATTTTCTCAGAAAACTTGCGGCAATTATTGCTACAGCCGCCGATGAAAGATCGCGTCGTATTAGGGGTCGATCCAGCATTTAGAAGCGGATGCAAACTAGCGGTGGTTAGTCCAACAGGAGTCGTTCTTGACATCGATGTCATTTACCCACACGAAGCTTCTAAAGGAGCAAAGCCAAATCCAGCTAAAGTGGCTGACGGGAAGAAAAAGGTGGAAGCTTTGATCAAGAAGCATGGTGTGGAGATTGTATCAATTGGGAATGGGACAGCAAGTCGTGAGACAGAATCCTTTATTGCAGACGTTTTGCGTAGCATTGATACTGACGTGAAGTACGTGATTACCAACGAAGCGGGAGCGTCGGTTTATTCGGCAGGGAGCGTGGCTCAAAAGGAGTTTCCTGATTTTGCTGTCGAGGAGCGCTCTGCTGTCTCAATTGCTCGCCGTTTGCAGGATCCATTAGCGGAATTGGTTAAGATTGATCCAAAATCGATTGGCGTTGGTCAATATCAACACGATGTAAATGCTAAGGCACTTGATGAATCTTTGAAATTCGTTGTGGAGACTGCTGTTAACCGTGTTGGTGTCAACTTAAATACGGCATCACCATCGCTACTGACCCATGTGGCAGGCTTAAATGCCACCATTGCCAACAACGTAGTAGCGTATCGTGATGAGATTGGAAAATTCACTAACCGTAAGCAAGTTCAGAAGGTTAAGCGACTTGGAGGGAAAACTTACGAACAAGCGATTGGATTTCTGCGAATTCCAGATGGTGATAATCCACTGGATATTACGCCGATTCACCCAGAAAGTTATGGTATAGCTGAGAAGATTATGGAAAGTCTAAATGTGACCGTAGCAGACTTAGGTAGCAAGGAAATAAAGTTAGCAGTTGAATCTGCTGATGTGAAGAAATTGACAACTGAACTACAGACCGATGAATTTACGGTGACAGATGTTTTGTCAGCTCTTGTTAGTCCAAATCGTGACTTGCGTGATGAATTAGATGCACCAATTCTAAGAAGTGACGTTTTGAAACTAGAGGACATTTCACCAGGTATGGAACTTGAAGGTGTGGTTCGCAACATTGTTGACTTTGGTGCTTTCGTTGATTGTGGGTTAAAAAACGATGGTTTGGTTCATTTGTCGCAATTGAAAAAAGGATTTGTTAAACATCCACTTGATGTCGTTAGTGTTGGTGATGTGATAACTGTGTGGGTTAAAGAAGTGGATATGAAGCGTGATCGTTTAGGATTGACTATGATTGCGCCTAAAGGTTAGGTGAAACAGATGAGAAAAAGAAGTGGTATATTAATTGCATTCATGGTAGTTTTAGCATTTGTTGTTGGCGGACTAACGACCTATGTTGTGTTAGATCGCACGGTAGATATTGATGTTAACATTGAGGACGATGAATTCGCTAATTTCTTGGAAGTATTGACAGAAATTCGTAGATCACACTATTTTTATGACGGTGAAGGTGATTTGATGCGAGGTGCCATCGAGGGAATGCTTGCTGCAACAGGTGACTCTTATAGCAATTTTTTCTCACCGGATGACTTTGATACATCAAGGACCCATTTACGTGGCAGTTTTTATGGCATTGGTGCTGAAGTCCAGACCATTAACGATCAATCTGTTATTGTTGCTCCATTTCCGGGCTCACCAGCAGAAAATTATGGTGTAATGCCAGGTGATATTGTGATTTCAGTAGATGGAGAAGACGTTCGTGATTACGACCTTGGTGATGTAATCAGTCGCATTAGGGGTGATTATGGCACCGTTGTAACCCTTGAAGTCTTACGTGGCAATGCCACTAATAGCATTCACATTTCAGTGACCCGAGGTCGAATTGCCAATGAAACGGTACGAACCAGCACTCTCAATTTTGACGGTAGGAACATTGGTTATCTGCAAGTGACTACCTTTGGTGAGGAAACCTACAACGAGTTTAGAGCGGGGATTGCAGAACTTGAAGCGAATGGAATCGATGGATTAATCATCGACATGCGAAACAACCCAGGTGGCTATTTGCACACGGTCACTCAAATGTTGAGCTACCTTTTGCCGAGTGGAGATTTGATTACCTCAGCAGTTGACCGAAATGGAAACGAGCAAAGCTACATGACACAAGGAAGCTCTCGACCACGTCTTGACGTAGAAATTGTAACCTTAATTAATGAAGGAAGTGCCTCTGCTTCGGAAATTTTTGCAGCAGCCATGATGGAAATCGCAGGAGCAGAAGTAGTGGGAACCACCTCCTTCGGAAAAGGAACGGTTCAACAGTCAAGAACATTACGTAGTGGAGACATTCTGCAATTAACGACCCAAGCTTGGCTAACCCCTAATGGAAACCTCATTGAAGGGCATGGTGTGACACCGACGGTTTATGTAGAAGCACCTGATTTCTACTTCTTTCTTCAAGTTCACTTAGGAGATGAAAACATTCTGATTTATGACATGGTACATACCGGCATTGCCAGCGCCCAAAATATTTTAAACTTGCTAGGTTACGATGTCGATCGTACCGATGGATATTTTGATTCTTCGACAATAAACGCAGTTCGAAATTTCCAACGAAACAACGATCTAAGACCGACAGGGGATATCGACTCAGAAACAGCTACTCTACTTACGATAAAGTGGCGTGAGATGGTGCGTAACCCTGCGTATGATGCTCAACTTTTAGCTGCAGTGGACTTATTTGAATAAGAAAAAGTAAAGGATATCTATGCCATAAATTGATCGAATGTTGTTGAAAAGACGGTTGAATTTAGGTATAATGATCAACACTATACTCGGTAAAAGGGTCTCTTTTGTAATTTACGAAAAGGTGTGTGTGTAATGAGTTTTCTCAAGAAACATAAGTTTAAAATTTTAATTATCCTGCCACTGTTCTCAGTAGCAGCACTCGCCTTTTCTTTAGAGCTTTTTACTGGGATTAACCGCTCGTTGCGCCACTATCTTTCGGGTACATTACTCCTTTTAAGCTTCTTTATTATTGCGATTGGTTTCTTTTTTGACCGGTATCCCGGTCGAGGGAAAAAGCTTGGAAAAGTAGTTACTGCCTCCCTTGCTATTGCTTTACTTTTTGGAAGTAGTTATTATGCATACATTAGCATTAGTTTAGGAAGAGCTCTGAATAGTTTAACGGATACTCAAACTGTGAGGCATTACAGCTTAGTTACCATGGCTGATTTTGTTCCTAATGGGCACCACACACACATTGGCATTTTAGAAACTTCAGAAGAAGTTGTCATAGAGGCTAGGACTGAGTTTTTAGAAGAGCAATCCTTTTTTATAAATCCAGTAACCGAATTACGTGAATATCCAGTTGGATTAATAAGTGCTTTGTACGAGGGAGAGATCGGAGCGATTATTATCAATAGCGGTTTCGTTGAAATGTTTAGTGATTTACCTGGGTTTGAAAACATTGAAAATGAGACCCATGTGCTCGACACCTTCTCAGTGGCGATAGACCGTGAAGTTGGCACTGAAATCGACCCAGGAGAACCTTTCTCAATCTTATTTTTAGGGCTTAATGAGAGAGGTACGCTAGGCGGTCAAATTAACACCTTTATGCTGTTAACCGTTAACTTAGAGGAACTTTCCGTGACCGTAACGTCGATTCCACGTGATAGCTTCGTACCTCTTCAGTGCCGAAACTGGAGTCAAGACCGGCTTTCTCATGCGAACATGGGTGGAGCCAATTGTGCGGTGAGAACCATTGAACATATGTTTGATATGGAAATTCCGTATTATGTTATGCTCAACTTTACTGGCTTTATGGACATTGTGGATGTTTTAGGTGGTATTGAGGTAGACGTTCCCTTTGCTTTTAGCGAACAAAACAGTCGTCGCCAGTTTGGTGACAACATGATTACTCTAGAAGCAGGTCTACAAACCCTTAATGCTGAAGAGGCTCTTGCCTTATCTCGACATCGAAATTCACGAAACACTAGTGTGATGACTGGCGATGACTTTGGTCGTGTTGCCAATCAACAACTTGTTTTTAGTGCCATGTTGCGTGGCATGTTTGATCAAGTTAGAAATCCACAAGACATATTACCATTGTTACAAGTTATTGGCGAGAACGTCGATACGAATTTTAGTAGTCATGACATTACTGTTATGATCGACTATGTCCTTAACAATGTATCTCTGAGAGGAAATACTAATTTAATGGATCAAATCCATATGATTAACGTGGTTATAGGAGGGGATCCAACGCAAATAGCGGGGATGTCTGTTCTTCATCTTTTCCCTAACCACATTACGACTGCAAGGCGCCTAATGATGATTAATCTAGGGTTAGAATCACCTGACTTTGCTTTTGATTTCCAGTTCAATGGATTTGAACAAATACGGTCTCAGTGGGTTGAACAAGGAAGTGGAGCTGGTGCTTTACCGGGTCCAGATGGCTATTTGCCGCCTGGGGACACTCATATCGAAAACCCTGATGGGCCGTACGATCATTCCACTAATCCAGAGCATCCGATGCAGGCACCACCAGATCAAACGCCTCCGAACGAAGGAGAGCCGCCTGGAGAAGTACCACCAGATCAAAATCCACCAAATCAATCGCCACCGGATCAAAATCCACCGAACCAAACGCCACCTGACCAAGCACCGCCGGATCAAACGCCTCCTTCGCTTTTTCCACCGATTCAATGGCCAGACCGAGACCGGGATCCACTTTTTCCACTTCCCTTTGGTTTTTAAAATAGAAAGGTTGATGTCAATATCATGAGAAATCAAAACGATCGCTCGAGTAAACTATTACTCTTTATAAGTGCTATACTAGGGATTGCCTTTCTTACGATGCTATTTTTGTTAGTAAGCCAGTTTAGTGATATTTTTGGTCTTGGCGGTGAAGAGGCTTCTGAGCCACCTGTGACCAACGAATCAAGTCGCTATGATCTGCGCCAAAATGCAACCCCTTACCAAGTCGAGCTTTTTGCAGAACTGATCGAAGCACACGAACGGTTCGAACAGTGGGGAAGCGATGAAGCTTTGGAAGTTTACGCCGAAATGATTGTTCAGAACTTTATTGCCGATTTCTATACTTTATCTAACAAAAACGGTCGAAATGATGTTGGCGGGATTCAGTTTTTCTCAGAGGAAGTAGCTAGTGCTTTCACAAGTTATGCGATTGATAATTTTTACTTATATCTAAATCAGCACATTGAAAATTTTGGAAGTGATAGTTTACCGACAGTAGCGAGCACAACCGTTACAAATGCTTACTTTGATCAGCGGGTTGTTCCGCCAGGAGAAGATGAAGTGAATCACGGACATGGTTTTGGTCATCACGTAGAACCAAACATCGAATACGAAAGAGTGATCGTTGTGTATGCGACGTGGACTTATGAACATACTACATTGCCGGGCATTAACGAATTCCAAACCTCTGCTCGCTTTACATTGAGAGTGGTTGACGATCAGGTTCATATTTACATCATTGAACCCATACAGGAACAGTTCCCTTATGGTAGCTAATCCACGGATTAGCTACTTTTATGGTTATTTTATGGTATTAGGGATAGGAGGACTTCAAGCTTGCTTGACTAGTCCGTCTAAATGCCACTCATAGAGAAACTAGATGCGTGAGCATCGTGTTGATCATGGAAGGTGCATTGTAGAATATAGAAGGTGATCTTGAATGGAGAGACAGTCCGTTGTAAGAAAAAGAGGAAAGCTAGATTATGTAGATGGCTATGTTTTAGTTGCTGCGCTAATCTTGTCAGCAATTGGGATTTTGATGGTTTTTAGTATTACTGGAGTTGCCATTATTAACAACCATAGTGGTGATGCCATGAGCTTTGTAACACGCTCCATAGCTGGAACATTGGTAGGACTTTTTGCTATGGCTATTATTGTTCTTTTACCGAATGCCATGTTTAGACGAAAAATGGGACTACCGATCTTCTTATTGACGGTTGCTTTTTTTGTGTTGACACCGATTTTTGGCGAAGGGACTGATCTCTCACCGGATGCTTCTCGCTGGTTGAGGATTGGTGGGTTAAGATTTCAAGCTGTAGAAATATCCCGAATTGGCTTTGTTTTATCCATGGCATGGATGACACAAGTTCTAATTAATAAGCGGATCTATTATACAAATAAAGTCTGGTCACATCACTTAATGCCTCTTGGTTACACTATTTTTTGTGGTTTGACTGTCTTTTTTCAGCCAGACCTTGGAAGTACATTGGTTATTTTGGCGATGGGTGTTGTGATGTTTTTAAGTAGTGGCATTAGTGTAAAGCAGATCGCTCCTTTAGTCTTTATCGCAGTGGCATGTGTCATCATTGTTGCTGTGCTCGGTGTTTATGTGTTGAATTTAGAAGGTTACCAAATGCGCCGAATTAATGTGTGGTTAGATCCATTTTCACATCCAGATGGCTTTCAAGTCGTTATGGGTAAGGTTGCCATTGCTCTAGGTGGTGTATTTGGTGTTGGCTTAGGAGCAAGTCAACAGGCACTTGGCTTCTCTATTGAACCTCACACAGATTTGATTGTTACCATTTTAGCGGAGGAATTAGGTTTGATCGCAGTGATTGGTGTCATGATTTTATATCTCCTCATTGCGATTCGGTGCTTTCTCACCGCTTTTAAGTCTCACGATGTATTTAGTGCTTTGGTATGTATTGGTTGTGGGGCGTTCTTCTTGATTCAACCCTTGATTAATTTAGGTGGTTCCAGTGGATTTATTCCTCTTTCAGGTGTTCCACTGCCGCTGATTAGTTATGGAATGACCAGTCAAATTTCAGTTTTCATCATGCTGGGAATCTACTTTAATATGAGGCGCTATATTTTAGTCAACGAAGAAAGGCTCTCGCGAAACAAAGAAAAAGAAGAAGCTGAGTTTAATCCACCTGGCTCTAAAATTTTACATTTTCCTCAAGAGACACGCTAAGAGCGTGTTTTTAATTTTTGACCGAATATGAGTAAAATACGCTGGAAATTGTAGAATAAAGAAGATAAATTGTGTAAAAAGTGTGTAAAAATCAAAAATCTGCTAAATTTAGCAGGTTTTTTTTCTTTTTCTGCGTATATAAAGGCTGGGAGGTTCAGAGAAATGAAAATAAAATCAGAATTGATTAACATCATCGGAGATGCAATTGATCTAAAAGCTAGCGACATCCATTTTACGCTTCAGGAACAAGGTGAGGTTCTCATTCAATTACGAACTGGGAATTTAATGGTGCCACATTCGAAAATTGCGTTGCATCGTTATGGACAATTGTTAGCATACATTAAATTCCATGCATCCTTGGATTTAGCACATCCTATGCAACCGCAGTCGGGAAGCTTAGTTCTTAGCGACGATGACGATGTGTTTAGTTGTCGCGTCTCTATTTTACCGACAGTTAAATTTCAAAGTTTAGTCCTTCGGATCATTAACGTTAAGATGGGGAAAACGTTAGAAGAAATTCCATTCTTTGCACGAAATTTTCTGACCATGAGAAATATCGCAGGGATCGAAGCAGGATTAATAGTCATTGGCGGTCCAACGAGTAGTGGGAAGACGACAACGGCTTATGCCTTGATCAATTATTTAAAAGAAACCTTGGGTAAAAGTGTGATTACCATTGAAGATCCGATCGAGTATCAACAGCCGGATATTGTCCAAATGCAAGTTAATGAGAATGCTGGTATGAATTACGATGTGGGAATCAAGGAAATCTTGCGGCATGATCCAGATGTGATAGTCATTGGTGAGGTTCGAGATAAAAATACAGCGGAACAAGCGATTCGTGCAGCGTTAACGGGGCATTTGGTTTTAACGACTATTCACTCAAGGGATAATCTGGGTACGATTCATCGCTTGATGGATTTAGGCGTTTCCATTCACGATCTATCGCAAGCCATAGTAGCATTAATCAACCAACGCTTAATCCCACTAGATTCCGATAAAAAAGCGTTAATGGAGATTTGTCATGGAAAAAGTTTGGAAGAAGTTATTTTACAAGTCGGGGAAGGAAGTGTCATTAATTTGCCTTATACCACCATTGATGAGGAGTTTTTAAAATGGAAAAAAGCAACCAGTTGAAAAAGAAATTTCCCCTTCAGAAGCAAGTGATTTTCTTGCAACGATTTACGGATTTGTTAGATAGTGGCTTCGCTATTGTAGATGCACTAGAGATTATGAAAGCATTCATGCATTCGGAAGTCATCGCAATGATGCAAGAGGAATGTGCCAAAGGGAGTGCTTTTGCAGATACGTTAGAAAAATTCCAATTTGATTCGCGAATTGTTTACATTGTTCGTGCTAGTGAGACCCATCAGGCACTACTAAAAGGACTACAAGGAGCACGCAATTATAGTGAGAACTACTTAAACAACCGAAAAGAGTTAGCAAAAAAATTAAGGTATCCCCTTGTTTTATTTACTACGATTACTCTAGTGATTTTTGTCGTATTCTTGTTCTTCTTACCCCGTCTGGATGAATTTTATGAAACCTTTGGTATGGAAGGTGGAAACAATGGAGTAGCAGGGATTATTGTCACATTGGGACTAGTATTGATGGGAGTTAGTACAATAGCCATGGGTGTCACTCTCTTTTTGAAATACGATAACGATAAATTCCAGAGGTGGTGTAGACACTGGCTTTTTGAGGTGCCGGGATTAAAGAAATTAACCATGCGATTATTTTCTTATTACTTTGCTTCTCAGATCGAACTATTTATTCGTTGTGGTCTATCACTGAAACAGAGCATTGCCACCATTCGAGAGTTTGAAGAAGTACCTCTTGCCAAAATTATTATTAGTGAATTAGAACAGCGGGTAGAAGGGGGTGATTCAGTTGAGGAGGTGATTCAGGATCAAAATTGTTTTACGCCGTATTTTCGCTTGATCGTATCCCATGCCACAAGGATCGGCAAGCTGGATGTGGAATTAACATCCTTTGTAAAGGCAGAGCTCACCTTGCTTAATCAAGGTGTGACTTACTTTATTAAGGTGTTTCAAGGGGCATTCCTTGCTTTGATAGGAGGCTTGATTGTTTTACTTTATATGAGTATTCTACAGCCTGTTTTTGAGCTAGTGGATATTATTTAAAATGAACTGGAGGTTTTATATATGTTAAAAAGGTTAAAGTGTCAGAAAGGCTTCACACTTGTGGAAATGTTAATCGTCCTCGCTATCATTTCAATCTTGGTTTTGTTGATTTTCCCGAATGCTTTACAAATTTTGGGAACAGCTAACGATCAAGGGTGTGAGGCATTAAATGCATCTAGTAATGCTCTGGATATTTCTAACGCATTAACAGGTGATAACGCACAAATTCCACAATCTTCATTTGATCGGGTGTGTGATTAATGAATAGAGACGAGAGAGGCTTCACCTTGGTGGAGGCTCTTATTTCTCTTGTGATCGTTGCGACGTTCACTCTTATTAGCTCCCCCTTTGTCATCAGCTTATACGATTATTTCCAAATGAATCGAGTATTGACAACGTTTCAGGCAGATTTGCATCGTGTTCGTGATTTCAACATGATGCCTTTGCAAGGAGAAGAACGTTTGATTCTGCGGATCTATCATCAGGAAAATCGTTACGTGATTTTAGCTGGAAATCAGGTTGAGGAATCCCGTGATTTCCCAGGTCATGTGACCATGCCACATCAGAATCGGGTTAGCAATATTTCATTTAATGAACAGGGGAATCTAGGCATGGGAAGAACCATCGTTGTGCAAAGTCGTGAGCATGAACGGCGAGTGGTGTTTTCCGTAGGAATGGGTGGTTTTGATGTTAGAGAATGAAAAAGGGTATTTATTGATTGAGGGACTGGTTGGGCTATTGATTTTGGCGACCATGACTTATTCGTTGCTTAATGTACTACCTTTGCTTATTCAGGCAAATCAACGTTTGGATACAGAACAGGTGATCTATCACACGCTGTTTGAACTACAGGACCGTGGTTTTGAGGGAAGTGTGGAAATAACAGACCCTTTTGTTTTTACAGTGTTTGATCAAGGCGATCGACTATGTGCTAGGTATGACTGGAGGGATCAAGGTGAACGAACGATTTGTTTATAAT
>JGI24703J35330_11748748_pt1 | contig 31043 bp, 22 predicted proteins | sample TergutNt197P1_FD_35330 | JGI IMG/M metagenome (IMG submission 35330)
TCCTAGCGCACCTTCGGGTGCGCGTCGTCGCTAACTCCTTGTCTTGCGACAAAAATTCTCGCAATTCACTTCACTTTTTCACGGGATGGAACACTAGATGGTTTTTAAGCTTCGGTTTCAGTCGCGGCTTTTTTTCTGTCACGGGCGCGAAGGAAAGCTTTGAGGATTTCAACTGCTCCCAGTTGGCAAAGTGCAAGGCCGCCAACGACTAACCAATGAACACCGCTTATGGGTACAGCATCGAAAATTCTTGCAATGGGCGGCCACGCGGCAACTGCACCCGTTACAAGAACAAGGATGATTACCGAGTAGAAAACGCCTTTGTTGGACAAGAAGCCTGCTTTAAAAATCGATTGCTGTGTACGGGTGTTAAAGGTGTCGATGGTTGAAGCCCATGCAAGAACGATAAACGCCATTGTTACACCTATTGAAAAATGCCCCCCGTATCGCAATGCATCAATTGAGAAATTGCCGTTAAGCGCGACAAAATCTTCTGCGTAAACGAACCCTTCAGGTGGTGCAATCACATACGAGCCAAGTATGAACGCGGTCAACGTTATAATAGAGAATGTGGCGGCACGTACGGCAATGAAGGTACCTACGTTTTGGGCAAAAACGCCCGAGCCCTTTGGCAGGGGCTTGCGTTTCATAACGCCGGGTTCGGGCATTTCAAAGGCAAGGAAGAACCCGGGTATACCATCGGCAATTACGTTAATGAAAAGAATCTGCAACGCGGTAATGGTTGTGCGGCCGATTACAAGCATACCCACAAGAAGAACGAAAATTTCTGCAAAGTTTACACCCAGCAGGAACTGGATTGTTTTGCGAATATTATCATAAGAGGTGCGGCCCTCGGCTATGGCGTCAACAATTGTGGCAAAGTTGTCGTCTGTGATAACCATGTCGGCGGCATTTTTAGAAACCTCTGTACCTGTTATTCCCATTGCCGCGCCAACATCGGCGGCTTTTAATGCGGGCGCATCGTTTACGCCGTCGCCTGTCATTGCGATTACTGCATTGTGCGAACTCCATGCGCGCACTATGCGCAATTTGTCTTCCGGCGACACGCGAGCATATACGGAAATCCCGCGTACTTGCGATTCAAGGTCTACGTCGGACATTGCCGTAAGCTCTGTGCCTGTTACGGCGCGGTCGCCCTCTTCCATTATGCCTATTTCTTTGGCTATTGCGGCGGCGGTTACAACGTGGTCGCCTGTAATCATTACGGTTTTTATGCCCGCTTCCTTGGCACGGGCTACGGCTGCTGCACTTTCCGGGCGCGGCGGGTCAATCATTCCAACCATTCCGCGGAATTCTTGGTCACTTTCCAGGGCTTCCACAGAGAGGTCGGTGGGTTTTGAGTCAAATTTCTTAACGGAAATTGCAATAACGCGCAGTGCTTTTTCTGCAAAAGAATCATGAATTTGCGTGGCTTTTTCCAAAAGCCCCGGGTATTTGGCCCAGTCTACGGGAATACGGTCGAACGCACCCTTTGTCACGGCAATGTAGCCTTCTTCTGTGCGATGCACGGTTGTCATGCGTTTACGGCCCGAGTCGAAAGGAAGCTCGTGAATGCGGGGGTATTCGCGCTCTGCTTTAACGCGGTCAAGCCCTTTTTGGTGCAACAGGCGAATGATTGCTATTTCTGTGGGGTCGCCTATTACGGTTTCGTCGTCGCTGTCTTCACCATGGGTCTCTATTGTGGCGTTAGAGCATGACGCAAGAAGCCCGATGAGTTTCTTTTGGTCTTGGTTGAATTCAAGCTTAGATGAAATCGGGTCGTGGTCTATATGCCAAACGCGCCGGATTTTCATTTTATTCATGGTGAGTGTGCCTGTTTTGTCGGAACAAATTACCGAGGTGTTGCCCACTGTTTCGACAGCGGGAATTTTACGGATAATCGCTTTTTTATTAACCATGTTAAACACGCCGTACGACAATATCATTGTAACGATAATGGGCAAAGTCTCCGGAACGGCGGCAACACCCAGCGCAACCGCAAGAAGCAACATATCAATTGCCGAGTTGCCCCAGAAAACAAAACCCACAATAAACATTGTAATACCCGAAGCAAGCGCGACAATGGAAATACGTTTTGCAAGCTGTTGCAAACGAAGTTGCAGTGGTGTAAGCATTTTCTTTGTGGTGTTTAAGAGGCGGGCAATTTTACCCATTTCGGTTTCCATCGCTGTGGCAACAACCACGGCGGTTGCGCGCCCGTTGGTTACAAGGCAACCGGAGTAAACCATGTTAAGCCTGTCACCAAGCGGTACGGTTTCTTCGCCGATTACAATATTCGGGTCTTTTTCAACGGGAACACTTTCGCCCGTAAGCGCGGCCTCTTCCACTTGCAGGCTGCTGCAATCAATAATTCGTGCATCTGCCGTAATAACGTCGCCGGCGTTAAGCTCGATAATATCGCCGGGAACAAGCTGATTTGCCTCAACTATCATTTTCGAGCCGTCACGGATTACCGTTGTTTTAAATGCGTTCATTTTCTTCAGCGCGTCAAGGGCTTTTTCTGCTTTGTTTTCCTGATAAAGCCCAAGCACCACGTTGATTACTACAATCGAAAGGATAACCGCAACCTTTGCCCAGTCGCTTGGGCTGCCTGTTTCGTTATGCATATTCATAACAGCCGCAATGGTTGCTATCACCGCCGCGCCGATAAGAATTAATGTCGGAATTTCCGAAAGATGATGCAGTATCTTTTGAAAAGTTGTTTCCTTTTTTTCTTCCTCGAACTCATTAAGCCCGTATTTCTCTTGCCGCACAAGCACTTCGGACTTACTCAGCCCCTCGGCAGGGTCGGTATTAAACTTCCCTAAAACGTCTTTGATGTTTTCTTTTACCCACTTCAATTTCGCACCTCCAAAAAATTTTCCCTTACAATTAATCATACCACAAAAAGACGTTTTTTCATAGAGATGCAAAAAAAGGCAAAAAAAAGGCTGCCTTGTAAAAATAAACCGTGGGACTCCGTCCCACACCCTGCAAGCTTTTTGAAAAAAGCTTGAGCAAAAACTTTATTTTAAAACCTAAAAATCGTGCATTCGCACGATTTTTATAAAGTTTTGATTAAACTTTTTCAAAAGTTTATGGGGTGTGGGGTGAAACCCCACGGTTTTTCTTTAACAAGGCAGCCCTGATTTTAGATTATCTGAATCGCATATCAAGCAGCTCTTGATGCGGGCCGCGCTGGTACTCAACCGCGCCGGAAACGTCCATTTCGCGTTCCCAGAAAGCGGAGGCAAACATACCTGTTACCCAGTAATAGGTGGGAACATTGCGGCCTATGTCTGCATGGAAGTTGAGTGCGGCCTGAATTGCACGCTGGACGCAATCTTCGGTGAGGTAATGCACGCGCATCCAGTCTATGTCGCCGGCAAGGAACAGTAATTCAGGCTCGTCATCTGGCCAACTAAACAGTTCTTCCATAATCATAAGCAGGTCTGCTACTTCCCATTCTGTGCCTACAGTCACGCCCATTCCCTGCGGCAAGTCTCTAATCCAGGTGTTGCCCGATGTGTTGGAAGGGCCCTGCGGGAACGGAACAAAACGAAACTCAAACGCCAGCGGCGCGTTACTTATCGCCCATGTGATTATGGGGAAAAACACCGCATTTGCTTCCCTGAAACCCGAATAAAAATTCCTCTCCCAGTTGCCGCCATACATTATGCCGTCACCATCGGGCGACCACAGCCTTGCGTGGAATATACGCTCAAGAAACTCTAATGCCTCCATCGTGTTCGGGTGGTCAAAACCATAGTTTAAATTGTCATCAACCATCACCCCGTCATTCGCGCCGATAAAGTGCATAACAATATCACCGGGTTGGCCGGCAATTCCAAATTGGTCAAATACTCCGCCGCCCGTGGTGTCCCGTGTTGCACGGTTCATAATGTCAAACATTGCGTCCCATGTCCATTCTCCCGCTTCGTACAACTCAACAGGGTTTGGCAAATTATCCATTGCTATAATTTCCATGTTTACCCCAAGCCCAAACCCGTGGCCGTCGGCACCGTGGGATTCAATTATCCAAACATCGCCATCCATTTCCGAAAGCGGCTTTGCAAATACTTGCGCGCCCAAAACATCCGAACCCGGCAGGTTGCCCGTGTTCCACGGCTGAATAAGGCTGCCCATTGCCTCCATTTGCATACGCCCGTTTAAAAATACAATATCCGCAAAAGGCTCACGCGCTAAAACACTCGCCGATAACTGCGGAATAAAATCCATATCCGGCACAAGCACCTGCTCAAACCGCACATTAAATGCACGCTCAACCCTTCGTGCATTATCCCACATCATCCTGTCTACAAGGTAATTGGACGACGTTGCAGGGTCCGGCTCCTCATCGCCCCACATAACCTCCGGCACGGGGTCTTCCCACCACGAACCGATGGTAATTACTTTCCCGCCAAAATCTCTCATTTCGTGCAACCTGCCATAGGTCGCGCCCTCGCCGTTTCCGTTGCCGTCACTGCACGCCGTAAACAACGCAATTGTCAAAATCAGTGTTGTAAAAATAAATTTTTTCATTGTAAAACCTCCTTTTTATTTATAACTAACCCACTATCCCGCTGCGTTCCAGCCCTTCGACAAAGTAACGTTGCAGGAACAGGTAGATAGTCAAAATGGGAACAACCGCCAACATTACGCCGGCGAAAACAACCATTTGTATAAGTGCGGGGCTGTAAACATTCTCCATCATGGAATATGTGGGCCCCAAACCCATAAGGCGGGTAGAGAGGAAATTCAGGTTTGGCATAAGCAATGATGTGTAAAACGTATCGTTGTAATGCCAAACAAATGAGAACAGAAAAACAGTTACTATTGCGGGTATTGCATTGGGCATCATTACTTTGATGTAGGTATAAAAAGGGCCTGCGCCATCTATGAAAGCGGCTTCTTCTATTTCTTTGGGAAGCCCGCGGAAGAATTGCCGAAAAATGTATATATACAAGCCACTGCGAAGCCCAACGCCTGTTGCGGTAAGAAGGCCGAGCGCGAAATAGGTGTTTAACAAGTTAACATTTGTTCCCAGAAAAAAGCTGAAATTTATAAACATAGGCACCATGTAGCTGTGAACGGGAACAACTATTGTAAGAATCACGAAAGCGAAAAGGATATTCGCGCCGGGGAATTTGAAACGGGCAAAGCCATAACCAACCATTGAACAGACGGCAACATGCAAAACAGAGAAACCAAGGGCAAAGCCCATGGTTTGCGCCAATGTGCGCCAATAGTGCATATGCCGGATTGCGTAATTTATGTTTTGCAAAGTAAAATTCTGCGGAATAAGGAAAATCAGCGGGTTAGCAAGGTCTTGCGGGTGCATGAAACTGCGCGAGATAATCCCAAATATCGGGCTTAATATAATATAGCACACGCCCACGATAATTATAGCCATGCACGCGCCCATAATAAGATTTTTAACCCGCGTGATGTTTTTCTGCACGGTGTTTTCAAAGGACGACGAGTTAACCCAAGTTTTGATTTTTGTCATAACGCGCCCTCTCCTAATTATAATAAAATACAAATTTTGAAATTGCCCACCCTATAATAAGAAGCACAAAGCCCGCCAGCAACGAACTTACTAACGCCATTGCCGAGCCTCGCCCAAAGTCTAACAGGCTGAAAGCCGTGTCATAGGCAGTTTGTACCACCGGGCTTTGGGCAAATGTGTCAACAATTGTGTAAACCACATTCGTAAGAATCAAAGGGCTGACCATGGGGATTGTAATCTTCCAGAAAGCTTCGTAGCCTGTCGCGCCCTCAATTTGCGCAACCTCGTACATGCTTGGCGGAATCGCTTGCAACGCCGCAAGAAAAATTAAAATCTGCACACCGCTTGCGCGGATTATATCATGAAGCATCGCAATTGCTTCTATTATATACGCGCCAATCTGCGCGGGGATTCCGAATTGGTTAAGCAACATTGCGATACTTGCGGCATTAAAACCCTCCTGCGCACGCATAATATCCGGCGGCACACTGCTTACGCCACCAAGCATCATTGCCAAAATAAGCTCCATACTGCCCTGTATCGCCGAGGTTGCCATTATCACAGGCAAAAAGAAAATAGCCCGCACAAGCCCGCGCCCAAAAAACGCACGGTTCAGCAAAATTGCCATAAACAAACTGAAAAAAATAATAAGCGGAACATTTAAAAGCATCATTCCCACAGATGTCAGAAGCTCTCGCGTAAAGAATCCATGCTCGAAAAATATAAACCTGTAATGCTCAAGCCCTGCAAATTCCAGATTAAACCCGCCATAATCCGTGTCGATATGCAGGTGATTAAAACTGAAAATTGCTGACTGCGCCAAGTTTAAAAAAAAGAAAAACACTATCCCAATCAGCCACGGCGATATAAACAACAGCCCCGAAACAATCTCGCGCCGGCGCAAAGTCATGCCGCTTTTTTTTAAATCGCTTTTCATGCTACGCCTCCTCCGCCTGAATTACTGCAAACCATTCGGGGGGTATTTCAAATTCGCCCGTGCTAAAGGGGTGCGACGTATTATTTACATAAATTCTTGTACCGTTTGAAAAAATTGTAACGGTTACTTGTTGCCCTCCAATATAAGCCCCGCGCCCTTGCAATACTTCAAAACCAATTATTGTTTCGGCGCGAAGGGGTGCGAAAACCTCGTTAAAAATGTGGTAATGTTCGACTGCGGCGTCCATCCAGTTTTGGTAATACGTAGAGTACAAATTCTCATGCGGTGAGAACTGGGCGCGGCGTGTTGGTCGGGCGGTGAAGGTATAACGGGGTGATGCACCTGTTGTCATGCTGTTGAGAAGTACCGTGGTGGGGCTGTAGTTTTCGCGCAGGTTGGCAGATGCCCCTGCAAATTCGATAAAACCGTGGATTACCATTGGGAAGAATGGGACTTCGTAATCTATAATGTACTGCAAATCGGCTTGGGTTGGGGCATCAATTATATGGGATGCAAACCGCAGGGCGTAGTCGTTGCCGCCGGAGATTACAAGGTTGGGGATTTCTGTGTGAATTCGGGCGAGTTGCGCTTCAACTATAAGACGTGCGGTTTCGCGGTCAACTGCATCGCGCCGGAAAAGGCTTTCCGTCAAAAGGTCGCCAAGGTCGGTAAGGGTAAGGCCGTCCATTGCGGTACGCCGCTCAAACGCGGGCAAAAAGCTGTCTATATGGAAGGGCAATGCGCCGGGGTGTACCAAGGTGAACCACCCGTGGTAGTGGTTGCTTGCCCAACGGGAAAGCATGTCACGCATGGTTTCGGTAGCAATAAAACCAACGTAACCCGTCAGGTGTTTTGCCGATTCAAACCGGCGGTTAAAATTGCGAGAATCCCAATGTACGGCTTGGAAGTTTACGGCAGGATGCAACCCGCCGCCCAAGGCTTGCAGCCTTGCATTCAAGTCTTGCATCTCGCCGGATGTGCCGACTGAATTTAACAGGCGTACATTTTTTGCAACATCGTGGTTTACGCCGCGATTAAACCAACCATGCAATTGCATTTGCACGGTATTTATGTTATTGCCGGATAATAAATCCACAAATCGCTCTGCATCGGCAAGGGTTGTCATCACTTCCGTCGTGGAATACGGCACACCCAAAACATGCCGCCTTACATCTATTGCGCCAACGATATCCATGTAAAACGAGCGGTTGCCCGGGCCCTGCAATGGGGTAAGTACGCCTTGTTGCACAAGGAAATTTTGATATGTCTGTGCCATTTCGCCCACGCCCGGCGGGTTTTCAGGGTTGTACGGCAGGAAATGATAGACAAGCGTAATGTCACCGCCATAGATTTCTTGCTGAACAATTGTCATGTCGCCCGTCGCGCCCGGAATGCCCTGCATTGCAACGGCAGTGCTGGAACGCAAAGTAAAACTGAACCACGCACGATTATACCCGGTTACGCGCCCTGCAACCTCTGCATTTGCCGTAGCCAGTGCCGCGCCGCTTGTGACATGCGCCAAAATTGCCGCGCCATTATTTTGAATACCCAAAACAGGCAAGCGCACAGGTTGTTCCACCTGCGGCCTGATTATATGCGTAAGTGAGTCCATGCCGTAAACCGCGCTCATGAAAGGCTCTTCGCGGCGGCGGCCCGTTGTGCCGTCGTCGAACATTATAATGCCGCCCGCGCCGCTTGGTACAAGCATAAACCCTTTTGCGTCTGTGTTTCCCGCGCCAAAAAATGTCATAAAATTCAAATCAAGTGCCTGCGCCTGTGTAGTTGTTGTAAACTGCGAAAGCGGTAAATTTGCAATTAATCTGTCTTCGTTTAAAACAAATTCTATTGTCATGCGGAAATAATCAAATTCAACCTCGGGCACAACACCTGCACGGGCATTTGCGGCAACGGTTTCCTCATAAGTCCAGCCAATGCGGTAAAAAAGGTATAACATGTTATCCGTGTGAATTCGAGAATCGCGAATGCCATCGGTCATTTGCATAAAGCCCGGTTTTTCACGCGATGGGAACCAACGGTTTCCAAGCTCTAACCGGTCTACCGTTGTTTCAACTCTGCCACGCACGCGCTCTTCAAAAACAGACTCTTCGATAAAAAACGGAAGCGCGTCTATGCCGATATCCAAGTTTCCGATTACATACTCAATGCGCACGCCGCCCGGCACAGAAAAGATTTCAAACTGTTCGTTAACGGCGGAATCAACAAAAAGCGAACGCTGTCTGCGCAACCGCACTTCATCGTAAAAACGAAAACTTACGTGGGAACGCATTGTGTTGCGCCAAAACTCATTGGCTCTGTCGTCGTACATAAGGCAACTAGGGCTTGAAAACCAAACCGTGCCGCAACGTAAATCTGCCACGGCAATGTTTGTATCTGCTTGGCTGATGTACAGCGCGATATAATCTGTTTCTGCCGCCCTAACCTTACCGTCAACCAAAGCCGCTGTGCCTGTTAACGGCTCAAAAGGCCGCGCCGGCCCGAAATCATTTCGCGTTATTAAATAAGATGCATCATAAATCGTAAAGAAAAAATTAATATACAGCACAAACGCCAAAATCCCCAACGCAACAACGCCCACAAAAATCAGCCTGTTGCGCCATTGCCGCCATGTGTGAATTTTCATGCGTTCACCTCATTTCATACGGGGGTTAACTATACGCGAATCAAGGGTAGGAAATAACGCCCCGCCTATGCCTTGTAAGCGGTTCGCTAATTGCGCACGGGAAACGTTCGCCTATCGCTCACCACAAGGCATTTTACGGCGTGCCGTTATTTTTGAACTCTTGATTCGCGTACTGTTTATCGGAACATTAACTCGGTATAAACGCTGTACGCAAAAGTCCAAAGCTGTTGCCACAATGTAAACAGCAAGGTTATAAGAAAAACAAGTATTAACAGCGCGACAAATGTAAGCACGATGGTTAAAACGGCCTTCGCGCCGGAATAATTGTGAACAACTACCAATCCGCAGAACACAAGAAATACAAAATATACTATACCAATCATAAGAATCATACCGTAAAATGCGGCTTCATCGGCAGAAATAACCCGGCTTAAAGCCGTAGCGGGTATAATTGTTAAAACAAGCGGAGTCATTGCATAACACACCGCCATAAAAATATCTTTCAGCCGCCCCTCGCCGTCTGTAAGTGACGTAACAGACCAATTGCTTACGCAAAAAAGCGCGAGCATAGCAATTAAAATACCCGCGTGATTTAAACTGTTCAGCGTTAGAGGGTTTTGCGGATTAACCACAAGTGATGCATATTGATTATTCACTGCGTAGGATATAAGCACAAGAAAAAAATTCAAAAATGCAATTTTAAGCATACCCTCTTTTTGATACTTCATCGCATAAAACCCGTCAAAGGGATGCGCCATAATATACATAGGCAATGCATAAAGCCCAAAAAATTTTTTTACTGCCGGCATGTCGAACGCACTCCTTTCACTTGCTTTGTTGAATTAAACCGTGGGACTCCGTCACACACCCTGCAAACTTTTTGAAAAAAGTTTGACAAAAACTTTAAATTTCAGAGGTTGCCCGCAATAAATACGTGCCCTAAAATCGTGCGTTCGCACGATTTTAGGTTTTATGTTAAAGTTTTGATGAAACTTTTTCAAAAGTTTCCGGGTTTGGGCGGAGCCCAAGGTCTTAACTTTTTACTGAAGCGGCGATAAATCTTAAAGCATACGAACAGGGCAAGCAATACAAAAGCGGCGGTCAGAATATTTGGCAATGTGTCTTGCATCACGTCAAGGCGATGCCTGCGGAAAGCCAAAGAGAAATTGCGAACATCCATGCCCCTGCGCAGATAATACATTGCAGCAGCATTATCGCCTGCGGCAAGGAAAGAGCGGCCTATACCGGACCATGCCAGCGCGAAATTTTCATCAAGTGTTACAAGTTGCCGCCAATACTCGAGAGCCTGTTTGTCGTGTCCGTCGTAGCGCAGGGAAATTGCCGTGTTTATAAGTTGCCCGTATAAAGACGGCGCGAAGTGTATTATTCGCCCGCGCCCATGTGCGTCAAGCACAAGAAAATCGTCACCAATCATAGCCAGCGAAACCGGGTCGCGAGACATTCCCACAAGTGAGCCTGTGCCGGAAAATACATACAGCAGATTTCCCTCTGCATCATAAGTGTAAATTCTGCCGCGGTTTGAACATAATGCAGAAAACATTCCGTGCGAGCGCGCAATTACATCCGTAAATACCGACGGCCCGGAAAGCGGCCCGCCGGGCCGAAAACTTTGGTCACCGTTAATCACAACATCCTCGTTAAAATTAACAAGCACATCCTCGCCCCGCGGATTAAGCCGCATAACCTGATTGGCAGTGGGCGAATTTTCAACATGTGTTGTAAAAACAAAACCATATTCGTCGATATCCATGCTTTGGAATTCTCTTGGGATAAAGCGCGTTTGCGCAAGCCGCTGTTGCTCTGTTAAAAAAAACTGCCGCCAAAGCCGCTCGAAAATATTCGATGTAACTTCAATCGTGCCGTAATACCCGATAAAATTCCCTGCGGCGTCAAAACTCATCATGCCCTCAAACACATGCCGCACAATTACAAACGTGCGCCCGCCCCTGTCTACAAGCACATGTGTCGGCAAAAAAACCCAGTCATCCGCAAGCCCCTCGGCCTGTGGCGACGTAATTTCCCTTATAAAATTATCGTACTCGTCAATGATTACAACCCTGTTATTTTGGTTGTCGGCAATAAAAATCTCGTTTTCTTCCGTGACAAAAATCCCATGCGGCCTGTTGAATGTATCCCGCCGGCCATCGCGATAAAACCCGTCAATCACCCGTAGCAAATTCATATAGATATCAAAAACAATTATCCGATGGTTTCCGGAGTCTACAATATAAATCCTGTTTGATGAATCCACATGCAAATCCGAAGGCTGAAAAAGGTCGCCAAGCTCTTGGCAAATATCCGTCATTACAAACGAGCGCACAGGCACATATGCCGCAGGCGACGGCACAAGGTCGCCCCAAAAATTGTAGGTATACCCCTGAAACGGCGTGTCTGCCAAAACGGGCGTAACCGCAAAAATTGTTGCTAAAAAAATAATTAAAATCTTAGCTCTGCAACGAACATTATGAAATTTTTGCCAGCCTATGCGGGCAAAACGTCCGCCTCGATGCGGTTTTTCTGCGAAAAACCGCCGGTCGGCGAACTGCCCGCACTTCACGGCTCGCAAAAATATTGAATCGTTCGTTGTAGAGTTAGAGGTTCTGCGCATGGCACACCCTCCTTTTAACCTTTAATCCTTCATGCCGGAAGTAGCCATTGTTTCTATTATTTTGCTTTGCGAGAATATAAAAAATGTAATGGGAACTGCCATTGTGATTAGCATAACAGCAGCGTTCGCGCCGGCACGGGCTACGCCGCCAAGGGCGATTTGATTCATTGCAAATGTAAGCGGTTTCAACTCTTCGCTGCGAAGGAAAACTCCGCCTGTGGTTGCCCATAAGGCTTGGAATTGCAAAATGATAAGCGTCAGCCAAGCAGGCTTAACATTTGGCATAACGATTCTGCGCCAAATGCAGAATTCACTTGCACCGTCGAGACGTGCGGATTCTATTAGCGAGTCCGGCACTTGTTCCATAAACTGCTTCATAAGGTACAGCCCGAGGGAAAACGCAAAAGCGGGCAGTATTACGGCAAGATACGTATTGTTTATTCCCAATGCAGATATGATTAAAAAGTTGGGAATTGCGGTAACATGCGGGGTAAACATTAACGACAAAACCACTACTGCAAACAATATATTTTTGCCAGGGAATTTATTTTTCGCAAGGGGATATGCCGCCATTGAGGCAAAAACAAGATGACCGAATGTGCCAAAACCCGTAATTATCACAGAGTTTAGAAAGTAACGGGAGAAAGGCACCCAACTTTCCTGCATGATGAGAAAGAGGTCGGAAAAATTATCCATGGTTGGGTTACGCACAAAAAAGCGGGGCGGGAACAAAAACAATTCGTCCAAAGGCTTAAACGCATTACTTATGGTAAGAACAAGCGGCATACTTGTAAAAACCCCGAACAGCGAAAGGAAGAAAAACAACGCGATTGTGCCGGCTGTAGAGCGGTTAAGTTTTTTCCCCGATGACATTACGTTCCCACCTTTCGCAGAACGCGCTGAACGCCTTTGTTTGTGCCAACCATCAGCAAAAACAAAATCGTGGCAATGGCAGAAGCATATCCCATTTCAAAACGTATCCAGCCTATTTCTTGCAAGTGTGTGACTATTGTATCGCCTGCGTAGTTTACAGTGGGCATTCCCGCCAACTGCGTAACCACATCTGCTATGGCAAAGGATGTTGTGATTTGCATAACCGCCGCAAAAAGCAGTTGGGGTTTCATGCTTGGCAATGTAATAAACCATAGTTCTTGCCAACGATTGCGAATGCCGTCTACCGCGCCGGCTTCGTACAGTGCTTTGTCAACGGTTTGCAGCCCTGCTATAAACGCAAGAAACCCAACGCCCAACGACATCCACAACTGCACAATAAGCAGTATCGGCAGAATATAACGTGCATCTCTGAACCAGTTAATCGGCTCATCCAAAAGCCCCCAGCCAATCATAATGCCGTTTACAAGGCCCTCGCGGTCGCCGCTGAAAAAGTATGACCATATGAAAAACGCATTGCCCGAAATTGACGGCGCGTAAAAGATTAAAGTAAAGAACGCACGAATCTTTGGCGCAAGCTCATTTATCACCCACGCAAATATAAAACAAAGCAAAAAGCTTAACGGCCCGGTTACAACAGCAAAAATCATTGTGTTTTGCAAAGCGATAATAAAAATCTCGTTTTCAAGAAACAGACGGGTGTAATTATCCCATCCCACAAATGACGGCAGTTGCAACATATTAAAATTGGTGAAACTTAGTGTCATTGCCATCAAAACCGGCGCGACGGTAAATGTAAAAAACAAAATAAAATACGGTGCTATAAGCGCGTAGCTTTGGCGGTTTTTTTTAATTAGTGACCATTTTGTATCTTTGAAATCCACCATGTTGCCTCCTTAATCGGAGTATTACGCCACCAATTAAGTTATTCGTTCGACTTGGTGGCGTAACCCCCCTTTCCAAGGGGGGTGGCAAAGTTTTGCAACGCAAAACTTTGACGGGGGGTTAATATGCGTAGCTGTCTCGGTACATAGCTTCGGGGGCTACGTCAATATCTCCGTTGCACCATGTTATAACGCCGTCCTCAACTTTTGCCGCCATGAATATGTTTTCATCAGCCAGTGGCTTAAATGCCGGGTATTTCAAAAGTTTTGTACCGTCAAAAAGCCGCTTTTCGCCCGATGTAAATGTTATTAACATCATCATGTCTTCCAACGGTTTTATCGCCGACACCTCAATACTTTCCGCCCCACCATCGGCGTGGGCAATGCCGTTTACAATATACATTCGTATCACCAATCTTATAAAGGCTTAATTTTCATAAAATGCTCGCCACGCACGGCTTTGTTCCAAGCCATGTATGCTTCTTCTTCGTGCAATGCAAGCCAACCCACAACTATTTTCAATTGCTTGTACGGCAAAGAACCTGCCAAAAGTTCGCCGTCTATGCCAACGGAAGCTCTGTACTCTCCATATGATACATGCACATGCGGCTTGTTGTGCTTAACATCGTCGTTGAATAACATTTTTATTACCATGCCCTCGAACCGGGATAATTCAGGCATACTCAAGCCCCCTTATCTTGTGCAAATTTATTGAACTTTTAACTCACCCGCATGGTATGGATTACTTTCAGTAATCCATACCGAATTCCCTGCGTTTTGCGCGTATTTCGTCATTGATGAAGCGTGTAAAATCCGTAAGGGCTTCACGGGGGCCGATATTTTGTAATTCGACAGTAGTAAAGAATGCGTTGCGTATTTGGCGCGGGGTAAAGTACGCGCCCGGTATTTGGGGGATTCCTTGGGCATATTGCATTGCGGCAAGCAGATTTTGATAATCTGCCACAGGCCAAGCCATTTGCGAAAATGCATCTGTGTTTGCGGTGGGGTGACGCGCCGCCGCGCCCATAAGTGCTTCCATTTGGCGGCCGAATTGCGTTTGAGTATCGGCGGAAGTCCACCATTTCATAAATTCCCATGCGGCATATCGGTCGGAGGCGGTTTCCATCATCACAACGCCGGTTCCGCCGGTTGGGACGGCACGATTAATGCTTCCGTCCGGCTGAACCGTGCCGGGTACCGGCCGAAACCCCCATAAACCACGAATTTCCGGCGCGAACACCTGCAAAACGTTGTAATGCGTGTAGTCCGCAATGGCAAGGGGCATCTCGCCCATGCGGAAACGGTTGATAAAATCGTATTCCCGCGGGAGATTATAGTCGGTAAAAAATCGCGTAAAGTCGCGGAAAGCGTTAAGCGCGATATCCGAATCTAACGCCGAGCGCGTTTTCTCTTCATTGTAAAGCGTGCCGCCCACTTGGTACAGGAACATTGTGAATGTTACATCGGTGATATCTATGGGCATTACGCCGCCGGTGGGGACGGTTACGGGCAAGCCGAATTCCATGTGATTTTGGCTGAGTTGAGCAATCGCGCCGCGTACTTCGTCCCAAGTATCGGGCGGAGACAGGCCGATTTCGTGCAAAATATCGCGGCGATAAAATAACATTGCAAATGTTTTTGTCTCGGGCAATGCAAACACCCGCCCGTCAAACTCGTACGGAACCATCGCCGCGGGATGAAAACGTGCGGCAACTTCGTCGAAGCCCGGCATAAGAGAAATATCCGCCACCGCGCCGCGCAAGCCATAATCCATCGGCAACGAATTCCATATGGATAAAGTAACATCTGGCCCTTGCCGCGCAACGGTGGCGGGCAAAAGCGTCGCAATGTCCACAAGTTTAAGCGTTACCCCAATGCCCGTGTCCCGCGTGAAGGTTTCCATTATCATTTGATTAAGCACATTTGCTTGGTCGCGGCCTGTACCCAGCCACACTTCAATGTTTCGAGCAACCTCGCCGTCGTGCGCCGTCCCTATGGTGTTGTAATCAATTATAAATGAGAAAAACAGTGTGAGCATTTCATGCAAAATCTGCCGCCACCATCTGCGCCCGTTATCGGGCGTTGGGGCGTCGTAGGGTAAAATATAAATGGCGTCCACTGCCAAGGGTTGCTCGCGCACAAGCATTATCCATGTACCAAGCGAGCCAATATTTATCCTAAAATCGTTTATTCTGCGGGGGATGTTCTCGATATCGCGGTACATACGGGTAAGCAATTGTGACTTAGAGCGCACAATCGCGTCGCGCCCGCTTCGGCCAGGTGCCATTTCCGTTAAGCTTGCATGGATTCTGTCAAGGCGTTCGCGCTCGTATATTAACGATTCCCGCAAATGCGGCAGCCGTCTGTTTATTTCATAATCACGAAAAATATCGGGTGTTAAGCCTGTAATCATTACTATTTGGCGGTACAGCTCGTTAAGCTGCATCACACTTTCCTGTATTTCGCGCAAATAGGGTGCGTAATCACCCAAGACTGTTTCCATGCGGATTATATTTGTGCCTGCGTTAAGTTGGAACAAGAATGGCTCGTCTTCGCCGCCAAGGGTGTCTACGCGCCAACCGCCGCGAAAGGCGAAAGCAACCGCTTCCATTTCTGTAAACGGCACTTCGCCGTTTATTGTAATGCGCCGGAAAGAATTCGCGCCGCGTTGAAAATTTTGCCTTACGTTCATTGCTATTTTATAAAGGCCTGCGTAAGGCACTTCAATTTCCCACTCAATCCACGCGCCCGGCACACTCCACGAGCCGCCGCCGATGTGATTTATGCGAATATATCTGGGGCTGTACGGGTAAACCCCCGGCCCGCCCGTGTCTGAGCCGGGCGCAAGCATTGGCGAAGATTTTCGTGCCGCGTACTGCCCTTCCACGCGAATAGGCTCGACATTATCAATGGAAGGTTTCGGGAGGTTTTGACGTTTTGCCGTAACTTCTGCGTATGAAATAACTTCTTCCGCCTGAAACACCCGCAAATGCCTTATAACCATAGGCTCGCGCAGCGAAACAAAGCCGATTGTGTTCCAACCGGCGTTAAAATAAAACAAAAACGGTTCGTTGTAAGTACCCATGGAATCACGAATTACGGATTCTGCCCATATATGTTGCTCGATTTGCGTTGGGCGCATGTCGTTGCCAAGGCTGTCGCGCCGGATTTCGTCAAACTCATTTACCCATGTGCGCCGAAATTCCACAGGAGACGCTTCAAAAAACGGCTGTTCCCCGTTGATAAAGATTGCCCGCTGAATATCGGAATTTCGCCCCTGATATGTGTAATATTTTACAGCTATATTATAAAGCCCGGCCTGTGCCGCATAAAATCCCCACTCAATCAAGCCCTGCTCGTCAGTCCAAACCGACATGCCCGGCACACCCTCAAAATCGGGCAAAAGCCGCGCCGTTTCCATACCCGAAATATAACCAAGCTCTGTCATATGCTGAATTGACGATGCTTCTATTATATATTCCGCGTCCGGCCGCGCCGTAGTTACATGGTCTGCCATAAAATTTGTAAAATGATAACGCGCTCCAAATGCCGCAAGATTTTCTGTAAAAATTTCCAACCGCTGCGCGCCCCCGTGTTCCGCACCGGCGGCGTAAGATGCTTGCGCCATCACCCCAAGGTGGCCGCAAGCCATTATAAAAACAAGCAATAAACAAGTGATTTTTTTATAAGCAGGCTTCATCACAACCCCCCCTTAGAATACTGCCTCAATTGTAGTGCTATCCTACGAATAAGTCAACGAAAATCTGCGAAAACGCTTTCGCTGCAGGGAGTTTTGCCCAAAGAGGGGGAGTAAAGCAGCACCCCTTTGTGTAAAATTACAAAAACGCTTTAACAATTTTGGGGAAGGCCCATTCAAGGGTGCGGCGGTTTATAAGCCCAAAAACTTCCGTTTCTTCCGTTCCGTGCAGATAACCATTGTCCCACCACAGGCAAGGAACGCCATGCTCACGCGCTTTTTTGGTGTAATATGCCGCCCATGCGGCACGGTCGTTTTCGTTATCGCCTTTTTTCCGCGCCCCGCACTCGCCCATGATTACAGGTATTTTTTTGGAAAGAAAGTATTTGTCAATGCGCTTAAACAGCCAATCAATATCGGTTTGCAAGTCTTCGGACCATGTGTTTTGCAGGTGGTCGTCGCTAAGTGCGAAATCATAAGGTACATACCCGTGCAACGAAAGGATTAGATTTTCGCCTTCCGGCATTACAAAATCTTCCATCGCGTTTTCGTTGCAACTTGCGGCGTAGTTTGGCACAAGCAACATTCGAGTGGCGTTTTCGTTCTTGCCGGTTGTGCCGGTCGCACCAGCCGCGACGGTTGTGCCAACGGTACCGGTTCTGCCGGTCGCACCGGTCGCACCGGTCGCACCGGTCGCGCCGGCTTGCCGCACGGCATCCACAAAATCTTGGTTCAATTGCATAACAATCCTGCGGCCCTCTTCGTCGCCGCCTGTCCATTCAACCTCGGTGTGTTCCTTTCGCGGCTCGTTCATTCCCTCAAAAATCAGCTTATTGTCGTATTCGCCAAAGTATTCTGCAATTTGTGTCCATATTTTGCGTATTTTTATTTTTGCCTTTGGGTAATTCTCTTCGCTTGGAAAGTGCCAGTCTTCATGATGCAAATTCAATATTACCGTCATCCCAAGGCCGATTCCGTAATCAACTATTTGCTTCACACGCCCCAGAAATTCTTCTTTTATTACAAAATTTTCGCCTGTCTGGAAACACCATGTCACGGGTATGCGCAAAATGTCAAACCCCGCATCCCGCACTGCCTGAACCATCTCGCGAGTGGTTACAGGGTTGTTCCATGAAGTTTCCTGCCCGGCGGGCGAATTGCTCCCTTCGGGCAACGCATCCAAAGTGTTCCCCAAATTCCACCCCACGCCAAGCTTTGAAACATATTCCCATGCTGTCATAAAAATTACCCCCTTGTAGTGTTTCAGAATAAATTATATCAGAACATATGTAAAATGGCATCATGCTATCAAGTGATTTTACTTTATAGCACGATGCCATTTTCTTTGATTTCTTAATTACTCGTCTTCTTTTTCGATAACTTCCATTACAATATAAGAAGGGCGGTTTTTAATTTCGTCATAAATGCGACCGATGTATTCGCCCATTAATCCCAAAATCATCATGACCATGCCCTGCGTGAACAAGAGAATGCCCATTGTAGACGCCCAGCCCGTGATGGTAGTATTGGTAAAAAACCGTTGGTAAAAGATTATTGCAAGGTAAATAAAACTGGCAAATGATATTAAAAAACCCAAAGTGGTGGCAAGTTTCAAGGGTTTGTAAGAGAACGCGGTGATTGCATCCATTGCGAAAGCAATCATTTTGCGCAAGGGGTATTTTGTCTGGCCTGCAAAACGCTCTTGGCGGACGTACATAACAGCGGTTTGCCTAAAACCCACCCAACTTACAAGCCCGCGGATATAACGATTTTTTTCGGGAAGACGGTTAACTGCGTCGCAAACCTTGCGGTCAATCAAGCGGAATTCGCCCGTGTCAACAGGCAGGTCAACGGGTGTCATGCGGCGTATGAAGCGATAAAAAATTTTTGCAGACAGTTTTTTAAAAACAGATTCTCCCTTACGTTTTTCGCGTTGCCCGTAGACAACATGAAAACCCTCGCGCCATTTTTCCGCCATTTGCGGGAAAATTTCGGGAGGGTCTTGCAAATCTGCGTCAATTATAAAAATTGCTTCGCCGCGTGCGTATTCCATTCCTGCGGAAATAGCGGGCATATGCCCAAAATTTCGCGAAAAGTTCACAAGACGAACCGCGCTGTCTTTTTGGCAAAAGCCCGCTATTATTTTGGCCGTATTATCTCTGCTGCCGTCGTTTACGAAAACAAGCTCATAAGGCTCGCCCATGCCTTGCATTACGGCGGTTAAACGCCTGTACGTTTCGCCTATTACTTCCTCTTCGTTAAATGCCGGAATCACTACGGAATATTTCATTTTCGCACCCTAAAACAGTTGCGAGCCGAATCTTACTGTAAACGCAATAAGCCCAACAAACGTAAAAGCACCTATGATTAAAATGGATTTTCTGTATTTATCAGTCTTCCTGCGCATACGCATTGCGTTAAAAATAAATGCCGCAATGCACGAAATTAACGCAAAAATAAGCAGAATAAACGCCGCAGGTAAAAGGGTGTAATTCCACGTTGTTTCCGGAATGCCGCCGAATGTGCGTGTAAAACCTTCCATGCCGTCCGGGCTTGCCATCTCTAACACAAGCAACACCGTAAATGCTACAATCCATGACAGTACACTAAGAATTGCCGCCCCGTTTACAACCCAGTCTGCCTGACGCCTGCGCTCATGAAAACTGCCGCTTCTTTCGGTTTTTTCGTTCATGCTCCACCTCTTTAAAATGTTTTTTTCGTAGTTTAATGTCTTAGAATCGGGAAGTCAAGCGCGTCATAGGATGTGAGCTGTAGAGGGTGTAATAACGCATTACTCAATCATGTTCATCCATGATATAATTAAGAAAATTTTTAAGGAGTGAATGAATTATGACTGATTTGGTTTTGCAAACAAGAGCCTTGCCTGAACCCTTGTTCCGCCTCATTTCTTCAGATAGTGTAAAAATCCGTGAGGATAATAACGGCGAAATCCGTTTAATACCTGTAAAAGAAGCCGCAACATCTGTAAAAAAATGTCCATTTTTAGGAATGTACACAGATGGAAAGCTCACCGTCGATGGCTATCTTGAAAGAAAACGTGCTGATAAGGGGCTGGAGTTTTGAAAATATATGTATTGGACGCTTGCGCGGGACTATAGCAAAATGTTCACAATTTTCTACGCTTTGAGGAAGGAGCTTAAAAATGGATTTTGATTTTTTATTCACAGATAAACTCAATAGCAAAGCAGACAAAGAGGCGTTTTTCAACATAAAACGCACATTAATCACAGAAGCAATTTCATTTCCATCTGGCACGGCAACGGAACGTGTTAAAACAACGACCACTTGTCTTGATGAACACGAAGCGGCGTTCTTAAAGCCAGGAAAAGAAGCAAGTCGCAATAATCCGAACATATATGATATGTACCCTTTGCTCACTTACAGGAACATAGATGTGACAGAAAAGTTTTCGTTTGAGGATATTTGGGAATACCTGCTTAAAATATTCTTGATTCACAGGGGGACTTTCACAAAAACATTAGTATTATTGTATCGCCTGTGTTTCTTCCATGACCACAGCTTAAGTAACAATAAATGGCGTTATTCACCATCAGAGCAAATTTGCGAACTTATACATAGCCTAGACAAACTCGTTCTGCGTGAAGGCTTTGCTGATAAGTTTAATGAACCGGAACCCCTAACTCTTCTTCAGCTTCTGCTCTTCCTTGACCTTCTAGCTTGGAATGAGGATGTAAAATATCATGCACCTAAGGGCGAACCCTATTTCAAAAACATGACCGAAAGCAAAACAGGAAGAACCAACACCCTTCTTTCGGTTATTGGTGCGCCGTTGTTAATTTCGGAATTTATTGAAGATATTGTGTCTAAAACGCAATCGGGCGGCGTAATCAATGTGAAGCTCATTACATCAGCAATTCAGAAATTCACACGAAGCCGTGGATTATGTGTTTTAAGTGATGCCGAACTGTACAAGGCTCTTGCGCCGTATTTAAGGGGGTAAGAGTTTTGAAGTTGCCGTTAAATACTGTGTTTAATGAAGATGTAATGCAAACGCTTAGTCGATTGCCCGACAACTCGGTAGATATGATTTTTGGAGATCCCGATTACAATGTAGGCGTAAATTATGCTGGTGCAAATTACACTAAAAAGTGGGACGAGTACATTAGTTGGTACATAAGGTTGACCAATGAGTGTATGCGTGTGTTAAAGCAGGATGGAAATTTATTCATGCTGAACTATCCCAAGCAAAACGCCTATCTGCGAGTAAAATATTTAGATGATGCAGCCTTTAATGTGTATGAATATGTTTGGGTATACAATACGAATGTTGGGCATTCACCAAAAAAATTTACAACCGCTCATAGGACGATTCTTCATGCCGTTAAGTCAAAGGCACATAAATTTTATAAAAACAATGTAGCCGTGCCATACCAAAACCCAACGGACAAACGCATTATGCACAATCTAGCCAATGGCTCAAAAGGCAGAATGCCTTATTCGTGGACATATTTTGACCTTGTAAAGAATGTCTCAAAAGACAAAACATTCCACGCTTGCCAACTTCCTAAAGGCTTGGTGGAAATGTTTATAAAAGCGGCTACAAATGAATCTGATACTGTGCAAATTTTGTTTGGGGGAAGCGGAAACGAAATTTTGCTTTGCAAAGAGTTAAAGCGAAATTTTATTAGCTCGGAAATTCACAAACCCTATTATGATTTAATCATAGACCGCCTTGAAAATGGCGGAGAGATTAAGGATGAGTTTCGTTGTTTGAAGAAAAACAGGCAGGAAGATTATAGGGAAGTGAGCCTGTTTGATATGTGAGTTGTGGGCGATTGCCCGGCATAGCAAAGCGGGGGAGTAGCGTGAAGCACAATTTTTTGTTGCTGGCACATGAATACTTGTTTGTGTTCAAAAAATAGCGAAGGAGAGATAAAATGGCGATACCTAAGGTCATGATTAGCTCGACATGTTATGATTTGAAGCAAATTCGAGAGAATCTAGAAACATTCATTATAGATATGGGTTATGAACCAATGCGTAGCGACAAAGGTGACATCGGATATAATATTACCGAAACGCTACAAAGCGATTGTTTTTTAGCAGCTCAACAATGTGACATTTTGGTTGGAGTTGTTGGAGGGCGATTTGGGTCAGAATCTACGCATGATGATTCTGTAACCATGCGTGAAATGACAACTGCGCTAGAGCATAAAAAGCAAATTTACGTATTTGTAGACACATCTGTTCTTACCGAGTATCGCACATACAAATTAAATATGCAGAAAAAAGGTGCTGATTTCGCAAAAAAGGAAATTGAGTACGATTCGGTTAATGATACAAGAATTTTTGACTTCATAAACAAAATGTACGACCATCAGTCTGAAAGAGTAATTGTTGAGGGTTTTCAAGTTGCCGCTGATATTTCAGGCTTTTTGAAGAAGCAATGGGCGATACTTTTTCAAGCATCTTTGAATCAAAAGGAACGTGATGCTCAAAGTGGGGCATATTCAAAAATAAGTGATTCTGCTGATAAGCTGGAATCGTTACTGGCCAAGTTTGAAAACAACATTGTTTACTTAGAAGACAATACAAAGTTCTTGCTTGAAAATCACAATACGATTCGATATGGATTGAATCCCCTTTTGCTATGCTTGCGAAGGCATTTAGGTGCCAAAATTACGGTGTTAATACAAACACCAGATGAGGTTGTTGCGCAAAGAGGGTATTCAGTTATCTCGACAGCGAACATGGTGCGTCAGCGCAGACCCCAATTTCACAGAAAAAGCCGCCGAAATAGTTGGGCTATACCTTAATCCGCATGAAAATGCCATTGTCATTTGTGTTGACGAAAAGCCAAGTATTCAAGCACTTTCAAGAACGACTGGGTATGTGAAAACACGAAACAAGAAGACCGTGTCGGCAATTAAAAGCACATATCGGCGTAACGGAACGCAAAACCTGTTTGCTGCATTAGAGGTTGCTACCGGAACTATACACGGTAAGACGACAAAGCATAAAAAGCGCGTTGATTTTCTTGCGTTTATGGATGACTTGCTGAAAATACTACCACAAGATGAAGGCAAGGAATGCCATGTTATTCTTGACAATTACTGCATTCACAAAAAGAATGATGCGTGGCTTGCCAAGCACTCAAATGTTCATTTCCACTTCACGCCCACATCTGCAAGCTGGCTTAATCAAGTAGAAATTTGGTTTAATATAATGACGAGGAAAGTATTGAGGGGCGCAAGTTTTGACAGTACAGAGGAGCTATGTGACGCTATTTCGCTTTATATAAATGCTTATAATGAAAACGCTGAACCGTTTGCCTGGAAAAAACGCGAAGTACATGGCTCGCAAATTAAAGATAATATCTCTAATTTGCGCAATTAAACACTAGTCGCGTTATTTCAACCCTTCACAGCGCGTATCCTATGTGCTGCCTGTTGCACAAGATACACTACATATCTGCGGATACTTTCCATGAAGCGTGATTCATCCATTTTGCCGCTTGCAATACGAGTGAGTGCGCGCTCCCACTTGCCTGTAGTCTCGGGGCTGCGCATCTCCGGCGGAACGATTTCGATTAGTTTAATGCCTTTTTCTGTGGGGTTCAGGTTTTTTTTCACGCGCTGTGCGTAACCTGATGAAATGAGCTTTTCAATAATTGCGGCACGGGTTGCGGGCGTGCCAAGGCCGGAAGATTTTAAAGCCTCTTTTATTGATTCATCTTCTGCAAGGCGGCCGACGTTTTCCATTGCAGACAAAAGGGTTGCTTCCGTATGCGGGACAGGCGGCTTGGTTTTTTTACTCAAAACCTCGGCAGATAAAACGGTTACCTGTTCGCCCTTGGAAAGCACGGGCAGTTGTGCGTCTGCGGGTTCTTTAGAATTTTCCGGCTTTGCAGGTTTTTCGTGGGAATAAAGGGCTGTCCAGCCGGCTGATATTTCTGTCTTGCCTTTTGAACGGAAAATTTCGTCTTTTTCCGCGCCGCAAATTACCCGTGTTATTACCGTGGTTGCGGCGTAAACATGCGGGGTGTGGAATGCGGCAAGAAAATTACGCAAAATTCTGTCGTAAACAGCGGTTTCGTCTGCGGAAAGTGATGCAGGCGGCTTCTTGCCTGTGGGAATAATCGCGTGGTGGTCGGTGACTTTTGTGTTGTTTACAATGCGCGAAGTGACGGGCAAGCTTGGCAAGGCAAGCAAACCGTCTGCGAAATTTTTATATTCCCCAAATGCGGCAGCTCCAATTATGCCGCGAAGTTTTGGCGAAATATCATCGCTTAAATACCGGCTGTCTGTGCGCGGATAGGTGATTAGCTTGTGTCGCTCGTAAAGGGCTTGCGCGGTTTCAAGTGTTTTTTTTGCAGAAAATCCAAGCTTGCGATTGCATTCGCGCTGAAGCTCGGTTAAGTCGAATAATTGCGGGGGCGTGCGGCGTTTTTCCTCTGTTTCTACGCTTTCTATCACGCCTGTGCTTTCTTTTATTTTTTCAACAACGGCGTCTGCTTCTTCGCGGGAATATACGCGCTCGTCGGATTCTTTGTTGCTTGTGTTAATCCATGTGCCTGTGTAGCCCGGTGAAAACCCTGCCTTTACTTCCCAATAATCCATTGGTTTAAATGCCTTTATTTCCAAATGACGATTTACAAGCATCGCCAAAGTAGGCGTTTGCACACGCCCCATAGGAAGCAATTCGTTGCAACTAAGCGTAAAAGCGCGTGTGGCATTCATACCCACAAGCCAGTCAGCCTCTGCCCTGCACCGCGCCGATGCATATAAATTATCATACTCGGCAGAGTCCTTCACTTTTGCCAATCCATCAGAAATTGCCGCGTCTGTAAGGCTGGAAATCCATAAACGCTTTACGGGCTTTTTGCAGCCCGCCCATTTGTAAATGCATCGGAAAATCAGCTCGCCCTCACGCCCGCTGTCGGTTGCGCATATGATTGTTTCCGTCTCGTTAGAATTCATCAATTTTTTTAATAATAAAAGCTGCTTCTTTGTTTTAGGCAATGCTTTCAAGCCCATTGTTTCAGGCAGAATAGGCAAATCACTCCTGCGCCATTTTTTTAAGCTTGGGTCATAGTCCTCCGGCTCGTTAAGCGTTACAAGATGCCCGATTGCCCAGGTTACAACATGTTTTTCGCTTTGCAAAAAACCGTCGCCCCTTTGCCCGCATTTAAGCACCCGCGCTATGTCCCGCCCTACTGACGGTTTTTCTGCAACAATTAATGTTTTCATACACACACCCCCGGTTAATAGAGAATGTTGAAAAATCATCCATTCGCATATGTCGCATCTCGGAAAACGGCTTAAAGCCGCCGATTTTCCTGCGATGCTGACACAGCTCATGGGATTTTTCAACATTCTCAATATATCACAAAGTTGAAATGCTTACCTGTGTGTGGTAGTATTTTCGGGGGGACGTGAGTGCAATGAGAAAGACTCCTATTTTTGTAAAAATGCTTATGCCTGTCATATGCGTTATGCTTATGCAATCAGGCATTATTGGAATATTTTTAGTATCAGGCGGTGCGGTAAGTGCGCTGAATGAACACGCAGTAAGCCTGCTTTCAACCAACGCGGCGTTTCGCGGCGAAAACCTTGAAGCTCTTATGGTAAATTATTGGTCAAACTTGGACGACATAAGCGCGGCGGCAGGGGACTTTTTATACATATTTTTGGATGAGCGAGGGCTTACTCTTGACGAATTCTTGGGCGACAGACAGCACGAAATAGACTGGCTGTATCATTTTTCGGAAAATTTAATTGACGCACTTCGTACCACTGCGGCAACGGGGATTTTTATGTACTTTTTGGACGGAATCTGCCCAAGCGAAGGGGGACTGCGGCAACTAAACGGGTTTTATTTGCAAGACCATTCCGCGTTGCCCAATATCCACGAAAATTTAAGGTTTGTCGCGGGGTACTATCGCATTGCGCGCAAACACAGCATTTCTCATGAAGCAAAATGGACGGAAAGGCTCATTTTTGAGCCGGAAAACTATGGTATGTGGCGTGGCTTTGCATATCCGCAACTTGCGGCAAAATCATTGCCGGGTGCAGAAGCCGGCAATTTATCTTTTTGGAACCCCGCGCACTATCTGCACAAAGACTCTTCTGTCGGCATGGGGCAAATATCATATTCGCGCCCCCTTTTCTTCCAAGGAAGAATGATTGCAATAATCGGAACGGAAATTCAAATTACCGCAATTGTAGACAGGCATTTGCCCGTGCGCGACTTTGAGTATATCGGCGGAAGCGGCTATGCAATCATGATGGGCGACCCCGCCGTCAGCTCGCATGAAATTGTTTGTGCGTCCGGCCCCTTTGTTTCCGGCCTGTTTTCGGGCACCCGTGAAATACAAAAGCTGGGGCCGGATACCCACGGCTTATACGCCCTTGCGGATATGCAGGATATTCGCATAGCCAACTTCCCGCTTAACATATATAACGCGGCTTCGTATTTTTCATCGCAACAATGGGCAGTGGCTGCAATAAGCTCTGAGTTTGCGTTGTTTTCTGTGTCACGAAATCTGATTAGCATGATGCTTGCAGGCTCTGCATTGGCGGTTGTACTTGGTGCAATTCTTGCAGTTTTTGCGGTAAATCGCGTGACGCGGCCCATAGGGATTATTACAAACCAACTGTTGGAAAAAGGCGGCGACGCGCAAATCGTTTACAACCCCGGCACAACAGAATTAGACTTGCTTTGCGATACAATTAACAATGTAAACAAACAGCGTATTTCGGTAGAAAATCAAATACGGGAAGAACGTCTGCGATACCGGCTTGCACTGGAGTCTTCTGCCGACACGTTTATTGAATACGATGTGGAAAACGATATTTTGCAGGTATATTATTTTACAGAGGCTAACCAACTGCCGGAAAACAGAATTTTTAATGACTTCAGTGAAAAAATGTACGATGTTCTGCACCCGGACGACCAAATTAAATTTTTGGAAGAACGCAATTTTGAGCTTAGGGTCAGGGCTTCTGCTTTCACCCATATACGGGATGTAGAACCCGTGGATGGCGATTATTACTGGGTGTCGGTTAAAACAATTATAATTAACGAAAAAATAATCGGCACGGCAAGGGAAATAACCCGCGAAAAAATGCGTCAGCTTGAATCGCTTGAAAACGCCCGCAGAGACATAACCTCCGGCTTTTTAAACCGCAGTTACGGCCTTTACAATGTGCAATTGCTTGCAGAAAATGCAGAAAGAAAAAACCGTCCCTTTGAAATGAAAATTTTGCGTATAGAAAATTTCAGCACTTTGGAAATTAATTTCGGCTTGGTTTTTGGTGGCATTTTTATTGCAAAATTCAGTTGGCTTTTGCGCCAATTTACCAACAATGTAACGCGCCTTGGCAATGACGAATTCCTTATTTTCCACGACTGCGCGGAAGGTAATTTGGATTTGGATAAAATCACAGAGGGTTTTTCCAAATTATACACGGGCGGGGAAGTAAGCATAAGCCTAAGCATCATACCTTTTGAATATAAAAAGCATTTCCCCGGGCTGAAATTCGGCAAGCCCGAACGCCCCGTTACAATTTTTATGGACATAAACGACAAACGTAATCTTGGCAACATTGCAATGGAATTGCTTGAGCGTTCGCCAAATGTTGAAATTTCCGTAAAGGCGTTATTTGGCTTAATCGCAAGGCTTTTCGACCTTGACCGCATCGTAATATGCAACTACAGCTCTGAGTTTCATACCGACCAAATTGCCTATACATGGAACAAATTTTACACAGAGGAAAGCCACGGCATAAAAAATATTTGGCCCGAAACCTTTGGGCGGTTTCAAGCAAACCTGGCCCCGGACGGCACCATGGTATATAAAAACAAAAACGTGTTAGCCGATGACTTCGACTCGTTTTTATGCCTCGAACCCGGCGAAAGCGTAAGCATGTTTTGTTGTGCAATCCTTGATGGCGCAGAGCATTCAGGGCGAATGATGTTTATGGCAGAAAATCGCGAGTGGCCGGAAGAAGAAAGGGATATTTTGCGCACACTTTCCAAGGTAATTGCCACTTACATGGATGTTGAAAAGAATCGTTCGGCATCAAAGGCAAAAAGCGCGTTTTTGTCCCGCGTCTCACATGAAATTCGCACCCCCATGAATGCAATAACGGGCATTACAAACATTGCCAAAGCCGCCGCAAAAGAAAATGACATTCCGCGCATTACCGACTGCTTGGACAAAATAGACGTTTCGGCAAATTATCTGTTGGGGCTTATAAACGATGTACTGGAAATGTCACGCATCGAAAGCGGCAAAGTGCTTGTTGTCGAAAGCATCCCGTTTGACATGCAAAAACTGGTAGACGACACCGAAGCCGTAATCCGTTTTTCCATAGAAAGTAATGGGGTAACATTTATAATAAATCGCAACTTTAAAACCACATATGTAACGGGCGACCCTGGCCGCATAAAACAAGTACTTATAAACCTGCTTGGCAATTCTCACAAGTTTACAAAACCCGGCGGCACAATAACTTTAAGCATCACGGAACATGCCATCGGGCAGTTTGAATTCAGCGTGCAAGACACAGGCATAGGCATACCATATGAAAAACAGGCAACCATTTTTGACGCCTTTGAACAGGCAGAAACCCCGTTTACGCAAAGGGGAACAGGGTTGGGGTTATCCATAAGCCGCAACATTATCCACGCTTTTGGCAGTGACATAATACTCGACAGCACCCCGGATGTGGGAAGCCAATTTACTTTTACATTGCAACTTTCGCCAAGCGTCACAGCCGCAGAACCCCGCGCCCGGGCATCGGCATACGATTTCACGGGCAAACGCGGCTTGATTGCTGACGATGTTGATTTAAACATAGAAATTACACGCTATATTCTGGAAAGCGTAGGCTTTGAAACAGAAGTCGCTTCCAACGGCAAAGAGGTTATAGAGAAATTTCTGGCTTCCCCCGTTGATTTCTTCGACGTAATTTTGATGGATATCCAAATGCCCGAAATGGACGGCATCACCGCTTCTACACAAATTCGCGGCTTAACCTTCCGGCCAGATTCTCGCCGCATTCCAATAATCGCGCTAACCGCAAATGCTTTCGATGAAGACCGTAAAAAATCTGCCGAGGCAGGCATAAATTACCACATAAGCAAGCCCATTGATAACGACGAATTACTCTCTTTGCTGGAGGATGTATTAAAAACGCGAATCACTACCCTTGATTCGCGTTAAAACTGTAAAAAACAGGAGGCACCAAATGAAAAAATTTTTTTTACTTGCGGTTTTGATTGGAGCATTGTCGCTTTTTGCAGGGTGCGGCGACGGTGATGATTCTCCCCTTGACCCGAACAACCCTGTGGAAATAATGCTGTGGCATTATTATACGGGCGCGCTGCTTAGTGCGCTTGACATGATGGTTTTGGATTTTAACCGCACAGTCGGTTTAGAGCGCGGCATATCTGTTGAAGCAGTCGGCTTTGGGAATATGGGTGTTCTTGATGCAAATTTGAGGGCTTCACTTGCAGATGAAGCGGGCAGTTCTCCGCTTCCCAATATTTTTTCTGCCTTCCCCGACACGGCATATGTACCCCAACAGATGGGCTTGCTTGTTGACTTGGACGATTTCTTTTCGCCCGCACAGCTTGAAAAATATTTTCAGCCCTTTGTCGAAAGGGGACGCATGGGGCTTAACAATGAGTTGCGAATCTTCCCTGTGGCGATGTCGGGCGAAATTATGCTGGTTAACGAAACCGCTTGGCTTGATTTTGCAAACGAAACGGGCTTTACTCTCGACGACCTGCTGACGATGGAACGCCTTGTTGAGGTTGCCGGGGCGTACTACGCTTGGAGCGGAGGGCGGGCTTTCTGGGGCAGGGATGCAATTGCAAATATGTTTATAATCGGCTCTAAAATGTTTGGTACAGAAATTTTTGAAATATTCCAGGCAGACGGCGAGGTTCGTGCCGCAATAAACATCAACCCGACGGCAATGCGCAGGTTTTGGGATTTCTATTATACGCCGTTTATCAGCGGCTACTTTAATGCATATGCAAATTTCCGCACAGATGACCTTCGCGTAGGCCATATAATTGCTTTTGTGGGTTCAAGCGCGTCGGCTGCGTTTTTTCCCGCCGATATAACCATCGACGGCGAAGTTTATCCCATTCAAGGCATGGCATTGCCCCCACCCGGTTTTGAAGGTGTTCCCGATGTGGTTGTTAAACAAGGGGCGGGCAAAGCAGTAATGGCATCTTCGCCGGAAGAAGAATATGCCGCCGCAACCTTTATCGCTTGGCTTACCGAACCCGAGCAAAATTTGTTGTTTTCTGCGGCTTCCGGGCGTATGCCCGTGCTAAACGATGCAATGGACGTTAACCGCATACGCGCAGCCGCCGAAGATGCAGGCATTGATATGACCGACATAACATATCAAACACTGCGCGTAGCAATAGAATCTACCCGCACAAGCAATCTTTACTCAACATGCGCATTTATAGGCGCGGCAGACGCTCGCTCGGTTTTAACCGAAAGTTTAAGGCACAGGGCTTTGGCAGGCAGAAATTATGTACTGGAACAAGTAGCCGCCGGTGCCGTACGCGAAGAAATTATCGCACAACTTTCTTCCGACGAAAGATTTTATATTTGGATTGAAGAACTGGAAATCGCACTTGCAGAAACCGTAAGTTAGGCAACGTAAGGAAATAAACTTCCTATATTCCGCAGGATTTTTGTGCAAATGCAAGGAGGCAAAAACCGCGCGCACCCAAAGGTGCGTAAGGCTTTTTGCCGCACTGCTTCGTCAGAAAAACCTTGCGTGCCTCCAGCACGCGGCGGCTTTCCTTCCTCGCATTGCGACAAAAATCCTGCGGACTGTGT
>JGI24703J35330_11748747_pt1 | contig 30882 bp, 31 predicted proteins | sample TergutNt197P1_FD_35330 | JGI IMG/M metagenome (IMG submission 35330)
AGAACTCTTGAAAATTAAAGCGATGGGGCACCGTTGGAGGAGTAGGGGTGCTGAGGCGCCCATACACTTCAATGGTTTGCCCAGGAGCGAGGCGGGGGTCAGAGTCACGGAAGGTCATAAAGGTTTGATGACCGTCGATGTCAACAATCGCTGTCTGACGATCGTCGCTTTGGCGACGAATGCGGACGATATCTGCTACATACACCCTTGGCGTTCCATCTAAGTTCGGCAACGCAGGGGGCTGATTACGAAGATGGAGCCAGCCAACACTTGCCCCAAAAATCAGGAAAAAAATCCAACATCTTTTTCGAAACCTCATATAGAAGAAGGCAAGTGAAAGCAGACCTACGTATAGGCCGTCATACACCAGCACTGCAAGCAAAACGCAAAACGCACCATAAATCAGATGTTGCCTGGCAGGTTTGACGTGCGTGAGTATTTCTTTAAGGTTCAATGAGATCACGGATACTATCCAACCTTCCCGCCCCAATCCCAGGCACATTGGTCAACTCATCGACCGAGTTGAAAGCTCCATTGGCCTCTCGATGTTCCACAATTGCCGATGACAAAGCAGGCCCAATCCCAGGTAAGGTCTGCAACTCTGCTTGAGATGCTCGACTTAGGGAGATCAAGCCTGAATTAGAAGGGGAGTGATCAGCAGGCGAAGGATTTTCTGGGTTAACTACCGCATCCTGAACTTCGTCCCGATGGGGTACAAAGACCACCATCTCATCGTAAACCCGCGCCGCCTGATTAAGACCTCGTGTATTGGCATCCTCAGTCAAACCACCGGCAGCAGCGATCACGTCACCAATGCGCGCATCTGCGCTTGCCTCGATGACCCCCGGTTGATAGACTTCGCCCTGAACATCCACAAAGACCGTCCCACTGCGATCAGAAATGTCTGACTCGCTGACCAAGTCTTCACTACCTGTCGACTCAATTCCATCAACCTCTACCTCGCCACCTTCCACCTCAAACAAAGCCCCCGACCCTTGACCACCTGAACTCATCAAAAAGAAAAGGGCAACGATCCCAACGATCGCGCCCCCTAAAATTAAAAATTGTTTTTTCACGGTATTAACCTCCTAGGTAGAATTTTTGCCTAAAAGTAAAGTGAAATGCGAAAAGTCTCGGTTACTTTACTTTTCTAGGCCATATCATGCGTCCAAAAGTAAAGTGAATGACCAAAATGGCTATCTACTTTACTTTTCACCTTTGAGAAAGGCATTTTCGGCCTCTCGCAAATACCCCTATACCTTTATATACGCAAAAAAATAAAAAAACCTGCTAAAATTCAGCAAGTTTTTTATGAAAATGTTTTCTGATTTTGAAAACTTAATGGTTTAGATGCAAAACAAGGAACGAAAATAACTTAATGCTTATTTTTTCGATTCCATACTGCTAATGCTTCGGTTTAAAAGCCAATGCGACTAAAAACGCAAATAAAATCGCAGATGTAATCCCTGCTGCAGTCAATTCAAACATTCCCATGGCAATGCCAAGAAGGCCATGTTCTTCGGCAGCGTTCATAGCACCATGAACCACGGAATGTCCAAAACTCATAATGGGAATTTGGGCACCGGCGCCGGCAAATTCGATCAACCGGTCGTATAAACCAAAGACATCTAAGGCAGCACCGATGACAACAAATAAGCTGGCTACGTGAGCTGGCGTCCATTTAAAGTGGTCCAACATAAGTTGTCCCGCTGCACATAAAGCTCCTCCTACTAAAAAGGCGTATAAAAAAATCATTAATTACCACCTCCTGAGACTAATGCGATGGCATGTGCCACACAAGGGATCGATTCCTTTTGAGCCATAATTAAAGGGTTTAACAGTGCTCCAGTTCCGACTACTAATACCCGGTTTACTTCTCCCGATCGTAGTAAATCACAGAGATAGCCAAAGGTAACCACGCTAACACAGCCAGCACCACTCGCTCCTGCAAAAGTTGCTTGATCCTCACCATAAATCAAACTGCCACAATCTTGATGTCGATCTGCAATGTCGTAGCCTTCATGTTTGAGCAGATCAATCAAAATGGGACTTCCTACATCGGAAAGGTCACCGGTGACAATCAGATCGTAATAATTAGGGTTAAGGTTAAGGTCTTCAAAGTGCTGCTTGACGGTAACTGCAGCGGCAGGTGCCATGGCCGATCCCATGTCTGTAGGATCTTTTTGTGCATAATCCACAACCGCACCAATGGTGGCGGACTCGATTTTAATAGCTGATGGCACGTTACTGGCAATGGCTGCCCCAGCCCCCGTTGTGGTGTATTGTGCAGAGTCTCCCTTTGGTGCACCATATTCGACGGGATTCCTGAATTGCTTTTCAGCTAGGTTGTTGTGGCTACTTGCGAAGGCCAGACTGCGGGTAGCCAGTTGGTTAGCAACATAGGTAGAGGCGAGAATTAAGGCTTGAATCCCTGATGCACAAGCGGAGTAGACACCAAAGAATGGAATTTCAAATTGACGCATCACATAATTACTCGGTACGATTTGATTGACTAAGTCACCACCGAAAGCTAGATCCACATCCGTCTCCTGGAGGTTAGCTTTTTCTAAGACTTTTTTAATTGCTAAGGTTGACATTTGAATTTCAGCTTGTTCCCACGACTTTTGCCCAAAATATGGATCAGACTCATGAACGTCAAAATGATTGGAAAGTGGTCCTTTTGACTCCATGTCACCAACTACGGTAGCCATTTCCTCTAAATAAACATTGTCAAACTTAAAAGATATTTTTCCAAGTTTCATAATAGACCTCCGATTAATAGGTAGGCTTCATAATGATCAAGGGTTGGTGCGATCCCTATCTCTACTAAAAGATAACGGATGATTCCAAAAAAGAACCCTGACAAAATGGAAATCACTAGAATGGAACCAGATATTTTCAAAATACCAGGAGCAATGCCAAGAATGATCCCTTCTGATTTCCCTTCCATAGCAGAGGATGTGACGGCATTAGCAAAGCCGGTAATGGGAATAATCCCTCCTAGTTTAGCTATTTGACCAAATCGATCGTAGACGCCTAATCCTGTTAAAAGTGAAGCAACAAATACTAAGGTAATGATCATGAAGGTTGGTGCATGATCGGAACTAACATTGAATGTGTTTTTATACATCCAAATTAGTCCTTGACCAATCAAAGCGAGAAGCCCGCCAAATAGAAAAGCAGCCGTTGCGTTTTTTAAATAGGCTGGTTTGACCTCATGTGCTTTAATAATTCTTTCATATTCCTTTGTTTCCATTGATAAAGACCTCCTCAATAAAGCCTCCTTATTATGAAACAAAGCAGAGCTTTTCATTCTGGAACGTTTAGCTTTTATCAAAAGTCTTTTTATGGTATACTCCTTGCAATAAATGAATCAATTACAAGGAGTGAGAACAATGAACATCGAAACATTGAAGGTAAGAAGAGCTGCGATCTTGGACAGCATGGAAATAGGTAGCATTGCGATTATTCTGTCTGGTAATTTAGTACCACGAACCGCTGATCAATTTCATGAATTTGTGATTTGGCGTAACTTTTTCTATTTAACCAATATTAACCGCTATAATATGGCGCTCGTTTTAGTGAAGTCAGAAGTTGGATCTCGCGAGTATTTATTTATTGACACCGTAACCGAACTAGAAGAAAAATGGGAAGGGTTCCGCATGAAAAAACCAGAAGCCAGTGCTCTGACGGGAATCAAAGAAGCGGATATTTTCAGCATGAACGATTTAACCAAGACCTTAGGTGGCTGGATTGTCAACGAGAACATTGAGCATGCCTATTTTGACCTTGACCGTGTCACTTATAATCACCCAGATAGCGAGCAAGTGGCTTTTTCTAAAGAATTGGTAGCAAAATACCCACAGTTAACCATCAACAATCTATTTAGAACTCTTGCTGATTTGCGCCAAATCAAGAGTCCAGAAGAAGTAGAACACATGCGCACTGCCATCGCTCATACCCGCACAGGAATTGAAGCAATGATGAAGTCAGCAAAGCCAGGCATGTTCGAATACGAAATCGAAGCTTATTACGACTTTGAAGCAAAGCGCGCTGGCGTTCATGAAAAGGGGTTTGGAACCATTGCTGCTTCTGGCTTTAATGCAACGGTGCTTCACTATCGTGACAACAATACCCAAACAAAAGACGGTGATTTGATTTTATTTGACCTTGGCTGTGCTTGGAATCATTATTCGGCCGACATTTCTCGTACGTTTCCGGTAAATGGTAAGTTTACAGATCGTCAAAAAGACATTTACGAAGCGGTACTAGACGTAGAAAAGACCGTGATTGAAAACATCAAACCGGGAGTTAAGATGTCAGAGCTCAATAAAATGGCCCGTGATATGTTGACGGTGAAATGCCGTGAGTTAGGCTTAATTGGTGATAACGATGAAGATGTGTTGAAGTACTACTATCATAGCATTGGTCATCCATTGGGCTTAGACGTTCATGACGTAGGTGGACGTGAATTTGTATTAGAACCAGGTATGATCATTACCATTGAGCCAGGTCTTTACATTGCTGAAGAGTCGATCGGTATTAGAATTGAGGACGACATCTTAGTGACGGAAGACGGCTATGAGAACCTATCTAAAGACATTATTAAAGAAGTTGCTGATATTGAAGCATTTATGAAATAGTCCATCACTTTTTGTAGAAAAGAAAGGTATTGACCCTTTTAAAGAAGAGTGATACACTAACCCTAGTTAGCTTCGCCAAAGGCTAACGTCCTTAATTAGATGGCTACCAGTTAAGAGCATGCCACGCCATGGTAGTCGTCTAATTAAACCTTATGATGTGATCAAACACCGAAAGGTGTTTTTTGTTTGACCTGTACTTTAACTTGCTTCCTCATAGTTTCATGACAACTTCATGATATAATGGTTAATACTAATCCCGAGTTAAAAACATAGTAAAGCCAGATCTTTTTTTATCAACATTCTTAATTCGAGACTAGTCCAAAGAGGTGACAAACATGGCAAACATTTTAGTTGTAGAAGACGATAAAGCAATTAATACACTGATCAGAAGAAGCTTGGAGCTAGTTAACCACACCTGCATGGCTGCATACGATGGTGTTTCTGCAGAAGAGATGCTAGAAAAGCATGATTTTGATTTGATTTTACTAGATGTTATGATGCCTCACAAAGATGGCTTTCAAGTCTTGCGAAATTTATCAAACCAAATACCAGCCATCTTTTTGACGGCTCGAGACACAAAGTGCGATAAAATCCATGGTTTGAACTTAGGGGCCGACGATTATATGGTGAAACCTTTTGACATTGAGGAATTGCAAGCACGAGTAGAGGCTGTTTTACGTCGGACTAAAAAAGAAGTGCAACAATTCCACCTTGGTGACGTTGAAGTAGATATGGTTGGACGTTTAGTTTGGATGAGGGGAAAGGTTGTTGACTTTACACCTCAGGAGTTTAACCTGATTGAGATACTTCTCAAAAACAAAAACATCGCATTATCGCGAGAAAGGCTTTTAGAAGCAGCATGGGGGTTTGACTATATGGGAGAAACTCGCACTGTAGATACACATATTTATACGATTCGCAAAAAGCTAGGGTGGGAAAACGTAATAAAGACAGTATTCAAAATTGGCTACCGTCTCGAGGTTCCACGATGAAGCTAAAGACATTTTTCATATCCTACCTGTTATTTTTATTCATTTTACTGGCTACTTTAGTTACTGTTTCTATTTATCTAACGGGTCATCATACAAGCAATTTGCGCGAGCAAGGTCAATTAGAGTTTGAACGAATTGCTAATACCATTGAGCGTGAAATGAGAGAGGCCTATGAGCGTGAAGGAGAAGATGCACAACTTGAAAACATTCTAGGGAGCCACATTAGATTTCACAGTACTCGCGGCATTGAGATTAGCATAGGAGAGGCAGAGTATGACTTAGATGAATCGAGAGCTTTTCTAGGATTGAGCAACCACGTTTATTACATCCAAGTTAACGGAGTCATTGTAGCTGACCTTGCATCCTTTGATACGATCATGCGTTTTGATGTGACAACATCTATTGAGGAGTTGCATGCGATTCAACGTGTTTTGCTCTATTCATTTGTTCTTTTTGCGGTCTTATTGGCCATCGTATTGTTCACCATCCTCAGCAAAATTTTTAAACCGTTGGAACTGGTTACTGTTTCGACAGAAAAGATTGCAAAAGGTCATTATGATGAGCAGATTCCTGTTAAAGGAAAGAACGAATTGTCCCGCATGGCAATGAATTTCAATCAGATGGCCAAACAAATCTCAGATCATGTGATGGAGCTTCAAGAAGAGGCCGAGCGAAAGCAAAGCTTCATTGATAACTTGGCACATGAACTACGTACACCTCTAACTTCCATTTACGGATACTCTCAATACATGCAAAAAGAAAACGTGAAGGAAGCAGGCATGCTGGAAGCAGCAGCTTTTATTGAGAAAGAATCTAGTTACATGAGGGGGATCGTACACACGATGTTAGAGCTGGCTAAATTAAGAAATTATGAGCCAGATATGGAGCAGATCGGAGTGGAAGAACTACTTACACAAGTCGCTAGCTCTTTAAAATCAACCTTTGAAGTCCAGCAAGTAAAACTGAAGATCAATCCTTGTCTCGGACAAGTTTTAGGACAGCCTGATCTAGTTAAAAGTATGCTAACTAATTTATGCCTGAATGCCGCTAAAGCTTGTCAACCTAATGTAGGAGTGGTTGAGCTAAAAGGAGAACGACGGGCAGAGAGGATGATTCGTCTTTCAATCATTGATAACGGGTGTGGAATAGACGAGGAGCACCTTCCTCGATTGATGGAGCCTTTTTATCAAATTGATGCTTCGCGAAATAAAGCTATTTCTGGAACAGGACTGGGTCTTGCTATCGTTAAAGAGATTGCCTCCATCCATCAGATTGAAGTTTCAATTGAATCAGAGGTTGGTGTTGGAACGCAAGTAAAGCTTGATTTCACATCTTCATGACAAGTGGATCATTGATTGGTGACAACTTGATGCTATACTCACTATGTAGCCAAGGAAATCCGGATTCTGAGGTTCTACGAATGTAAATAAGGAGTTGATTAACGTGCTTAATAAAGAAAAGATAGTAACGGTAATAGGGACACTTACACTAGTTGGCGTATTTACCTTAGCTTTTACAGTATTTAATGGAAGGGCACTTGCCAATGAAGTAGAAAATGAAGTGCCAGAAGTGTCAGAAGTTATGTTTTGTTTGGATCAGTATGCTGAAACTTGCGAAGCAGAGCTTGCGGCTATGGATGCAGAGTGGTTAGAAATTTATCATAGCTGGGAACGAATTCCACAATCCTTTAATGGGATGAATTATACCTTAATTGACTGGAGCTACGCGTTTCCGATTGGTGAAGGGCGTTTAACCATTGAAGAAGCTGGCCAGATCTTCGCTCGTATTGCTTACGAAGAGTACGGAGTGAATCTAGAAGGAGCCGGCTTTGAAATGTCACATTTCGACTATGTAAACTATGACATTGAAGCTTACATTGACTTCTTACCTGAGGACGAAGTAGATTACAGGCGTGAGAATTGGCTAGGACGTGTTCAGTGGCATGTGGATATTCTTTCTGATAGCGGACAGTTAAACTTAGTGATTGATGGTGTAACGGGAGAGCTTGTTTTCTCATACCAGTACTAAGATTAGATCTACTAGTAGAAAAATTATTTGAAAAAGAGGGAAGCCTAAGCATGTGTCGTATGCCTAGGTTTTTCTTTTATTTTAAAACATCGTGTATAATTTCTAATTTTTTGGCCATTATGAAGTATCAGCTTTTAAATGGGGGATATTGAGATGACAGATAAAAAGAAATTAGGCTTACTATTTGGCGGTGTTGTGGCAACGGTTTTGATTCAGATGTTGTTTGGTGGGTCAGTAGAGGCGTTAGAAGGCCAGCACCTTACAAGTGACCAAGAATTGAGGTTACGGGTGATTGCTCATTCCGACGACTCTTTTGATCAAGTCATCAAACGGGTAGCGGCATTTGCTGTAGAAGAGATTTTAAATGAGCACAATGGCACTGATATGGAGGGATTTGTGCAAGAGAACCTGGTAGAAATCAGGGGTAACATTGAACGAGTCTTTGCTGAAATTGATGTGGAAATGGAAGTAGAGGTAAGCTTCGGTTATCACTATTTTCCAGCTAGTAGTGGTTATTACCAAAGCTTGGTTGTGAGGATTGGCGATGGAGCGGGAGAAAACTGGTGGTGCTTTATTAATCCTGGAATCTGTGCGGCACCTAGTGATCAAGTTGCTGTGACAGAAGTTGTTCAATATCGCTTTGGCGATCATACCCGACAATTTGTTGATGGACTGTTTAGTAGAAGTTCAAATGAGGTGATTTCCGCAAGCTCAGACTTTGATGTTATTGACTGGTTTCTGTTTGACGATGAACGAGAATAAATGTGCAGGCCAAAAGGCCTGTTTTTTCTTTGGATCGGCGTTTTCATAAAAAAACTTGCGGCATTTTAGCGGTTTTTTTATTTTTTTTGTGTATATAAAGGCATAGGGGTACATTTTGTGTATTGCATAAGCGGAGCCTTTTTAATTTTTTTCCCCTAAAGGGGTAAGTTTCGCTAAATTCGCTGGCTCATTAAGCTCAGCTTTATGCGTATATAACTAGTAAGGGGGATCTAGGAGGAGATGAAGATGGAAAAAGCATGGCTAGGGGAAGACCTAATTGATTTAAGTCGGTTAACGCGAGATGAAATTGCTCGCTTAAATCGACGAGCAAAGTACACCTGCTTTACTTGCAAAAAAGACGTTATTTTCAAAAATGGCACACGAAAAAAAGCTCACTTTGCTCATGCGGGGGAAGTCGAATATCGGTGGCAACCAGAAGGTGCAGAACATCGGCTTGTAAAGGAGTGTCTTGCAAAATGGTTGCGTGAATTAAAGGTAACAGTAGAAGTCGAACGACGAATGCCTGCCATTGATCGAATCGCAGATGTTTACTTTGAATTTCAAGGTCGAAAATACGTTTTCGAAGTCCAAAAAAGTCCCATGAGTGATTTAGAATTTGATAAAAGAATCGATGATTATGCGCAAATTGGCATTACTGTGATTTGGATTTTTTTAGGAGAGGTTAGCAAGAAAAAGAATCGCTATGCCTTACCAGCAGTTATTCAGGGTCGAAATTTAGATAGAGTTATCCATTTTTGTACGAAAAGTGCTCGGCTAACTGTTTTTGAACAACCCGTCTTTTTATCAGCAAAGATGATTTACAGTCGAGCTTCTAGTAGGCGATTAGTTAACGTACACTTAAATGAATTGCTGATGCCGATCAAAAAGAGAATATGGCTAGATGAGACATGGCTAGAGGTAAAAGAGCAGTTTAGGCTGAAAGGCTGGTCTCACATTTCTAAGTCGGAGATGAAGTTGGTAGAGCAATGCTTGCTACGTGGTTTTAACTTAGCGATGGTACCACCTGTTGTTGGTTGGCCTGTTCCTGGGGTAGCTATGAGAAAACCGTTGTTTGTTTGGCAAATGTATGTGGTGGTGATTTTGCTGAAATACGTTAAGCCAGACGATGTGTTTACGGTTCAAGATATTCAGCGATTTTTAGTAATGGAGTATGACTTAGTTGGACGAGAGGGGAGCGCCATTCAGCTAGAAATGTATTTAAGATGGCTAATGAAATTTGGCATCCTTAGTGGGCGGAAGGGTTCTTATCGATATCTTAAGCTTCCAGAAATCAAGAAAACCATGGAAAGTTGTTTGGAAAGCGACCGAATTCTTTACGATCAGATTGTTAATCGATCAAAATAGTGGTATGATCTAAGGCAATGATTTTAAGGAAGGGTGTCGAAATATGGCAGTAGAAAACAAACCTCAAAAGGAAAGGCAAGGTGTGTTAAAAAAGCGGAGTGTTGTGATTTTAGCGACCTTGTTTTGTTGTTTTTTGTGGGGGAGTGCCTTTCCAGCAGTGGCAGTTGCTTATGAACTATTAGAGGTGAATTTAGAGGATCCCTTTCAGATCATTTTATTTGCTGGCATTAGGTTTATGATTGCTTCGTCTTTAATCTTTATTTATGTACGGGTGACAGGAAAGAAGATGGGGATAAAGGCCGGGAACCTTAGAAAAATAGCCGTCCTAGGTCTTTTGCAAACCTTTGGTCAATATGTACTTTTCTTTTTAAGCATGCGAACCGTTCACCCAGCGAATGCTTCGGTTTTGGCTTCCACGGGGATCTTTTTTACGGTCATTATTGCCCACTTTATTTACAAAGACGATCGTTTAACGGGAAGGAAAGCCTTAGGTTTAATGGTTGGTATGTCAGGGATTGTCATCCTAAATGGGGGAGCAGCAGGAACTTTTTCTTTGACTGGCGAAGGGTTCATGATTCTTTCCATGTTATTATCTGCTATATCAGGTGTTTACACAAAGAAATTAGCGGGAAGTATTTCACCGTATGCCATTACTGCCTATCAACTTTTATTAGGCTCTGTCCTTTTAGTGAGCCTAGGATTAGTGTTCTCAGGACCACCACAACTAACCTTCACATTAGTTTCAACACCGCTACTTGTATACTTAGGTTTTATTTCAGCAGCAGCCTTTACAACATGGTCAGCGATTTTAAAGCATAACCACATTTCGAAGGTTAGTGTTTACAAATTTTCCATTCCGATTTTTGGTGTGTTTATCTCCTTTGTTTTCTTTCGTGGGGCACTGGATGTAGGGATCGTTTTAATCTCTTTGTTCCTTGTTGCCACAGGGATTGCTTTGATTAATTTTGAACGTAAAAATTCTGCAACATAAGGTATAAAGAAGCCGATTTTTATGCTATACTTGTTGGATACTGATGAGACATTAGAAGGTGATGAGCAAATGAAAGTTAAAAATTTAAGAGAAGAGCATGACAAAGCGCAAGAATCTGCTAAACCTGCTGATAAGAAAAAGGCATCAGAGAACGTTAAAGGGACGATTAAGAAGATGTATCGTCGTTTTATGGAAAGAGCAAAGCTACCTGTTTTTCGCGTGCACTTATTAAAAGCTATCACCATTCTTTTATGCCTTACGATGTTGACATCAACTTACTTTTTACATGTGGTTTACGCAGACGAATTTGCTGCATTTAATGCTCTGACAACCACTGCAAATTTGCGTCGTGACGTACCAAGAGGGGTTATCTTTGATCGAAATCTGGAACCTTTAGTTACCAATGCGTCGGTCAATGTAATTACTTATCAGCACATTCCGAATACTTATGTGGGAACCATGCGGCAAACGGCAGAGGATTTAACCGAGTTGATTGACATGGATTATTCTGAGCTAACGCCTCGTGATCTCCAAGATTTGTTCATTATGTTAAACGAGGAGTATGTGCGTGATTTAGTGCCTGCAGAAGCTCGTGCAGGGAGAACTCAAGCTGAATTACATGCTTTAATGGTTGATGAAGTAACCGATGAACACATTGATACGTTGACCAGTCAAGAAAGAGCCATGTACGCGATTTTTGTCCGTATGAATCAAGGAGCAGGTATGACCACGAATATCATTAAAGAAGATGCCACGGACGATGAAATCGCCCGCATAAGTGAGCGCCTGCCGGATTTACCAGGAATTGACGTTGGTGTCGATTGGATCCGCGAATACCCGAGCGATATGGGGAACAATCCAATGTTTGGAACGGTAACCAATCACCAACAAGGGATTCCATTGGAGAGGCAAAATTACTTTTTAAACCAAGGTTATGCACCTAATGCCCGTGTGGGAACGTCTAACATTGAACAAAGCTATCAGAGCTATTTATCTGGTTTCCCATCTCAGTACTTTTTAGACGAAGACAATCCAATCTTACTATCTGAAGGAATGCCTGGATTCCAAGTAAGCTTGACCATCGACAGTGAATTGCAAGTGATGGTTGAAGACATTGTTGGTGATGCCTTACTGAGGGCGAGGCGAGCAGGTGGTCCTCAACGCTTTGTGAGGGAGGCCTATGTGGTTTTAGCTGATCCGCGAACTGGAGAGGTATTAGCCATGGTTGGGATGGTCATTGAAGAAAGATCTGATGGCACGTTGCGAGTCCGTCAGAATCCGATGGGGACTTTCCAAGCGGCTAGCACACCCGGTTCCTCCATTAAAGGGGCTAGTTTAATGGTGGGTTACGACACTGGTGCTACTACAATTAACCAAACGAGGCACGATCGCCCAATCACGTTTAGGGGAAGCCCTGTACTCCGCTCATGGGAACCATTGGGTAACGTTAATGATATTAGAGCGATTAGCGAATCCAGTAACATCTATTTTGTAAGGCAAACCATGGAAATGATGGGGATTTATGGATTTTCCGACGGGATGTCGCTTTATGGTGCGAATTATCCTAGTGTGTGGCCCATCTACCGGGACTATTTTGCCCAACTTGGACTAGGGAGTAGCACTGGGATTGATTTGCAACACGAGAGCACGGGAATGCGAGTGCCGGATCGAACCTTCTTTAACTTACTGCAACTTTCTTTTGGTCAGGCAGATACTTACACGGCCATGCAATTGGCTCAATTTGCTAGTGTGATGGCCAATCGTGGCGATCGTTACCAGATGCAAGTGATCCGAGACATTTACATGCCAGGGTCAGATACGGAGCATATGCAGTTGGTGCAGTCTTTTGAACCTAACTTATTAAATAGCGTCGAATTAACCGATGAGCAATGGGGTCGGTTAATCCAAGGGCACATTGATACGGTACAGCATCCTAGAGGGACGGCTCACCGCTTCTTTACAGGAGCTAGCTATAATCCAGCTGGGAAGACAGGAACGGCTGAAGATGTTCTTCGAGATGCAAGTGGTAACGTGGTGCGGGATCGTAATGACAATACAACCTCGGTTTTAAACCGGACCTTTGTTGGTTTTGCACCAGCAGATAACCCACAAGTGGCCATTTCGGTGATGGTACCACAAAGTCAAGTGGCAAGAACGACGATTACAGGAAACATTGCCAACGAAATTGCTCGTGGGTCACTGGATGCATTTTTTGATCTACAAAGTAGTCGTGAACGATCAAATCGTTAACTAGGAGGAATCTTTTATGCCAAAACCAAAAACCATTTTCTTCTGTAGCGATTGTGGAAACGAAGTAGCTAAATGGGTGGGGAAGTGTCCCGGTTGTGGGGCATGGAATACCATGGTGGAAGAGTTAAAAGCCGATAAGAAGGCACCAAAAGTCGCACAATCAACCTTTGCTAACCAAATGAGCAAGCCCGTTCCAATCACAGAAATTGAAACGACAGAAGAGGCACGAATTAAAACGTCCATGAGTGAATTAAATCGCGCCCTCGGTGGTGGAATCGTCAATGGCTCTTTAGTCCTTCTAGGTGGAGAACCAGGGATTGGGAAGTCGACTTTACTACTTCAAACGGCTTATGATTTAGCTGCTAAAGGAATCAAGGTGTTGTACGTTTCAGGAGAGGAATCTTCGAAACAAATTCGCCTACGTGCTGAGCGCTTAAAGGCAGAACATGAGAATCTATACATTTATTCTGAAACGAACATGAGCCAGATCGAAGCTCAAATTAAGGACATGAAACCTCAATTTGTGATCATTGATTCCATTCAAACGATTTACTTAGACGAAGTGGCATCGGCACCAGGAAGTGTAACCCAAGTTAGAGAGTGTACATCTTGGCTAATGAAAATTGCCAAAATTGGGGGCGTTCCAATCTTCATTGTTGGCCATGTGACAAAAGATGGTAACATTGCTGGGCCACGTTTGTTGGAGCACATGGTGGATACTGTCCTTTATTTTGAAGGGGAGCGTCATCATACCTACCGCATTTTACGTGCCGTTAAAAACCGTTTTGGATCGACCAATGAAATCGGAATTTTCGATATGAAAGAAGAAGGACTGGCAGAAGTTAAGAATGCCTCGAAAGTGTTTTTAGAAGACCGAGCTGTTGGTTTGCCAGGGACATCGATTATGGCTGCCATTGAAGGAACTAGGCCGATTTTAGTTGAAATTCAATCCCTTTTGACCCCTACTTCTTTTGGAAATCCAAAACGAATGTCCTCTGGGATTGATAATAACCGCTTATCGCTTATTCTAGCTGTTCTAGAAAAACGAATGGGCTTCTTCATGCAAAACCAAGATACGTATGTAAAAATAACTGGTGGCGTCAAAGTTGACGAGCCAGCAGTGGATCTTGCTATTGTAGCAAGCATCGTATCCAGTTATAAAGACACAGCCACACCAACTCGAGACGTTTACATGGGTGAAGTGGGACTTACTGGAGAAATTCGTCGTATTTCACGAATTGAAGAACGCGTCAAAGAGGCTAAGAAACTCGGCTTTACCCGGGTGATTCTGCCAAAGAAAAACCTTGGTGGCTGGAAAGTGCCGGTAGGGATTGAAGTTCTTGGCGTTGATACGATCAAAGAAGCGATCGCTGAGATTTTTAATTCACCAGAAGATTTTTAAACGAAATAATAAAACAAGGCATTCAAGAGATTAATCTTGGATGCCTTGTTGCGCCATGATAACTAATGCGTCTCTACCGATAGTTCCCTCTGTAATGCCCATTTCTTTAGCAGCAATGGTTAATTTTGCCATTGGTGCATTCAGAAGCTCTTCTAAGGTGCGAACTCCCTCTGCTCGGCCTGCAACAATGCCTCGCTCTCGCAATTTAGGTGTGTTATTGAAAAAATCAATGTCCACTGCTGCACACATAATATACCCAATATCATTGGCTACGACTAATAAGGTGGTTTTAGGTAATTCAACTACGTAGGTGACAAACTCGTAGTCCTCGATGGTCATTTTTTTAACTTCAAACATACTTCCACTCCTCTAGCTATACCTTATAGTATATGCGCCTAAGGTTGTAAGGTGAGTACATAAAAGGTGGCAGGAGCAAAAAGATATGTTTTGGTTTTCAAACTTTTTAAAGGATCAAAGGTGACAAAATATCAGGAAATATGTTATAATAGGCTCGGTTTAAAAAAATAAGTTGGTGAGTATATGATTGAGTTTACGAATGTAGGTAAAAGATATCCTAACGGCGTAACGGGAATCCATAATTTAAATTTGAACATTAAAAAGGGCGAATTTATATTTTTGATTGGGCCTAGTGGGGCAGGGAAATCATCTTTTCTTAAGATGATTAGTATGCAAGAAAAAGTGTCAACAGGAGAATTGAAGATTGATAACATAGATGTTACAGCGTTGAATCGTTTTAAGTCTCATTTACAACGCCGTAAGATCGGAGTTGTTTTTCAAGATTTCAAACTGCTACCTAAGTTGACGGTTTATCAAAACGTTGCTTTTGCTCTTGAAGCGGTTGGGTTATCTGCGAAAGAGGTACGCAAAAAAGCGATGAAAGTAATTTATTTGGTTGGTTTAGGAAATAAGGTTCTTTCTTATCCAAATCAACTATCAGGTGGGGAGCAGCAACGTGTAGCGATTGCACGTGCCATTGCTAATAATCCAGATATTATCATTGCAGATGAGCCTACTGGAAATCTGGATCCTGAAAATTCATTTCAGGTGTTATCTATTTTAAGAAAATTGAACCAAGAAGGAAAAACCATAATTATGGCAACGCACAATTATGATCTGATTTTTGATAATAATTGTCGCGTTATTAGAGTTGATCAAGGAATGGTTGTACAAGATGAGGTGATGGGTTATCATGGTGTCTAAAGATCAGTTATTACTTTTCACCCGCGATGGATTCAAAAACGTATTAAATCATATTTTTATGTCTTTCTCTTCGATTTTGACATTGATCATTACACTTAGTTTGTGTGCGGCAGCGATGATGTTTGTGGAAAATGCAAACATTGTAACACGTAACGTTGAAAGTCAGGTAATGCTTATTGCAGAATTTGAAGAAGGAACAACTGAGGAAGAAATTGCCCGTGTCAGTGAATTGGTAGGGGCACAAGAACTCGTTGAAAATCATGTCTTTATTGATCGTTATACCGCTCAGCAAAGGGCGATTGATACAATTACAGAAGGTAATGAGACGGCTGCAGATATGTTAGCAGGGATTGAAAATCACTTACGCGATCTACTTGAAGTTGAGACGGTTGATATTTATTCGTTAGATGCAGTCAGTGAGCTTCTCCTTGAGATTGATAGCATCGAAAGAGTTTGGAACCCATCTGACTTAGCAGATCAGATTAGTGGAATTACCACTGTGATTCGAGGGGTTTTATTCGTTTTTGTTGCTGCCTTATTAGTTTTAGCTATCTTCTTAATTCAGAATACGATACGTGTAACAATTTATGCCCGCATGGAAGAGCTAGCCATTATGAAGCTAGTAGGAGCCTCGATTGGGCACATTGTAATTCCTTTCGTTTTTGAAGGGTTAATCATTGGAGCTATTGGTGCCATTATTCCGATTTTATTTACGATCTTTGGCTATAGTATTGCTTATAGTATGGGTGGGAGTATGCCAATTTTTGAATTAGCACCGCCAGCAACCTTGGTTTACAGTGTTAGCTTTTATATTGGACTTATCTCGATCGTTGTTAGTTTGATTGGAAGTATTGTTGCAGTAATGAGGTATGCCCTCAAAGAATAAAAGAATAGGATGGGGGAATCCTACTTTAACAATAGGGATGGGAGAATTTTAACATGTCTCGAAATCTAAAAAAAATTGTACTAGGGTTTGCAGATGCTTTTTTAATTGCCATCTCTTTTACGATTTCTCATATTTTTTTGACGGCTTACGTTGATGAAAGTCTGCTGCTGTACTTTCCAATTTACATTGTAACGGTGTTTTTCTATGTAATTATTGGGTCAATGTTTAAGGTGTTTTCGCGGATTAATCGCTACATTGATATTAGTACACTGACCAGTGTGATGTATACCCTTTTGATTGCATTTGGGTTGCATCTTATCATCCACCGGATGTTTAACATGCCTGAATGGCTAGGCATTCAAATTAGGTTGAGGTTTGTTTCTTTATCTTACCTATTTTCAGTGTTGTTGATTTTTATGTCACGCTTTTCATGGTCTTTGGTTGTTCAAAAGATGTACCACGAGAAGAAAACTGACCTGCAAACGGTACGTACCCTAGTTATTGGTGCTGGTGAAGCAGCTAATGTTTTATTTAAAAGTTTGGAAACAGAAGAAGTTAAGTATTCCGTTGTAGGTGTAGTGGATGATGACGAGAACAAGAAGGGAACATATTTCCATAACGTTTGCGTTGTTGGCTCCATTGATCGTCTGACAAAAGTTATTTTAGGTTTACGTGTTCAGCACGTGATCATTGCAATTCCATCTTTGTCACCAGATCGCGTCGAGAGTATCATTCAAAAATGTAATAGCTTAGGTGTTTCTGTTAATAGTATGCCACATGTGCAGGATCTTCTTGCTCATGGTTTTTCGGTGTCTAAATTACGTGATGTAAGTGTAGGTGATCTTCTTGGTCGTGAAGTGGTACAACTTGATGTGGCAGGGCTAAGGACTGAACTCTCAGGAAAAGTGGTACTAGTGACTGGTGCCGGTGGTTCGATTGGTTCAGAGATATGTCGACAAATCTTAGAGTTTACTCCAAAAGTCTTACTTCTTGTTGGGCGGGGAGAAAATTCGATTTATCAAGTTCATCGTGAATTAAATGGTGAGCTTGGTAAAACAATAGATATTGTCCCGATTATTGCAGATGTTAAAGATCGAGACCGTATTTTCCAGCTGATGAAAGAATGGTCACCTGACATTGTGTATCACGCAGCGGCTCATAAGCACGTTCCACTGATGGAAAACAACCCAATGGAAGCTGTAAAAAATAACGTTTATGGAACTAAAAATGTAGCAGAAGCAGCAAGAGCTGAAGGTGTCAGTAAATTCGTTATGGTTTCTACGGATAAAGCAGTTAATCCTACTAATGTGATGGGGGCATCGAAACGAATTGCTGAAATGATTGTGACAGCATTAAGTGAAAAAAGTAAAGAAGCAGTTGAAGGTACAAAGTTTTCTGCTGTCAGGTTTGGAAATGTTTTAGGGAGTCGCGGCAGTGTGATTCCGCTGTTCAAAGAGCAAATTGCTCAAGGTGGACCAGTGACAGTAACAGATTTCGAAATGACCCGTTACTTTATGACCATACCAGAAGCTAGCCGACTGGTTATCCAGTCAGGAATGTTGTCCCGAGGCGGAGAAGTGTTTGTTTTAGATATGGGCAAGCCAGTTAAAATTTATGACTTAGCTAGAAAACTGATTACATTGAGTGGCTTCGAAGAGGGAGAAATCCCGATTATTGAAACAGGGATTAGGCCAGGAGAGAAGTTATACGAAGAACTGCTCTTATCTGGTGAAGAAGTTAAGAAAAATATTTTTGATAAAATTTTTGTGGGGCGAGTGGCGACTTTGCCTTTAGATGAAGTCATGACTTTTGTAGATGACTTAGAAGAATCTGAAGACTTAGCTGAGAAACTGGTTGCATTTGCCAATCAAAAATGCTATTAACTGAGTGTGGTGAATAAGGTGTATCGACATTTTTTAAAACGGATCATTGACTTACTGGTAGCAATTCTTAGTGTGGTGATTTTGTCACCACTTTTTCTGCTTATATGCATTCTAATCAAAGTCGATTCAAAGGGACCAATTCTCTTTAAGCAGCGTCGCGTTGGTAAAGATAAAAAAGAGTTTATGATCTTAAAATATCGGAGTATGAAAACCGATGCGCCAAAAGATCAACCAACTCATTTACTTGAGAATCCAGAAGCTCACATTACAAAAATAGGGAGCTTTTTACGCCGAACTTCTCTAGATGAACTACCACAGTTTTTTAATATCATTGCTGGTCAGATGAGTATCGTCGGTCCAAGACCTGCTCTGTATAATCAGTACGACTTAATTGCTAAACGTGATGAAGTAGGTGCTAACGCAGTTAGACCTGGCTTAACAGGTTGGGCACAAGTAAATGGACGAGACGAATTACCAATTGATGTAAAATCGAAATTTGATGGTGAGTACATTGAAAAGATGTCATTGCTATTTGATTTAAAATGTTTTTTCCTGACCTTTAGATCCGTTGCAAAAGCAGACGGTGTGGTTGAAGGGAAAACGGATTAAGGAATGAAAATCATGAAGCATGTATTAATAACAGGTATTAATAGCTACATTGGAAATTCAGTAAAAGAATGGCTGCTTAAACAGCCAGAAATCTACAAAATAAATGAAATTGATCTTCGTGACGACCAATGGTGTCAGGAAGATTTTTCACATTACGATGTGATTTTTCATGTAGCAGGATTAGCTCATTCGGATACAGGGAATGCCTCGGAAGAGACAAAAAAGCTGTACTATAAAGTCAATTGCGATTTAACCGTTGATGTGGCAAGAAAGGCAAAATCCGAAGGTGTCAAGCAATTCATCTTCATGAGTAGCATGATCGTATACGGGGAAAGTACACCGATTGGGAAGCCAAAACGAATTACAGTAGAAACCGTTCCAAATCCAGCTAACTTTTATGGTGATAGCAAATGGCAAGCGGAGATAGGACTTGAAAAATTGAGATCAGAGAATTTTAAAATTGCTATTATCCGACCACCGATGATTTATGGCAAAGGGTCAAAAGGGAATTATCCAAGGTTAGCTAGATTAGCGAGAAAGCTACCGCTGTTTCCTAATCTTGAAAATGAACGTTCCATGCTCCACATTGATAACCTGTCTGAATTCATTCGATTGATGATTCTCAATGAGGAAGCCGGTGTTTTCTTCCCACAGAATGAAGCGTATATTAGCACAAGTGAGCTAGTCAAAGAGATTGCTGCCGTTCATGGGAAAAAGATTTGGTTAACACACCTATTTAACCCCTTTTTACGACTTTTTAGTAGACGGGTTGGTATCATAAATAAAGTATTTGGTAACTTAAGCTACGACTTACAAATGAGCGAATACAAAGAAGATTACCGCGTGAGGACATTCGCTGAGAGCATTGGAATAACAGAGAAATAAAGAAAGTTGCAGACGTTAGTTTGCAACTTTTTTTAAAATAATTAAAACTATTTATAATGCTATAGCGAATACCACTACAGACACCACAGAAAAGGAGGTTACTTAACAATGGGAGCAGAGAAGGAAATCGAAAAGTGGGTTAAGCGAATCCAACGCTCTGGAGATAGGAAAGCAGGAGATAAACTTATTTCCTTTTATCTAGATGAAATATTCGGCTACGTATTTAATCGTGTGGACAATCGAGAGACAGCGAAAGATGTGACTCAGGAAATTTTTATTAGTGTGTTGCAGTCGATTAATAATTATCAAGTATCGCAGTCGACCTTTCGGACATGGCTTTACCGTATCGCTGAGCGACGAGTCGTCGATCACTATCGACAGAAAGAACGGCGAGAAGGCAAAACTGTGGAATTCTCAGAGGTTGAAATCGGAAGCAGAGATACGTCTTATTCCAATGCAGAGAACTTACTCGAGCTAGCAGAAGTGAACCAATTCATTGATAACTTAGAAGGGAAAAGGCGAGATATTTTCAAACTAAAAGTGATGGATGGTTATACGTTTGCTGAAATTTCCGATTTGCTAGGAATGTCAGAGTCAACCATAAAAACGAGCTTTTACGGGACACAGAGGTTGATTCGTCTAACATTTAAAGAAGGGAGTGCATGAGATGGAAAAATTAACTGATTTTGAAAAAAGGGAGATGATAGGTATGATTTTAGAAAAGGGATTAACAGAGAGAAAAGGGCAGGGGAAATGGCAAAGAAATGTGATGACAGGGATAGCGGCTACCATTGCCGGCTTCATGATTTTTGGATTCACTTTTCCAGCATTAGCACAATACGTTCCAATTGTAGGGGGGATCTTTGAAGGAATGGTGGCAGATCGTGAAGAAGCATCAGGGCGTATCGCAGAGCTTGATTTAGGAGATGTTTCGTTTACTATCAATGAACATTTAGAAGCAGAATTACAACCTTTCCACCTAACATCTGAAGAAGTGACCCTTAATTTCATTCAATCTGCAACCAATTGGTACGAAGCAGGAATCATTGATGAAATGGCTGATTTTGACGGAGCACGTTTTGAGTTAACATTTAGGCATGATAATCTGAATTACGATGAAAATGGACAACCTATTCCAATTAGATACTTAGACCAAAGGTCAGGTACGACAGAGGAAGAATTCAGATATGAACTAAGCTATCACGGCGCAATGTGGACGGGAGTTGTTTATGGTGCTGACAGCAATGAAATCATTGGAATATTTAGTAATGATGCGACTCAGGGAGGGTTCTTTGATGCAATGGTACTAGGACAAGATCCAGATTCGAATGAAAACTTTGAAGCAGGTATGACTGCACAAGCGCTAGAGATACTAGCTGATTTATCTGATTATATGACGTCAGTTGGACAAACACAATCTACCGATGCACTTGATGTAACGCTAGATCGTGTGTTTACAGATGGAAACAACGTTTATCTAAATACTCTTATTGAATTTACTGATGGCATGGATAACATTGACATTTGGAACGATATTGGTTTTAGTTTTGATCTTCTCATTAATGGGGAAGAGAATCCGGCAGAAGAGATCTTTCTGGGTGGTGGTATTCATCTTTATCACACAAACATGGAAAACACCTTTGGAGCACTTATTGACTTTCACTTGATGCAAGAGTTGATTGCTGAGGATACGATTCAGCTTAGACTAATACCGTTTGACGAAGATACAAGAGAAACATTAGGAACTGTCATCTTTGATGTCCCATTTGAAATTAGCAATGTGGACTTTGATTGGCTACCGACATTCGAGCACTTCCCTAAAGGTGAGTCTACACCTCTTAACTAGAAGTTCTTAAGAAATAGAAGGAATCCCGAAAGTAAAACGAAAGACGATAATATCCATACTTTGCTCAATACAACAGGTATGGATATTTTTTCACCTACTGTATAGTTGAATTTTTCGCTAAACTTGAGATAATGTAAGAAAATTCCACAAATCCATAACTATTTCGTGAAAACTTACGAATAACAAAGTGTAAGCTTACAAAGGAGGTTAAACCATGGACACGGATCAGCAAGTTAAAGGGTGGATTAAACGAATCCAAAAATTTGCTCATAAAAAATCTGCCAATTGGTTAATCTCACATTACTTCGATGAGATTTATGGCTATGTATATAAGCAAGTTAGCAATGAAGAAACAGCCATTGAAGTGACCCAAGAAACCTTTGTTAGTATGTTGCAATCAATTGTAGGTTACGATGATTCGAAATCCAGTTTTCGCACATGGTTATATAAAATAACTAAACGAAGAATTGTGGACTACTATCGTAGTAATGGTTATAAAGAAGATCGATTAATGGCAATCGACGATGAATTAACCAGCACTTTGGTAAGCTCGCTGGCGGATGCCCATGATGCTCTTGAATTAGCAGAAATCAATGATTTTATTGATGAACTTGATTCGACTAGCCAGGAGATCTTTAAATTAAAGGTTTTCAGTGGACAAACATTTAAAGGTATTTCGCAGATACTCGATATACCAGAGTCTACAGTAAAAGCGAATTTTTATGCAACACAAAAATTAGTAAAGGAGGTGTTTTTATGGACAGACTAGATGATATCAAAAAACAGCGCATTATTAATAATGCAGTTGAATTAGGATTGGCGGGTCGGGGAAAAAGTGTGGTTTGGCCTCGGAAGCTGGCCGTCGTTGCCGCTAGCATCATCATTGGAATTTCAGTCTTTGGATATACATTTCCAGCACTAGCACAGCATATTCCGATTATTGGTGGAATATTTGAAAGGGAAGACCTGCATGGCATGCAGAGGTTTAATAGCATAGGGGATTTAGTAGGTGTGGTTGCTATATCTGCTGAAAGCAATGGCGTAACCGTTACGATAGAAGAAGCAGTTTTTGATGGCTATTCTGTTTATTTTACCTTTGCGATTGATGGTATCGTTGCTGATGGTCGTTTGGCTCCTGTTACCAGTGATTTTAGAATGCTTGTTGACGGTCAGGAAGTTGAGGTGGATACTGAGTTAATGGTGTGGGTTGGAGAAGAGGATACGTTTGTCGGAACGGGAATCATTCGCTCTATGGAGCGATTGGAAGAGGTGTCTGCAGCAGAAGTTACCATCTATTTCACTGATTTTTATGCCTACGATTCAGAATGGGAGCTGTATTCGGCAGCAACAGGAAATTGGGACTTTAGGTTCTCTGTTGACGTGGTTGAGTACGAAAGAGTTGTAGTTGATCAAAGCTCTTCTCGAGAAGGATTTGAATTGATCATAGATGAGATCGTGCTAACGCCAGTAACGACCCGTTTATATGTATCAGGTGTTGTACCCACCGGAGAAAGCCCGGCAACATTTGGAGACACCCTTGGTCTTGCCATCGAGGGAAGATGGGGATTAAGAGATGATTTAGGAAATACCTATCGAAGTGTTACTGGCGGTGGTGGCGAGGTTCGAGGTAGATACTTCAACATGTGGTACACACTTGAAGCCATTCATCCAGATGCGAGCTATTTAATTGTTACACCATTAGGTTTCATTAATGAATGGGAACCAATGGTTGATGAAGATGGATCTGAAATGCTCCACGAAGGAGAGATCGTGTGGCACCGTATTAGCTTTGAACGAATTGAATTACCGCAAATTATTATTCCTTTACCCTAACTACAAAAAGATCGCAGAATCAATCCTGTGATCTTTTCAATTGCTCTAAAAATTTCTGATCTACGTTGCTCAATTCAGCTGTCTCTAACAAATCAGGTCGACGCTCGAGGGTTCGCGAGAGCGACTGCTCCCGTCGCCATTTGGCGATATTGGCATGGTTGCCGGATAATAAGACATCGGGCACCTTCATCCCTCTGAAGTCTTCAGGTCGGGTATATTGCGGAAATTCCAGCAGTCCGCTAGAGAAGGAATCGTCTTCATGAGAACTTGCTTTTGATAAGGCGCCTGGCAATAACCGAACAACGGCATCGATCATAACTTGTGCTGCAGTTTCACCGCCAGTTAGGACGAAATCGCCAATAGACAATTCATCGGTCACCAGATGCTCCCTGATTCGCTCGTCGAAGCCCTCGTAATGACCACAAATAAAAACGAGATGTTCCTCTTTCGATAATTCTTCTGCTTTTTTCTGGGTAAAACGTTCGCCTTGTGGACAAAGTAAAATAATTCGTGGCTTTACCTTTTCAGAAATATCTTGGACGGCATCGAAAATTGGTTCCGGCGTTAAAAGCATGCCTTGACCACCACCGTAAGGGTAGTCATCGACTTTATGATGTTTGTTTTTAGAATAGTCACGAAAATTAATGGTGTTTAAAGAGACTCGTTCTTCGCTGGCTGCTCGCCCGATAATAGATGTTGAAAAGAAGGCATTGAAAAGTTCAGGGAAAAGTGTTAAAACGTCGATTTTCATTAAACTAATCCCTCGACAAGCTCGATGACAACCGATTTGTTTTCGATGTCGACTCCCTTAACCACGTTTTCGATATATGGAATCAAAAGATCCTTTTCGCCTTTTCGCTTAATGACCCACACATCGTTAGCTCCTGTTTGAATGATGTCGATAATCTCGCCTAATTCATCGCCTTCTGTTGTTTTGACGACACAACCAATGATCTCATAGAAATAGAATTCTTCTTCGTTGAGTTCACTCAAATTTTCAGCATCAACTAAAAGTTCACAACCTTTGTACTTTTCCACGTCATTAATGTGGCATAGATCAACGAACTTTACTAAATCAAAATTTTTATTTACACGATGGGATTTTACTGTGACGGGAACGAGTTCGTCGTTAAAATCAATAAATAATTTTGATCCTTTTTTGAATCTCTCTTCTTTAAAATCACTGTTTGAAATGACACGCACCTCACCTTGCAGGGCGTGGGTATTCACAATTTTTCCAACTTTTAAATAATCAATCATGGTCTAACCTACCTAAATTAAGATAAATGTTTATTCTTTCTTATCAAGTATATACTAGGAGTGGAGATTTTTCAACGCTTAACCCTTGAAATTTAGGTTCATGTGTGATATCATATTTTTCGTGCATTTTATGCACAAGCACATGTTCCGCTGGATAGCCGTCATTGAAACAGCTATTTATTGAATGTGGAGTCGAGGAGATGAACATTATGAGTCAACAGTTAATGGCTGAATTAACAAAAGACTATTTGAAGTCTGATCTACCTGCTTTTCGTGCCGGAGATAACGTACGTGTTCACGTGCGTATCAAAGAGGGAGAGCGTGAGCGTATTCAGATTTTCGAAGGTTTAGTATTAAAGCGTCAAAACGGTGAAGGCGTTCAGGGAACGTTTACCGTTCGTAAAATTTCATTTGGTGTTGGTGTTGAACGTACGTTCCCGCTACATACACCGATGATCGAGAAAATCGAAGTAACGCGTCTTGGTAAAGTACGTCGTGCGAAGCTTAACTACATCAGAAGTCTTTCTGCTAAAAAAGCTCGTATCAAAGAGCGTCGTATTTAAGGCACAGAAAATGCTTGAATCTATTTTGGTTCCAAGCATTTTTTCTTTGTGCAAAAATTGTTTAACTTGAAATAAATGAAATTCCCGATATAATGATAGTGTTGCAGACTTTTGGACTCTTGGAGTGATGATTTTGACTGATAAGAACGTTAACTTAACGATGCTAGTTGATTTTTATGAACTGACCATGGCTCATGGTTATTTTGAGAATGGGATGGAAGATTGTATTGGTTGCTTCGATTTATTTTATCGGAGAATTCCAGATCGTGGTGGATTTGCGATTATGGCAGGACTTGAACAATTGATCGACTATTTGGAAAACCTGTCTTTTACAGAAGATGACCTTTCTTACTTAAGGTCAAAAGAGATCTTTTCAGAGGAATTTTTAACCTACCTTAAAAACTTCAAGTTTGAGTGTGATGTGTATGCTATTCCTGAAGGAACGCCAGTTTTTCCAGGTGAGCCGATTGTAACGGTCAAGGGGCCGATTATTCAAGCTCAATTTGTTGAGACCGTTGCACTTTTATACATTAACCACCAATCTCTAATTGCAACAAAGGCTAATCGGATTGTACGTGCAGCGAAGGGGCGTCAAGTGATCGAAATGGGTGCTCGCCGTGCACAGGGGAGTGACGGTGCCATTCTCGGTGCCCGTGCGGCTTATATTGGCGGAACAACGGGAACTTCTTGTACGATTGCAGGTAGTTTTTACGGTGTTCCCACACTTGGTACCATGGCTCATAGCTGGGTGCAAAGCTTTGATAATGAGTATGAGGCTTTTTCGAAATATGCCAAGCTTTATCCGAACAACTGCGTTTTACTAGTTGACACTTATGACACGTTGAAGTCAGGGATGCCTAATGCGATTAAAGTTTTTAAGGAGATTGAAGATAGTAGTTACAAACCAGGTGCAATTCGGATTGATAGTGGTGACGCAGCTTATCTTTCAAAAGAAGCACGAAAAATGCTAGATGCAGAAGGGCTAGAAAAGACGCGTATCATTGTTTCGAATTCACTAGATGAGTACACAATTAAAGATTTATTGATTCAAAAAGCACCAATTGATGCTTTCGGTGTTGGCGAAAGATTAATCACTTCTAAGACTGAGCCAGTATTTGGTGGTGTTTATAAGCTTGTCGCACTTGAGAAGGATGGCGTTATGATGCCAAAAATTAAAATAAGCAATAACCCTGAGAAGGTGACAACCCCAGGTATCAAGCAAGTTTATCGCTTATTTGATAAAAAAGACGATAAAGCCATTGCAGATGTGGTGACGATGTTTGATGAGGTTATCGATGATAGTAAACCGTATACGATTTTTGATCCAACCCATACATGGAAACAAAAAGAGGTAACAGGTTTTTATGCTGTGAAGTTATTAAAACCAATCTTTTTAAAAGGTGATCGGATCTATAAAAAGCCAACTTTAGAAGAAATCAGAGATCATGTAAAGGCCGAAGTTGGTAAGTTATGGGATGAAAGCTTGCGACTTGAGCGGCCACATAAATATTACGTTGATTTATCAGAAAAACTTTGGACATTGAAGGATAATTTATTAAAAAAACAAGCAAAAAAAGTTTAAAAGTTAGAGATTCGGATTGTTTTTGAAAAATCCAAATTTCTGACTTTTTTCTTGTTTCCTGGACATAATAAAAGTGTTGAAAAAATGAACGGCAACATAGGGTCAAAAAGATGAAAATCATCTTTGAGTTAAGTTTTAGGGAGGCGACGAAGGTTGAATAAGCAAGTTAAAAGGCTAATGTTGGTAGGAGCTTTTTTCATATTGACAAATAGCATGGTAGTCAATGCAGTTGAGGGTGAGAGGCACATGCTCATACCAGGTGGAGATGCCGTTGGGATACACATTCAATCAGAAGGTCTCATTGTGGTTGATACTTTTTTTATTGAGACAGAGTGCGGCCATGTCTCTCCTGCTGGAGATGCTGGACTTTTAAAAGGAGACATCATTACAGAAATCAATGAACAGCCAGTTTATCACATTGAAGAGTACAAAGAAGCATTGATCAAGCATGATGGACATTTGAGGTTAACCATTAAAAGAGATAGTGAGACTTCTAAGGTGATCATCACAGGTTGCAGGAACCTTGAGGGTGAAGTGAGCACAGGCCTTTATTTAAGAAATAAAATTGCTGGCATCGGGACATTGACCTATATTGATCCATCTTCGAAAAAGTATGGTGCACTAGGACATGAAATCATTGATCAGGATACGAATCAAATCGTCGACATTTACGAAGGACAGCTAATTGGTTCAACTATTACCTCGATTAGGAAGGCCGTGGATGGGAATCCTGGTGAGAAAATTGCGGACATTTATTTTGATCAAGCGTTTGGTAGTATTGATAAGAACAATCAATACGGCATCTATGGTGAAATGACCGTTGATGATTTCAATGTAAGAAAAATGATTCCCATTGCCTATCGAAGTGAAGTAGAGGTTGGACCAGCTACAATTTTCACTGTCTTAGATGGAGAAAACATTGAGGAGTTTGGAATTGAGATTCTAGAAGTTGAGGGTCAAATCGAACAAGATATTAAAGGAATCAAGTACATGGTCACAGATGAGCGCCTAATTCAAGAGGCTGGTGGTATTGTTCAAGGAATGAGTGGAAGTCCAATTGTTCAAAATGACCGAATAATTGGAGCGGTTACTCATGTTCTTGTGAATGACTCAAAGCTAGGCTATGGTGTTTTTATCGAATGGATGCTAGAAGAGTCTGAAATCAATTACCTGCGAAACATCGACGTTATTCAGACACATGAGTTAGTAGCATAAACGATGAAATGGTTATCGAAAGGTAGCCATTTTTAGATTTTTAAGCCGTCGTTTTATTGGAAAAGGTGAGTTGAGTGATAAAAAATGCAAAAAAGTAAAAATAATGCTTGCAATTTTGAGTAAAATGAACTTTAATAGAGGACGTAGAGTTTTTAATAAAATTTTGGGGGTATTATTATGAGCAAAATCAAAGTATTAATAGCAGATGACAATTACGGGCTAACAGAACCACTGTCTGAGTTTTTATCTTTACAACAAGATATGGAAGTAGTAGGGTGTTGTCAAAATGGAGCTGAAGTTTTGGAAGTTTTAAAGGCTCAACAGATTGATGTCTTATTGTTAGATGTTATTATGCCAGAAATGGATGGCATTAGTGTTCTAGAGGTGTTAAGCAAGAATGATGCGTTATATCACCGCCCAACCAATATTGTGATGTTTACAGCATTTAACCAAGAATCGGTGATGACAAAGGCCGCAGACTTAGGTGCTAGCTATTTTATGATGAAGCCTTTCGAAATGAATAAAATTGTTAACGTTGTGCGCGATGTTAATGAAAATTTCACTTCGATGGTAAGGGAGTCGACGGTGGGAAGCCTGTTTTCTGACATCAATAAAATGACAAATGAATTTGATTTAGAAGCAGAAATCACCCATGTTCTTCATGAGGTTGGAGTTCCAGCACATATTAAAGGCTACTTGTATCTACGTGAAGCCATTGACATGATTTATCATGAAATTGAATTGCTAGGGTCGATTACTAAAACATTATATCCAGATGTTGCTAAAAAATATAAAACGACGTCTTCCCGAGTTGAACGAGCAATCAGACATGCAATTGAAGTAGCATGGAGTCGTGGAAATCATGATGCTATTACAAAGATCTTTGGATTCACAGTTAATGTTAACAAATCGAAACCGACTAATTCAGAATTTATTGCGATGATTGCAGACCGATTAAGGCTGCAACACAAAAATAAAGCAAGCTAAAACATTTCATTTGAAATGTTTTTTTATTTTGGTTCATAATATAGTTACGATATGTGAGAGTGGTGAGGATAGATGGATGGAATTCTGAGGAGAAGATCAGATTTAGCTCTCGAGGCAGTAGAGCAATTTTTAGGGAAGTCATCAGGAGAAAAAAAAGGTGTAATCAAAGAAGAAAGAGAAGAAAAAGATGTTACCATTACCTGTGTGGATGTGTTAGCAAATTTCGAAAAAGAGATTGGAAAAAAGCCAGGTCGATACGTATCAATTGACACCGCGAAATTAGGCTTAGATACTAGCGATAAGCTCGAGGTAGTACGGAAAGTTTTTTCAGATGAGTTGAGCAAAATGTTAGCTTATAAAAAAATTAAAGACGCCTCAACCTGCCTAGTTGTTGGGTTAGGAAACGAACATATCACACCTGATGCTTTGGGACCACTGACACTGGATCACGTCATTGTAACAAGGCATTTGTATGAGACGGGCAACATGGCAGAGGGAGAGGGGTTTAGGGAAGTGAGCACATTAGCGCCAGGTGTGATGGGTCTGACAGGGATAGAGACTTATGACATTATAGAGTCTGTTGCTAAGAAGGTAAAACCTGACTTTTTGATTGTGATTGATGCTTTGGCAGCACGAGCAGTCGTTCGGGTCAATCGGATGATTCAAATGACGGATACAGGTATTTCTCCTGGTAGTGGTGTTGGTAATAGAAGAAGAGCCATCAATGAGGAATCGTTAGGAATTCCCGTCATTGCAGTTGGGATCCCTACGGTAGTGGATGCAGTTTCAGTTGCTAATGACATGATGGACTTATTATTGAAGCATGTTGGCCACAACTTAAACAAAGAGAAGGGGGTGGAAGATGCTCTTGATGAGACCACCCGGAAAGACTTTTTCGGAAGAGTGGGAATGCTAACTCAAGAGGAAAAGCGTCAATTGTTAATGGAGGTTTTAACACCTACTGGAGAAAACCTGATCGTTACGCCTAAAACCATTGATTCTGAAATCGAAGATTTGTCTAGGTTAGTTTCTAACGCACTAAATGTAACCCTACATCCAAATATTGAGTTTGGCACATAAAAAAACACCTGTATACAGTTAACAGGTGCGATTCAAGCTGGAACTTAGAGTTGCTTACTTATCGCTCGATTATCTCGTTTTGATGATCTTTTATATAAGACGATGACCCTCCCGACGATTTGGATGACTTCTGCCTGCGTAAGGTTAGAGATTTCTTCGGCAATCTGCTTTGGTTCTTCAAGACAATTTTGCAAAACAGAGAGTTTGATCAATTCTCTAGCATCGAGAGCTTTTTCGACAGTTTGAATCAGCGGTGTGCCTATACCAGACTTCCCGACTTGGACAATTGGTTGCATGGAATTAGCTAGTTTGCGCAAGTTACTTTTTTGTTTTCCTGTTAACACGTACATTCCTCATTTCTTTTGTTGCAGTAAATATATCCATTATATGTGCTATGAGATAGTATACATAATATAAGGAAGAACGTCCAGTGAAAATGAACATTTTTTTTGGTCAACTTATCAATAAAAGTCAAAGAGCTGGCAACAAAGGATAAAAAAAGCCAAATAGGATAAAAAAAGGTATTGACTGAGAGGAAGAGATGTGATAATATAATCAAGTCGCTCCAGAGGGAGAGAGAAAAAAGGTTCTTTGAAAAC
>JGI24703J35330_11748746_pt1 | contig 30877 bp, 28 predicted proteins | sample TergutNt197P1_FD_35330 | JGI IMG/M metagenome (IMG submission 35330)
TTACCAAGCTGGCATTAAAGGGCTAAAAGCTGCTGCCGAAAGGGATATTCCAGTGATGATTATGGAGCCTTTGCTCGGTGGTCGACTAGCAACAGGTTTACCAAAACAAGCAACGGCATTATTTGAAAAATTTGACAAAGATCGCCACCCTGCAGAATGGGCTTTTAGATGGCTTTGGAATCAAGAAGAGGTAACTGTCGTCCTAAGCGGCATGAACAGCGAGGAAATGATGCTTGAAAATTTGGCTTCCTTAGAAAGATTCACACCACTAACCCAGGAAGAATTAGCTATTTATGATCAAGTGGTCGAAGAATTTAAAAAAGCCTATAAAATCAAATGTACCGCTTGCGATTACTGCTTGCCTTGTCCAAAAGGAATTAACATTCCTGCTTGTTTTTCAGCCTATAACAACAGCTATTCACAAGGATTTATCACAGGAATGATGCTTTATATGACTAGCATTGGTGCGGTATCTGAAAAACCAACAAGCGCAACCCTCTGCATAAATTGCGGTCTGTGTGAGCAAAAATGCCCTCAGAATTTAAAAATTAGCGACGATTTAAAACTAGTAGCCAAGCGCTTTGAATCATTACCACTTCGAACAGGCTTTAAAATCGTCAGAAAAGTGGTAAGACGATAACAACTCAGCATTTAATATAGCATATCCACTAATAACCATATTTGCTATACAACCGAATTAGAAGGGTGATTTATAAATGAAATTAATGTTTAGACTAGTAAGGGCAGCAAAAAAATACTGGGGTTATTTAATCCTAACTTTAATCGCAATCGGTGGTTTAGTCGGAGCACAGCTTTACGCGCCAATGGTTGTTAGGCAGCTTACACAGATGGCAACCAATGCGGATCCTCGCTTAGCAGATGAAGCTTTGCGCATGGGGTTAATTTTAGCGGCGGTTTATTTAGGGCAGGTCATATGTACCTATATACGCTCCTACTATTCACACGTTGCAGCTTGGTATTTTGTGGCGGATATGCAAAAGAAAGTTTATGAAAAATTGCAACAACTTTCATTAAAGTTTTACCATGATAAGCAAACAGGGCAACTAATGTCGAGGGTTGTTAATGATACGCGCCATATCGAACTGTTAATTGCTCATGCGGTGCCTGATGTGATTGCCAATGTGGTGATTATTATTGGGGTTACTATTATGCTATTTACCATCAATGCCCGACTGGCTATGTTAAGTTTACTTGCAGTGCCGATTCTCCTTATCATCTCGGTCGTATTTGCTAAAATGGTCCTGCCGGTATTTCGTCGCGCTCAAGAAATCATGGGAGAATTTAACGCTCACCTCCAAGACAACATCTCTGGTATGAAAGAAATCCAAATTTTCAACCAACATGAAAAAGAAACAGCAAAAGTAGCGGGAAGTGCCTTAGCTCATAGTATTGCTATTTTAAAAGCTCTCCGTTTAAGCGCAGCTTATGGTGGCGCTGTGCAATATTTATCAAGTATTGGAACGGTTATCGTGATTGCCTACGGGGGACATATGGCGCTCTATGGTCATGTCGAAGTTTCCGATATTGTTGCTTTTATTATGTATTTAGCGATTTTTTACCAGCCAATTAGCGCTTTGGCACGTCTAAATGAAGATTTGCAGACTTCCATTGCAGGGGCGGAGCGTGTTTTTGAAATTTTAGATGCCGAAGAAGACGTGAAAGAAAAAGAAAATCCATATGAATTGCAGCAAGCATCAGGGCACATCGAATTTAGAAATGTCGGTTTTGAATATGTAAAAGGGCAAACCGTTCTCAAAAACATCAACGTTGAAATCAAACCAGGCGAAGTTGTTGCCATCGTCGGTCCAACAGGAGTAGGAAAGACAACCTTTATCAATCTTTTAAACCGCTTTTACGACCCCCTAGACGGAGATATTCTTGTGGATGGTCACAACTTACGAGACATTTCCTTAAAAAGCCTACGCGACAATATGAGCAATGTTATGCAGGATGTATTTTTATTCAATGATACCCTTGCCGAAAACATCGCCTACGGTAAACCGGGAGCCAGTCGCGAAGAAGTCATCGCCGCCTCAAAACTCGCCCGTGCTGATGATTTCATATCCGAACTAGAGCTCTCTTATGACACAATTGTTGGTGAACGAGGCATGCGTCTTTCAGGCGGTCAAAAACAGCGCGTTTCCATCGCAAGAGCGGTATTGCGTAATAAACCAATTCTAATTTTAGACGAAGCCACCGCTGCCGTAGATGTAGAAACAGAAAAGCAAATTCGCGAAGCGCTAGATGAAGTTATGCAAAACCGCACCACAGTCATCATCGCACACAGACTATCTACCATTAAAAAGGCTGATAAAATTATCGTCTTAAAAGATGGCCAAGTTGAAGATATGGGTACCCATGATGAATTAGTTGCTCGTGATGGGTTGTACGCTCACATGACCGAGATTAATATGCATGCTTAGCTGCGATTTGGGAAAATTTCTTCATGTTCCAAGTTAATTCAAAAATGTGGAATTTTAATAGTGATGTCTAAGAATTCAATAGATCAAACACTCATAAATCCAACCTTTGATCATACACTTTAAAGAAGCATGGTAATGGGGGTTAATTTATGAGCATAATCGATAAAATTGAAGACCTAGTCTTTCAGTCAAAAGCACTAACAAGCATTGAGATTTTAAAAAATAGGTTGATTATTCTCAAAATGCGTTGTGATATCGAGTTTTTGTCTGAAACAGAATGCCATTTGCATTGTAGTGGAGGGATTTCCTACAAAATTCGAGGGGAAAATTTGCAAATAAAAGAATATGGCGATACCTATGTTAAAGTGACGGGTAGCCGCGTGACAGCTTTATCGATTGAGGAGGGGGATGCAGGTGAATAACAGTTGGCTACAATTTTTAATTCCAAAAATTCAAATTAAAGTGAATAATTTGAGTGAAGTCTCACGACTGAGGGCTGAAAAAGTGAAAATTTACCGTGTGAAGCGTGTGGAAAAGGGGTATCTTATAACCATAAGTCGCGGTAATGAAAATCGAATTAGTGATAGGACTTTCGATGAAGAAATTAGCGTTGTCGGTCATCAGTCTATTTACACACCTCTGTTTAAATTTGCTCTGCCTGTAGCATTTTTGTGGGTGATGCTACTTGTTGCTATCCAATTCGTTACTATTGACTACGAAGTTCGAGGAAATCTCACGCATGAGGATATCCACTTTGTTAATAATTTGATCGAACCACACTTTATCAATATGGGGCCTTTTGCATTTTTTCGTGGCGACAATGACGCACTAGCTCAAGAACTCGCTTCGGCTTTTCATGATTATATTTGGATCGACATTCAGACTGTAGGTAGTCGCTTATTTATCGACATTTTCGATACACAAATAACTAAAACGAGTGAAGGTCATCCGCTAGTAGATACTTTATATGCCAGAGCTAGCGGTGTCGTGACGGATATTACTGTGCATGGTTGTCGGGTATTAGTGGAAATTGATCAAGTTGTCTACTTTGGTGATGCGCTTATAACCTGCTATACACCAACTGGCTTCGCTGAAGAAATTGCCCCGATTGAAGGGTATGCATCAGGAACTGTTCGTGCAGATGTCTGGTATGAGGTGAATATCGAATTTCCTCGCGAATATGCTGTAAGGATGGCTACAGGGAGTAGCCGCAGCAATCTATTTTTGAATTTTAGAACACGAAATACGCAAAATCAGCTTAGAATTTGGGGAAAAGAGGTTCCGTATGAGAATTTTGATACACGAAATCGCCTCTTCAATCCATTAGCAATCTTTAATATTTCACCAATTACGCTAGAACGCGTGCATTATTATGAAAAAAGTGATATAATACTTAAGAACGAGGTGGAAAATATTCGTAAAAGAGCGGATATTTTGGTAGAAAATCAATTAAAAGAGCTAATATCGGGAGAATTCGAACTTATCGACCTACAATTTCTATCTCTTGAGGAAACCGAAGACATGGTTCAAATGATCTACCACGCCACCATCAATGAAAATATTGCGAATCACGAATAAGTTTGTGATTAGTAGGAGGTAAGATTTTGACGAAAATAACAATAGAAGACACAAACGTTGGGGAATTAAACGAGCTATTTGGCATAAACGAAGAACACCTATCTTTACTTGAATCCCATTACAAGACAGAAATGGTTCTCAGAGGCAATGAATTACATATTTTCGGTGATACAACCCTCCAACAAAAACTCACCCCTGTCGTTGAATCTTTACGTCAGCTTTATAAAAACGGACAAACAATCACTAGTAGTGACCTTACGTACCTACTTAGAACAAGTGATGCTAAAACAACACCAGATGAAACTAAGCAAAAACTTAAAAATGTTATCGACGCACGTACAGAAATTACGAAAACGCAAAAAGGGAAATCGATTTATGCAAAAACCCTAAATCAAAGAGAGTATTTTACTAAGATAACTAATAACGACTTAGTATTCGGAATTGGGCCAGCAGGATGTGGAAAAACTTACCTAGCAGTGATCATTGGGGTTATGCTATTGAAAAAAGGTGAGGTCGAACGCATTGTCATTACAAGACCCGTCGTAGAAGCGGGAGAAAGCCTTGGTTTTTTACCAGGTGATCTAAAAGAAAAAGTGGATCCTTATTTACGCCCTTTATATGACGCTTTTCATGATGTATTAGGCGTTGAAGTGACTGAAAAAATGGTTAGTCGCGGACAAATTGAAATTGCTCCACTCGCTTATATGCGTGGACGAACTCTCGAAAATGCTTATGTAGTGCTAGATGAGGCACAAAACACTACCAAAGAACAAATGAAGATGTTTTTGACTCGATTAGGCGAAAATTCAAAAATGGTTGTTACAGGAGATGTGACTCAGATTGACTTACCAAAAAGAATAACAAGTGGGCTCGTTCATGTTGCACGAGTTTTAAAAGATGTAGAAGGAATTGAGTTTGTCACATTCGATACTATCGATGTAGTGCGCCATCCGTTAGTACAAAAAATTATTGAACGCTACACAACTGCAGATGCTGCAGATGACGATTACAATGGGAATACGAATTACCGTGGAAATAAGAGCTACAAATAACTCGGCAGTACTTAAATTTTTAGAAATTTAGATGATGATGATAGGTGAGACAAATGGCAATAAAGATTTCATTTTACAACGAAACAGACGTAGATGTAGAAATTTATGAAGTGGTGATTAAAGATATCGTTGAGCAAGCCTTTAAATATGAAGGTTTAACAGGATGCCATTCATGCAATTATATTTTTGTTAATAATGAAAAAATGAAAGCTATGAATTTCCATTATCGTAAAAAGGATTATGCCACCGATATTTTAACCTTTGAAGCGTGTGAAGATCAGTTTTTAAGTGGGACATTAAAAAACGGCTCAAAAGCGCTAGGAGATGTCTTTATCTCAATTGACAAAATGATTGAGCAAGCTTATGAATACGGACACGGAGAAGTCAGAGAAATGTCTTTTTTGGCTGTCCATGGCTTTTTACATCTTTTAGGATATGACCATCTGGATGAGAAAAGTGAAAAGGAAATGTTTTCAAAACAGGAGGTTATTTTAAATGCAAAAGATATCCGACGCTAAAGACAAGCATACACTTAAAGCTTTGAAAAAATCCTTTAGATATGCCTTAAATGGTATTTTTACTGCTCTCAAGATCTGCCGAAACTTAAAAATTCATTACCTATTTGCGATCATTGCCATAGTTGCAGGTTTTTTTTTCAACATCACGAGAATAGAATTCACCATCATCATCTTCGCTATCACTTTAGTTGTAACGCTTGAAATGATCAATACTGCAATAGAAAAAGTAGTTGATTTGTTAACGGAAAAATACCACATCTTAGCACTGATTGCCAAAGACGTAGCTGCAGGTGCTGTTTTAATTGCTTCAGTGAGTGCATTTCTGATAGGAGCCTTAATCTTTGGACCACACTTGATCGCTATACTAAGATAAAAAAAAGCCATTTAATACCAAATTCTTGCACTTTTGCTGACACTTAAAGCTTTTTTTTATAGAAAAGAATGATATCTGCAATATTTTGTTGACATTTGTAGAAAAATGCCGTATCATTTACATAGTCAATGTTTAAAAGCACAGTTAAATTGGCCTTTAACTGCGCTTGTTGATGAAAAATAACAACACAATAGAAAAAACATAAAGTGCGTATTTTTTCTACACTCGCATTATACATCAAAATTTACGGGTTGTCAATGCTTTGTAGAAAAAAATATTAGCCAAAAAGGAGAATGATGCCCGTGGCCGTGGAAAAAGTAGAATCAGATTTAGTAGTAAGGATAAGAAATCTATGTAAAGAGCATGGAATTTCAATGAGAAGACTAGAAAGAGATAATGAATTCGGTAACGGACTCGTATCAAAATGGTCGCATTCATCACCAAGTGTTGCCTATTTACAAAAGGTTGCAGTGTACTTTGGTGTAAGTATCAACTATCTACTTGGTGAAAAAGAAGTAGAAGATAATGGCAGTAAATATATCTTCCCACATAACATCGTTGCGGAAGCGCGTGCTGAATATAGTGTTGAAGCCGAAAAAGATCGAATTAAAGCAACGCATCAAAAGCTTGATATTCAACAAATGCTAAAATACTTAATAAAAGTCACAAATGACGGTTCAAAGGAAATTCTTTATAGAGGTCGCCCATTAAGCAAAAAAGAAATGCGCGAACTAAAAAGCACTTTAAAGCAAACAGCAGAAGCTTGTAAAGTATTTGAGCGTAAACAAATTAAAAAATAAATTTCAAGGAGTCCCTAATGTGGACTTCTTTTTACTGCTACCCAAACAAAAAAGCGATTAGAGCGCCGAGAGAAATAAAAGGAGCAAAAGGAATAGTTTTCTTTTTATCAACTAGTAAAACGAAAACGAGTGCTGCACCACTGGAAATTAGAATTGCGAGGAAAAGTTCTTGTAAAGTTAACACTAAGCCAACTACAAAATAGAGCTTTATATCACCACCACCGATGGTTTCCTTCTTAAAAAGATATTTACCAAGTATTGCTGTCGCATAAAAGAATGAAAAGCCGATCAATCCAACGATTACAGATCCGCCTGTTAATAACAGAATAACGGCAAAGAAAATCAATATCTTGTTTGGAATCAACTGATAGTAAAGATCTGTTAACGAAACGGTCAAAAGTAAAGCAAAAAAAATCCATGCATGAATCATCTCTAAATGAGTAGCATCATGAATAAAAAGCGGTAGAAGAAATAAACAACCACCAACGATCTCAGCCAATAAATATAGGGGAGATATTTTGGCAAGACAAAATTTACAACGCCCTAATTGTACAACAAATGAAAAAATGGGAATTAATTCTTTTGGCGTAAGTATCTGCTTGCAATATGGACAACAAGATCTACGTGACCACCAATTTTCCCTAATAGGAACAGACTTTGCAACAACATTTAAAAAAGATGCAATGATTGAACCGATAGTGAAAACTATGATAAAAAAGAATACTTGACTATTGATTTGCATTAAATCACCTCTTCAGAAAATTCCCCCCTACATAGATATACGCAAAAAAAAAGTGAAATCACTCGTGAACTGAATAAAAAAACAGCAATTCGCTTTAAAAGCGTTATTGAGGGCAAATTCCTCCTGAATTTATAACTTGTGTGCTACTCGGATAAAATGAATTTAAAAAAAATTGTAAAAATGACTGTCTTTTATCGTCAATTTATGATATAATTTTACCCAACGTTGTAAATTTTGGAGGAAGAAATTTTATGAAACTTGCAAATAAGGCTTTGAAATTAATTTTGGCACTGATAATATTGGGTGTACCACTAGCGATGCCACTGAGCGTCCACGGTGAGGAAATGTACAGTGAAGATCATACGTCATATATTGATGATTTGGACTACGATGTTGATCTCGATGATCATTATCCTGACGAGTCGTATCTTTTGAATGAAGATTCTGTTGATGCGGTTGAAACAAATGAAGAATATGAGCAAGAAAGTGAGCTTTTGGAGCTTACTATCGATTACAACGTAGACCTTGATGCCCCTATTCCAGCAATTGAAGGATATGTGCCAGAAATTTTCTTTGTTGATGATACACTACTTGAGCTTGAAGAAACTGAGATTTTTGAACCTCTTGTGCGGCTTGATGCTCGCAATCAAAGTGCTGGCTCTGGATTGGTTCAATTCGTGCTCGAACCGATACAATCTAGTCTACCATCAGGCGTAACGATGGCGCAAGCAAGAGCGGCAGCTTTTAATGCAGATACTGTTTACCATCCCTTATTTGCCACTGCTACCGCTGGAAATAGCAATACAGCAACAAGTGTCAACGGTCGATTTGGGCGTGATGCACTCTTTTTAGGAACTTCCGCCAACGGAAATCGTTTTCGAGTTTTGATTGCAGGATTTGAAGGATATGTCAACACTGTAGGTAATCGCCATACAATTACAGTGCCTGTGAATGGCGTTAATCGCACCTTCGATGTAAGAGCCAATGCTGTTTTTGTGCCATTTGGAAATTACCCAAGCACTGGTGCGGGTAATGTCCAATCAGCTTCACACTACGTCAATCGCAATGGCGAGTTATTTAGATATTTGACCAACAATGCAGGAACATCAGGAGGATTCATCCGCTTTCTAACAGGATTAGCTCCAAGTTGGATGAGTGAAAACACAAGGTACTATAGCTATGATGGCGTTTATTTCTACCGCAACCCTCGCAATATACGTGCCAACGGTAGTGGTGCGGTTAATGCCAACAACCCTTTCTTCAATTATTTCCAATATTTGTCATTTAGATCAGCTTCAACAGTTACCGCAAGTGAATTAGACAATTTTTTGACTAATAACGCACTACATGGCATTAACACAACTAGTAGTGTCATGAGAAACCAAGGAAATGCCTTTGTCAATGCGCAAAACCGCTATGGAGTCAATGCCATTTTAATGTATGCAAAAGCTATGCACGAAAGTCGCGGTGGAACTAGTCAAATAGCCCTTAATAACAACAACCTTTTTGGACAAGGAGCCATCGATGCGGCTCCTGGAACGAATGCTTGGGCTTTTGCCACACCAGCAGACTCTATCAACAATCTCGCAGACGGCTGGCTATCACGTGGCTATCTGTGGCCCTCAGACTGGCGCTATGAAGGTCCTCATGTAGGTCATAAAGGTAGCGGGATGAACAGACGTTATGCAACCGATCCTTACTGGGGTCAAAAAATTGCGGGTTGGGCATTTAGAATTGACCGTTCTCGTGCTGCAAACAGCAGAGATATAAACCGTGAGCAAATCGCTATTAGGCGCAACACAGCAGCAGTTAATGTTACTAATTCCGCAGGAACAACCCTTTACACTGCCAATCCACGTCAAGGTCGCTATTTCCCATTTCTAGTAACGGCTACAGCAACCAACAACAGATTAAGAATCCTAACTGACCCAGCTATCGTGAGTGGAGTGCCAAATCGCACAGCGAGATTCAACCGCAGCGAAGCCATCGGCTTCATTCCAAGCAGTGATGTTTGGTTAACAGGGGCAAGTAGACCCAATACAGAATCTCCACCAGTTACTTCTCCAAACCACGAGATCACAATTTTGAGGAGAACAGGTGTGACCCTTTTAAACGCCTCATTTAGAGAAGGACCAAGTACAAATTACACAGCAACAGAAAGAATAAGCGGAAATACAAATGTTCTCATAACAGGGAGATCGGGAAATTTCTACCGAGTGCTTTATGAAGGGAGAACCGGTTGGGTAAGAACGAGTTCTATTTCTCAAACACGTCAGAATGCTGTTGTAATAGCTCAAACTGCGCATATTAGAGAAGGTCGCAGCAGTAGCCGTGCAAGCTTAACTCAAGTAGAACAAGGCCAACGTTTAACTATTACACGCCGTACTGAGAATTGGTCGCGAGTAACAGTAAATGGACATACAGGTTGGATTAGAAACAGAGATATTGCAACAGAAAACGCAATGCGTCCAGGTCGTACAACCTCTAATAATGTTCAAGTCCACGCTAGACCAAGAACGAATTCCAATGTTCGCCATCGTTTGCCACAAGGATCACACTTAATGATCATTCAACGAACAACAGACGGATGGTCACAAGTGAGAATCAGACACGATAATGGAACGTTGAATGGTTGGGTAAGAACGAATCAAATAGAAAATCGACTTCCTAATCGAAGAATGGCTAGAGACGGTGCTCTTAGAAGGGGACCAGGAAATCAATATTCGCGAATGCACACCATTCCGAATAATGAAAGAGTAACAATTAGGTCACGCGTTGGAAATTGGTATCATGTTACTGCCAATGTTAATGGTCGTAGCACAAACGGATGGATACATCACAATAATTTGCGTAGATTAAATTTACCACAATAAGTTTCAAAAAAAAAGAATTTATAAAGAGAGCTGAAGTATAATGGATAGGAAAAACAAAACAAAAATAACTCAAAAAATCATCTGTGCTTTTTTAGCTATGATGATGTTCTTACAAATTCCAGTTGGAGTTTTTGCAACAGAGTCAACGACCCCTTATGATAATGAGTACGGGTACGAATACACAGACATAGATTTAGACGACGACCTAGAATCTGATGATGACTTTGATTTCGATGTAGACTTGGACATAGATGATGATTTAGACGTAGATGATGATTTGGATATAGATGATGATCTAGATCCTGATTTAGATTTAAGCGATGATTCAGAAGAGAATCCAGACTCAGAAGAAGATTTGGATGAGGATTTAGAAGAAGAGGCTGAATTAAATATATCGCGCTCTTCAGCCCACCAGATTACTACACTAAGAAGAACAGGTGTAACCCTTTTAAACGCCTCATTTAGAGAAGGGCCAAACACAAGTTATAGAGTAATGCGCACCATAAGTGGGAATACAAATGTTCTCATAACAGGAAGATCAGGAAATTTTTATCGAGTACATTTTGAAGGAACGACCGGTTGGGTAAGAAGGAGTTCTATTTCACAAACACGACAAAACGCAGTTGTAACAGCTCAGACTGCACATGTTAGAGAAGGCCGAAATAATAACCGTAGAAGTTTAACACAAGTAGCACGAGGTCAACGCCTAACCATTACGCGCCGAACGGAAAACTGGTCGCGCGTAACAGTAAATGGTCATACAGGATGGATTAGAAATAGATATCTTGAAACAGAAAATGCAGCTCGACCAGGACGAACAATCACCAACAATGTGGCTGTTCATACAAGAGCGCGAGCTGATTCTAATGTTCGCCATCGTTTGCCAAATAATACACCATTTATGATTGTACAACGTACTACAGATGGCTGGACCCAAATAAGATTAAGGCATGAAAATGGCATCTTAAACGGGTGGGTACGCACTAATCAGATAGAAAGACGTACTTATTCACGCAGGACAGTAAGGGATAGTGCGCTTCGCAGTGGTCCAGGGGCTAGTTTTAATCGTTTACGAACTGTCCCGCGAAACTCCAATGTCACATTTCTTGCTAGAGTCGGAAGTTGGTATCGAGTTCGCGTTACGCAAAACGGAGTTCGTCACTATGGTTGGATGCAAAGAAATAATCTGACGACCCTCTCATTAGAGGCTAATGTAGGTTCTGCTGGTCTTAATCCGACATGGGGAGTCATCTATGGAGGGGCTCAGCTAAGAAGGGGTGCAGGAACAAACTACGGTGTGATAAGAACCATTTCACATGAAACGACAGTGACAGGGATCAGACAAAGATCAGGTGCGTGGTTAGAACTTACTTATCGTGGTGATAGAGGGTGGGTACATCATGATTCAATCCGCATTGAAACACATGCACCAGTCCTTAGAACAAACACTGGTCGCACTAATACATCTACCGCTTTAAGACGCGGAGCAGGTAATAGTTATGATGTTATTCGTACTCTAAACAACAACGCAAATGTCACTGTTTTAAGGCAATCGGGAGCTTGGCTACAAGTGCAAGCAGGTAATGATGAAGGTTGGGTAAGGGAGTATCATGTAAATACAACAACGGGTGCAACAACAAATATTTCATCCCAACTTAGAAGCGGACCAGGAACTAATTATTCTGGCACACGTAGGTTGCCAAGTGGTATTAATGTGACTATTTTACGTCAACGTGGAGAATGGTTTAACATTAGTGCTGAAGGTCAAACAGACTGGATTCATTCAACATACGTCAATATTAGATTACGTGAAGCAAGTGTTCCAAATGTGACAAACAGAATCGGAAGTCAAGTCAATACAGTAGATGTTACGAATGAGGCTGGACTGAGGTTGGTTGTTCCTACAAGACGAACCATCGGTTCGGGACGAGCATTTGATGCTTTAGAAGGTGTTCGCGTAGAGCATGTAGCTTCAAATGGCACAGTAACCAACATTCCAATTACTTGGCATCAAGCGAGTTGGACATGGCGATTTGTCCATAACGAAACAACATTTACAGTTGAGCTTGATGGTATAATGGATAACATAACACCAGGAACTTATGAGCGAACTGTTATTGTTAGACGTGGAAATTCAATTCGCGCCAGAGCAGAGCAAGTTGTAGTAGTTAGATAATTTAAAAGAAAGCCTAGGTGAAAGCCTAGGTTTTCCATATTAAGTTATCAGAAATTTATAAGTTTCTTATTTTGAAAAATATAAATAGCTGTTCTCTCATATTCTAATGAATGTAAGGACATAATAAAATGAGCGGTAAGGAGTGTTAGATTTATGAAGCGAGTAATTACTTATGGGACGTTTGATTTGCTACACTATGGTCATATAAATTTACTAAGAAGGGCAAGAGCAAAAGGGGATTACTTAATTGTAGCTTTATCGACTGATGATTTCAATTGGGAGTGCAAACAAAAAAAATGTTATTTTGAGTATGAGAAAAGAAAACAACTACTAGAAGCTATCCGTTATGTGGATTTAGTTATTCCAGAGCATAATTGGGAACAGAAAGTAAAAGATATCGAATGTTATCACGTAGATGTGTTTGTTATGGGCAATGATTGGGAAGGGAAATTTGATTATCTAAAAGAGCAAACAAAAGCAGAAGTAGTTTATCTTGAACGAACAGCTGAAATATCGACTTCTCAAATAAAAAATGATTTAACAACAGAAATCTAATTTAGTAATTTGTTTATTTTGAATTAACAAAAAAGAGTTAAAATCCAGTTTGGATAGCAAGTGATGTGAGGTGTTTAAACTTTGGAAAGAGAACTAAAAGTTTCTGCTAGATGCGTTACCAAAAGGTATGTGATGAAAAAAAAGAAAGCTACCAAAAATCAGCTAGAGAGCGACGATGAAATAAAGGAAAAAAATTTCTGGGCACTTCGGGGTATCTCTTTTGACGTTTATGCAGGTGAAATTATCGGATTGATTGGAACAAATGGATCAGGAAAGTCAACATTATCAAATATCATTGCCGGATCTTCAACTCCGACAACAGGAGAAATAATCATCAATGGAAAAACCTCGATTATCGCAATAGGAACAGGCTTGAATAAAGAGCTAACAGGTCGGGAAAATATTAGATTAAAATCGCTACTTTCAGGCATGACTAATAAAGAAATAGATGAAATCGTAGAAGAGATCATCGCATTTGCAGATTTAGATGATTTTATTGATCAACCTTTGAAAAATTATTCAAGTGGGATGAGATCGCGACTCGGTTTTGCAATATCCATCCATAGTGATCCAGATATTTTAATTATAGACGAAGCGTTGTCTGTTGGTGATGATACTTTTTATCAACGTAGTGTCGATAAAATTTTTGAGTTTAGAGATCAAGGGAAGACGATTTTTTTTGTCAGCCATTCTTTGCGCAAAATCAAAAAAATGTGTGATAAGGTACTTTGGATTCATGAAGGTGAGTTAAAACAGTTTGGACCTGTAGAAGAAACGGTAGAAGCATATAAAGAATATGTTGCTTGGTATAAGGACTTACCAAAGAAAAAGCAACGCAAACATAAAAAGTCTTACAAAAGAGAACGTAAAAATTTCAATTTAGACGAATATTTTAAAAAAACAGTTGATGATAATCCCCAAGATCATGATGAGTTGAGGTTGATTTTTTACCCAGAAAAAATTTCTGAGAAAATGCCGAATTTAACAAAATTTGTGATTGTAATGATTTTAGTCACCTTACTCTCAATAGCAGTATTATATATGTCTTAATGTGAAAGGAAGCTATTTATTGTGTTAAAAATTAAAACGATTTTGAATGAAATATTTTCAAACCTTCAACTTATTTGGGCTGTAGCAAGATACAATAACAAAGCTACGTTTCAAGGACATTATTTTGGATTAGCTTGGGAAATCCTTAATCCTCTTATCACAATCTCCTTATATTTCTTTGTATTTGGTGCAATCAGAGGCAATAGAAATGTTAGTATCGGGACGGTTTTTGATGGTAGCAGTGGTAACTATTACGATATTTCTGTTCAGTTTCTGCCATGGATGCTTGTTGGTATGACAGCGTGGCTATTTATGAACAGAGCGACCGTTAGTGGGAGTATGAGTGTTCAGAGAAAGCTGGGTCTTGTTTCTAAAATGAAATTTCCCATTAGTATCATTCCAGCTATGGATATAGCTGGGAAGTTGATGGCATATTTTGTCACAGCTGTTATTGTAGCGATTATCGTTATTGCGTTTGGGTTTATCCCTACCTTATACTGGTTACAATATATCTACTATTTAGTTGCTATGCTAGTCTTTATTTATTTCTTTGCACTACTCAATTCAACTTTAACAATTACATTCCCTGACTATCAGCAAATCTTGAGGCCGATTATGCGACTGTTTTTCTGGTTTTCTGGAGTTATTTGGCGCATTCACGAAATGGCCACTGTACCAGAATGGTTAGTTCGAATGATGGATTTAAACCCGTTCTCATATATTCTAACGGGCTTTAGGAATTCCTTTTTTAGTAATGTATTCTTTTGGGAACATTGGGAAACGACATTGTTTTTTTGGTTACTAACATTATTAATTGCGATCATTTCTTCATATCTACATTTGAAGTTGCGATCAAAATTTATCGATTTAGTTTAAATACATTAATTTAAGAGCCAATTATATGGCTCTTAAATTTTGAAGTCTATGGGATGCTCAGAGCAAAAATTTGTTTTTACAACATTGATCTTCAAAAAAATATAACCTTTTCATCTTCTTAAATTCTACACACAATTTTGCCACAAAATTGCCTCACCTTACTTGAGATTTGCCACATAATTCCCCAACTTTTTTAGAAATTTTATGCTATAATTGTAAGTATAAATCAAAACTGAGGAGTGGTCATTATGTTGAAAAAAATGGTCAAAATATTAGTAGTAATTACATTGTCTTTCCAGATTATCTGCACTGTTGCTTTAGCAAGCGCAAACGAAGCATATGGATTGATAGATCTTTACTATCGTGAAATTGAAGGTGATGATCAACAAATTGAAATGGATACCTATCAAGAAACTGATGACCTAATTGATGAAAAAGAAGAAGCTGCAATTGATGAAGATGATGTGTTGGAAGATTCAGAGCTTAAGGAAGAAGATGAATCGACAACTGAAGCGGATGACAACCAGGAAGATTCAGACTTAGAAGATGAGCAAGATTATGACTTCAAAGAAGGCGAAGTTGACGATGATGGGTTAGTTTCTGGATGTGTCATTGAACAGCCTAGAATTCAACAAACATTAATTGATAACATGTACGAGTTGATTGAAAATAATACCGTTGAAAATCCATTAGTTATCCCATACGGATCAACTGTTAACGATGTTTTAAACGCCATTGGATGGGGTGATGAAATCACAGTTTTGACTTCATTGTCTGAATTAAATGAGTCAGAAGGAGTTTATGGGTCAATTATCTTACAACATAAGGATTATACACCAGGTATAGTTTGTCATAGTTATTTATTTATTGTCAATGCATTTTATGTCCAGTTTGAAGCTGAGGATGTTATTGTTGAACCAAAGCCAACTCTACCACAAACGACAGTACCCACGACGCCTTCTACTACTGCTCCAAGCACGCAAAATCTACCACAAACAGGGTCAGCTGATTTAAATACGATGTTTTTAGGCTTAGGGTCATTAGCAGCGGGTGGCTTGGTGACCTATCGTAAAATGAGAAAAGATTGAGATTAGCTTATTCAAATATAAAAATACCAAGGAAAAATAGCTTGGTATTTTTATATGTCGTAAATTAACGATGATGTCCGCCACCGTGTCCGTGCCAACCTCCGTGACCTCCATGCCAGCCATGTCCATATCCCCCACCAAAGCCAGGGACTGGGATTGGGAGTGGAAAGACGCCACCGTATCCATAGCTTGGTGGATAAGCGTAAGGTGGGTAGGGATAGGGTGGGTAAGGAGGGTAGTAAGCAACTGGCGGTAGGATGGCTCTTGTATCATGTTGCGCAAAAGTTGGATAGTGCCCATTCCACGGGGAAGGCGGTGTGTTTTCGAGGGTGAGTGGGGTTGTTTGTTCTCCCAAATGTGCCCACGGTGTCTGATAAGGGGTTTCAAAATGCGGATGGGGCGTTGGGTGAGAATTGGGATGTTCAGATGGTGGGGTTGTTTCAGTATTAAATGGTTTTAAACCAATTGGAACGGCTTGCTCTTTCATATAAGGGTGATCAAGGTTGGGATAAAACTTCTCGATGTGATGGTCTTTTTCGGTTCGACTGCTCGTATCAGGGATTTTGAGTTTAAGTCCAGGGACTAGTTCGGAAGCTAAGTTGATGTGTGGATTGATGCCGGTTAAGTCTTGTTTACTAACGGCGTATGTGTTGGCGATAGTGTCTAAGGACTCGCCTTGCTTGGTTATATGGATTTTCATCATTACTCACCTCGTTTGAATTTTAACACTTCATTATATGAAAAAAGTTTCGCTTATATGAGTACTACAAATATGATTATTGTATGTTAATCTACCAAGCGGAGATAACGGAACATGTAAAACTTAATTTCCTTGTAAAAAGTGGATTTATATAGAAGAAAAATTTGGTGTAAAAATTGATGTGCTAAGAAAGGTCTTAAAGAAAATGAAGGATAACATTTTGGGCACTTGGCGCATAGAATGTAGTAAAGTGCGAAAAAAATGAGGCGATTGTGATGAGTAATATTAGAGAAATTGTGGCAAAAGCAGTTATTGGTAGGGCAAATCGTGTGTTTGAAATGACATCAATGATGCCAGAAACCGTTGGATTAGTGAAACGTGTTTTAGGAACAGGAATGCTAAATCATCAGACAAGAGCCAAAAGGCGCGGAGATATGATTGAAATATCTGGTGATTACGACGTACATGTGTGGTATACGTATGAAGAAGAGGTTGAAAAAACAGAGATTGTTCGCATGCAGGTTGAGTATGCTGATGTGGTTGAACTAAAAGATCCTTTGAGGACGAATTTGCTTGACAGTGATGAGGTTTTAATTGAGGAAGCTGTTGCACCTTATGCAACTGATGTGCGGATTGAGGCTGGTGTTGTGTATGTTGATATGGTCTTTGAAGTCGTTACTGAAGTGATTGGTGAGACGAAAATGCGTGTTGCAATTTTAGGGCCTGCAACTGGAGCAGTGATACCTGAAATTTCATTTGATCCTGATGATGATTTAGCCGAAATTGATGCTGCAATTACCCCCAACTTTCTAGAAGCGACAATCTTGCCCTTCGACTGAAAGTTGAAATTCGACTTTCAGTCGAAGGAAAAATTAAGCATTTCCCTTGCTAGGCAAGGGATTTTTGCGTATGAAAAACACCTGAGCATAAACTCAGGTGTCAGGTATGTAGGTTTTATTGGCTCTGCCAATTGAAGTTCATTAGGCTTTGCCAATTGAACCGAAAATTTCCATTTTTTCTTTAACACCAGCTTGAATCGCTTTAAAACCTGGTTCAAGGATTTTACGTGGATCGAATCCTTTACCTTCTAAATCTTTGCCTGCTTCAATGTATTTGCGAGTAGCAGCTTGGAATGCCCATTGTAATTCAGTATTTACGTTGATTTTAGAAACGCCTAAAGAGATGGCTTTTTTAATTTGAGCCTCGTCAATTCCAGTTCCGCCATGTAAAACGAGTGGCGTATCTCCAGTTGCTTCATTAATTGCAGCAAGTACTTCAAACTCTAAACCAGCCCAATTCTCAGGATAGGCACCATGGATATTACCGATTCCTGCTGCGAGGATGTCAATGCCTAAATTAGCGATTTGAACACATTCTGCCACATCAGCAACTTCACCTGTTCCAACAACACCATCTTCTTCACCGCCGATTGAACCAACCTCAGCTTCAATAGAAATTCCTTTTGAATGAGCAAGTACCACCATCTCAGTTGTTTTTGCAATGTTTTCTTCGATCGGATAGTGAGAACCATCAAACATGATAGATGAGAACCCGGCTTCCATCGCAGCTTTTGCACCTTCGTACGATCCATGGTCTAAATGGGTTGCAACAGGAATTGTGATATTTAAGTCTTTAATCATGCCACCAACCATACCGACAACAGTATTGAATCCGCCCATATATTTTGCTGCACCCTCGGATACTCCTAAAATAACTGGTGAATTTAATTCTTGTGCTGTTAAAAGGATTGCTTTTGTCCATTCCAAGTTGTTGATATTGAATTGACCAACAGCGTATTTTCCTTCATAAGCTTTTTTTAACATATCTGTAACTGGTACTAACATCTTAAAACCTCCACGAAATTTTTATTCCTCTAAAGGACTTTTCCTTTAAGGAATTTTTCACAATCTCTATTATAACCAAAATCGTTGTAAAAGAAAAGTGGAAAGCGTACCTTTTCGACAATAAATTTGAAGACATCGTTTTCCATACACGTTTTTTGTCAATAATCTAAATAATCAAAATGCAAATCGCAATTTTTCTGGATTTCAAAAGCTTGGGCATATTTTTTTTCCATCGGTATCCACAGATTTTTGAACTTTTCAAACATGACTTGTCCGTTGCGTTTTAGGATTCGCTCTAGTTGGATGTCTTCAGGGATTGATAAGAATATTTTTAAATCGTAATGAGAAGCAAGCTCGGGATGGGTGGAGTATGATCCTTCAATAATTGTTAGTTTCTGAGGTGAAAATGGAATAGGTGCATCCATTTCCTGGGTCATACAGTTAAACGGTTGATAAGAGAAAGGCTGACGCTTCCTTAAAGGCAGTAGTACGTCACTTGTAAAACGTTCATAGTCAATATTTCCACCTGGTGTTTGGAGTCGTTTTTCTGTTCGTTGTTCAGGTTGTAAGAAAAAGTGGTCAATATGAACGATATTGCAGTCATAAACTTGTGCTAAAAGCCCCGCTAGAGTTGTTTTCCCAGCAGCACAATCTCCATCTATCGCAATTAGTATCTGGCTTTTCTCATGCATTAATTTGTCGATTGAAGAAAAAAGAGGCAATAGATCGCAAAACTTTTTGTCAACCACTCGGTAAGCGGGTTTGTAAGCTTCGCGATAGGTTTCGCTATGACGAAATGGTCTTGTTGGCGCGGTAATAATTTTCTTCTTGAAATGATCGACTGCATCAACAGCAAGTGGCAGGTCGCCATTTGCACATAAAGTGCGTAGCAGGTCGATTTTTTTGTGATAATCCTCGACGTCACCTTGTAAAGTAGTAGCAGATATTTCAAAGAAACGTTGGAGAGTGGTGATGTTTAGTGATGTTTGATTCAATACTTGTAGATGAAGCCGACATAAGCGGGGTTGTAGAAAATCAATTATTTTTTCTTTTGATGTGATATCTAAGGTTTTAACTTCGGCTTGTAGTCGCTTGAAGTTTTCATCACGGTCAGCAATAAGATGACCTGGACCGAATACGCTTTGATGAAGAAATTTGAATAGATCCTGCACTTCCGCTTGCGGGTAATCAAAGTAGTGTTGTAATAAGTTTTCTTTTGTCATAAATTTTTAACCTCCATGTAGTAATAATGCCATATGTAACACAGCAAAATCTTGGTAGTTTCGTGGGTCGTAATTAGTCAAAGTCTTAATTTTATTGAGTTGGTATTGCAAGGTGTTTTTATGAATGAATAAAGCATCCGCACAGGCGTTAAGGCTGCCGTTATGGGTGGCAAATGCCTTCATGATTCGACAGAATTGCTGCATGTCTTTTTCATTGAAGTTGCGAAAAATGTTGAGTTTATATAGTGTTTTAACATCATCAGGAACTATTGCTGCGATCATGCCTAAATCTAATGCTTCAAAATTGATGATTTGTTGTTCAAATTTTTGAGAAGTCGCCCAATTTAAACCTTGCTTTGCTGTTTCAAATGATTTTTTCATCTCAACCTTTTGCATACATGCTAACCCAATTGAGAAATTTAAATTCATCTGGTAACGATCTTTTGCTTTTTTTTGAATCTGGTTTAGAAGCTCTTTTAAATCGGAATTTGGAGCGAGAATAATGATTAATGAATGGCTAATTGTGAAAAAAATATTAGAATAACTATCTAGGATTGACTCTAATAATTGATGCAAATAACTCAAGTCGTAATCAGTTGTCAAAGGGCTTCCTACTACTACATGATAATCATTTGAAAAATCAATACCGAACAAAGTGTCATAAGTTAGGTTTCCATTATCAAGCAATAAAGTTTCGATGATTAAACGATGCTTTTCTCGCTTTTGGAATGATAAGACATTTAAATATGCTTCCTTAACAAGAATCTCGGTCATCGCTTTTACGATTTCTGTATATTTAATGACTTCTTTATCACCGCTAATCCCAATCACACCGATGATTTGATTATCAAAAAAAATCGGCATATTAATTCCTTTTCTTGCACCTTTATACTGACCATCATACTCGATGTACAGAGGTTTTTTCTGTTTGAAGACCATGGCGGCACCTCCATGGAAGGTATTGATTCTATTTGCATCAGAGCTTGCGATAATCACACTATTCATATCCATGAAATTAACTTTGTGGTTCAAAACTGAACGCATGTCTTCAACGATTTTTTGAGCCAACTTTGATGAAATTTTCACATGTATTCCTCCTCGCGGTTGTCGGGTACTATTATTTTATCGGATTTCATACCGTTTAGCAAGGTAAATTTGAAATGAAAGCGAAGTAACATGCTTATTTTGTTTGTCGAAACAACTTGAATTTGTTTTTTCAATTATTTTTTTGTTTTTTGTAACATTTTCATTTCGCAGCAAATGTTGTATAATTTTTTTGTAGGACATCCGCTTTCTGTAGAGATATTAATTTCAAGTTAAATCTCTAACAAGTTGATTTGCTATAATATATCCCGATAAGGGAAAAAAGGAGTTGTATCGTGATGACAGGTTTTGCGTTAATCATTGTGTTTTTCATTTCTATTGTGGTGATGGTCCTGGCTATTTCGAAGTTAAAAATTCATCCATTTTTAGCGATTATGGGTGTAGCCATTATCTTAGGATTGTTAGCTGGTATTCCGATGGTAAATCAAGTAGATGCTGATGATAATACTATAACAGGTATCGCTGGAATAATGGGACAAGGTTTCTCAGCTATTTTTACTGGGATCGGCTTGGTCATTATATTTGGAGGGATTATCGGTTCGATTTTAGAAGCAACAGGTGCTGCTTTTAAGATTGCGGACATGGTTGTTAGACTTCTCGGAAAGGCAAGCCCAGCTTTATCGATGATTATAATGGGTTGGATTGTTTCGATTCCAGTATTTTGTGACAGTGGTTTTGTTATTTTAAACCCAGTTAGAAAATCGCTTGTAAAGCGAACTGGAAGTAGTGCAGTTGCAACGGCAGTTGGCTTAGGTGGTGGACTTTATATTTCACACGTACTTGTCCCCCTTACACCTGGACCATTAGCAGCAGCGGATATTTTAAATTTAGGTGATCAATTATTACTGGTGATGATTGTATCAATTATTGTTTCAATTCCTGTTTTAATCACCACTTATCTTTGGGCAAAAAAATGTGGTAACATGACCAAGTCGAAAGAAGATCTAGAACTTGCTAATAATGAGACCGTAAAAACTTATGAGCAACTAGTTAAAGAATATGGTAGGCTACCAGACGGATTGTTATCTTTGTCTCCTATTTTAGTGCCGATCATCTGTTTAGCAATCGGATCTATTGCTGGAATCGTTGAACTAAGAGGAGCATTAAGAGATATCGTTGTCTTTATTGGGACACCGGTTATTGCATTAGGAATTGGTGTTATTTTTGCTGTTATTTTACTTGCAGCTTCTAAGAAAATGGATCAGTTTAATACATTGACAAACGATACTTTAAAAGCAATGGGACCTATCCTTTTCATTACTGGAGCAGGAAGTGTTTTAGGACGCGTAATTGCAGTTAGCGATATGGTGCCATTTATAAGTGAGCATTCAGCTGCTTTGTCGGGACTAGGTTTATTTTTCCCATTCCTAATTGCCGCGATTATTAAAACAGCGCAAGGATCATCAACAGTGGCGATTATTACAACCGCTGGGATCATGGCGCCATTGATGACAAGCCTTGGAATGGATTCGGCTATGATGACAGCCTTAACCGTTATGGCAGTTGGATCAGGTTCAATGATGGCATCCCACGCCAATGATTCATATTTCTGGGTTGTCAATAATCTTTCTGAAATGACACTTGAGGAGGGGTATAAGAATTGGACGACCATGTCAGTGGTTCAAGGGATTACCTGTATGGTCACCATATTTATTATTTCTTTATTTTTCAGTTAATGTCAAAATGCGGAATACGATAATTATTTTTACGAGATGGAGGAGTTACTTTTGAAAACAATTAAAGAAACAGCCGATTTGATGATTAGAAATATCATTGCTGAAAATATGCCTGAAGAATCGGTAACTCAAGCACTTAAAAAACATGACTTTGGATCGAAAAGTGTTTATTTGGTTGCGATTGGGAAAGCTGCATGGACGATGGCAAAAGCTGCGACTGATTACTTAGGAGATAGAGTCGAAAAAGGAGTTGTTATCACAAAATATGACCATGCAATGGGGGATTTGCCACGAGTAGATATTTACGAAGCGGGTCACCCAACTTTAGATAAAAATACTGTTTTTGCAACTGGGAAAGTATTGGAAATGGTTTCAGATTTAACGGAGAAACATGAGGTATTATTCCTAGTCTCAGGTGGTGGCTCAGCTTTATTTGAAGCGCCACTTGAAGGTGTGACGCTAGATGCTTTAGCGAAGCTCAATAATGATATGTTAGCGTGTGGTGCTGATATTGTTGAGATGAATATGATTCGTAAACGACTATCGAATGTAAAAGCAGGGCGTTTTGCTGAAATTTGTCAACCTGCAAGTGTGTTTGCAGTGGTACTTTCTGATGTTTTAGGTGATCGCTTAGATACCATCGCATCGGGTCCAGCAGCTCCTGATTTTTCTACGAGTGAGGATGCTTTAGCTGTTGTAAAAAAGTATAATTTAGAATTAACAGCATTACAACTGGAACATTTAGAAAAAGAAACACCAAAATCAGCAGATAATGTCAAAACTGTCATTACAGGTTCAGTCAGATCACTTTGTGAATCAGCGTCTAAGACGGCATTATCACTAGGCTACACACCTTATATCTTAACGACAACGCTAAATTGTGAAGCAGCAGAAGCAGGGAGGTTTTTAGCATCAATCGCAACCGATACAATAGCAGGTGTGACGCATTTTAAAAAACCATGTGCTATCATAGCTGGAGGCGAAACGGTCGTTAATGTAAAAGGAGATGGAAAAGGTGGTCGCAATCAAGAATTAGCCTTAGCAGCTGCAACAGGAATTGCCGATTTAGATCATACGCTTATTTTTTCACTTGGTTCAGATGGAACAGATGGGCCGACGGATGCGGCTGGTGGAATTGTTGATGGAAAGACAACAGAAAAATTAAAAGCGTTGGGTCTTGACCTTGATCAGATTTTAAATAATAATGATGCTTATCATGGATTGAAAGCTATTGATGGACTTATTATGACGGGCCCAACTGGAACCAATGTCAATGATGTTTCTGTTATTTTATGTAATTAGAGCTCTGCTTATAAAGCAGGGTTTTAATTTTGCACATCGAGGAGCAAGCTAGCGATAGCGACAAATATATCTAAATCTTTTGGTTGAAAAAATATTTTTGAGAAAAAAGTAAAAAAAAGCACAAAAAAACATGACAAATCCATCTTGTAGTGGTATACTTATATGCATGATGCGACAAATATATCCATTATCCAATTAGTGAGTGATGTTAACTATGTTATCAGGCAAAATGAAGCATAAATTTCTATTATCAGACGAAGAAGCAGTGAATCATTTCAGCGATACTGTTTACCGTGTGGCGTTCAATATGTTGAAAAACGATGCTGATACACAAGATGTGTTTCAGGAGGTCTTTTTGCGTTTTATCAAACATTCAGGAAAATACGAATCTTTAGAGCATGCAAAAGCATGGATTATTCGCGTAACTATCAATTGTAGCCACGATTTTCTGAGAAAGCAAAGGCACCATTTAGAACTAAATGCAGCCCTAGAAATTTCTTCAAAAGATGCTACAGATCGGGGTATGACCCATTACATCCAAGGATTAGATGAGAAATATCGTATTGTTATTCACCTTTTTTATTATGAACAGTACAAAATTTCAGAAATTGCCGATATTTTGAAAAAAAATGAGAATACCATTAAAACTTGGCTAGCACGAGCTAAGAAAATTTTAAAAGAAAAATGGGAAGATGATTTAAATTGAAACTTTTACCTTATCAAAAACGTGTTTATAGTATAGGAGGTATCTGATATGTGGGATGATTATCAAAGCGAGCAAGATCATATTAAAGCGCCAGAATTCTTAAAAACCAAAACATTGCAACAGATGAAGGAAGCACGACAGAAAAAAAGGCAATTATTAACACAAAAACCACTCCTAGGATTGGCAAGTGGTTTATTTGTTTTGCTCGTTATCACATTTGGATTGTTAAACCGTGCTAGCGACTCTCCTGTTATGGTAACAGAGATCAATTTCCAGAGATTAGATGGCGGACCAAGACATTTTGGAAACCTTGAAAGTAGAAATCAACCAACGATATTAGCAGAAATTGAATCTAGTTTAGATGTTTTTTTCTCAACCTTGATCCTGGAAGCTTACCAATTAAATGATGTTAGTTGGTTACAAGAGACCGATCATCTTAGAATAAGATATCATTTTGAACATGCAGGAGCTTCAATACGCATCTTAGTAGACAATCAAGCAGAAACATTGCAGACAAATTCAATTTTGAACAACATCCCCATCGGACTATACTACTGGGTTATGTTAGATACGACTTTCATCGCAGAGTTTTCACATGCTGGAATCTACTTTCAAATCGAAGCGTCTGGAATGAATGAAGATGATTTTTTGAGTAATGTGCAGGAAATTTTAAATTTTTTCCATGAAAGTTGAAACTTTTTCGCCGCTTGATACGTGTTAATAATGTGGGAATGAAAATAACGTGTTTAAACTCACATCAGAGTTAAATAAAAAGGAGTTTTTTAAATGAAAAAATTATTACTATTTACCATGATCGCAAGTACTTTTGCCTTAACGGCTTGTGGAGACGATACGCCTGATGCAACTGTGGCTGAACCTGCGACTGAGATAACAGTTGTGACAACAGAGGCATCAACAGAAGCGCCGACAGTGGCGCCGACAGAAGCAGTTTCTACGCGTGAGCTTCTTCAAACTTATGTGAACGAACGCGGAGCGGGAATTGCCGGTGGATTTGAGGCAAGAGAAATGAATGATACTGCAACAGTGACAGTTGCAGGAGATGAATCGGTTTTAATCTCCATCACCTTAGAAGACGAATTTGTAATATCTATGGCGGTCACACTTGATTTTTTACTCGCAACCCTTGAAGAAGAGATAGCTTCTGTAATGCCGATTTTCTCAGAAGAAGCTGGCAATGTTGAAGCTGACTTAAATATTGATGGTTTTCATTTTACCATAGAATTTCTACTTTCAACGGGTGACGTGCTCGCATGGCAAAGTATTTATCCAAGTGAAGTGATGGGGATCTTTATGTCTGATCTAAGTTTTTTAGAGATAGACGAACCTGAAACAACTCAAACAACAGTTGGAGATGTTACAACGATCGAATTTGATGGTATAACAGTTAACTTAAGTGAACCGTTTGTGATGACAAGTGACGAATTTAGAAGTGAATTTCCAGATTGGATCTTTGATCTTGGAACGCATTACCGATGGCTACTAGTCTACGTTGAGATTACTAATGAGACCTCAAATGATGTCAATTTTGGAAATCGTCCATTTTATATTACTGACGAATTCGAAGATTTAGATTGGCAAAGTACGTCCATTGATAGATTAAATGGCACAGGATTTGACACAGATGGGGTTATTGCAGTAGGAGAAACGTTAAGTGGCTACGTGCCATTCATAGTGACGCGTCATTCTAGCACTTTTGAAATTGACGTTAGACCACTTTTTGTAGATCAACTAGGGAGTCCGTTCGCTGGTCGTTTCATTTTCACTTTTGAGGTTGAAATGGATTGATTTACACTGGAATCTAAAAACAAAGGAGAATATAAGTGAATCAGACAATGAAAAAATTATCATCATTATTCTTGATTTTGATGGTAATATTGACAGTAGTGGGATGTACTTCAAATTCTTTAGAAGTTACACATCAAGCAACAGAAGTGACAACCGAGGTGCCAGTTTCAACAGAATCCTCTGTCGGGTCAAATGAAGAAAACTTAACACTTGTGGAAGATTTAGTTGCAACTCTCACGCGTCAATTTGCCCGTGAAAATTCTTTTGAGTTTACAGAACCATTGGTAAATATAGCACGTGATCATACTTTTGTCTTTGAACTGACGCAAGTCGCTATGGATCGTTTTAATGATAACGATGATATAGAGAGTTGGAGAGATATAGTTGGTATTTATCGTGACTCGGCTCTAACACAGCAAGTTGCTTATTTTACAAGTGGCGATGATGAAAACTTTACCTATGTAGAAATTAGCCCATCTAGAAACGCTATTTTTCCATTTCCTGACATGGTGCATGGTGAATTTTCAGATTGGGGAAATGCAAATCAATATTTCCTAGTAAAATATTTCGATTTGTTAACAGGTGACTTACTTGATGTTCCTCTAGTTACCGTCTTTAATATTGCAACTGAAATTGCTGGTGCACCATGGATCAAGTTTCATGTGACAGAGGATGGAATCGCTGGATTTGTATGGTCGGAAGTTACAGATGCTGAAGAATATGCTATTTTGCTGATTAGTGAACATCAAGATGGAAGAGGTATCGGCCGAGGGGTTGAAATCATTGCACGTACGACGCAAACCTATTGGTACGATACGGCTGAGGGCTTCAATAGACGTAACCCTCGTTTTAGAACTGCTCAAATAGGCAGGGATATGGACAGCTTATTTGAAACATATCGAGAAGATATTATAAATGGTGATTTGACGATAGAAGAACTTGTCGCTATGCAGTATGATTTTGAAGAAGAAAGAACTCGCAACCATAATTTCTATTTTGCAGTCATCGCTTTGAATGAAAGCGGGACGTCAACTGTTAGTAATTTTATAGATAGAAGAATGATCGCACCACAAGTGCCAATGAGTGTAGCATTCGAATTAAATGAAGGCGGAATTCTCCCATCTGAAGGAGGCTTTGTCGCACGTTGGGAATATGATATAATGTTATCACCTAGTCATGCATGGACGATTATGGCAGACGGCAGTGCGTCTCGTCAACTCATCGAATATGACGTAGAGAATGCTCGTGAAGAATTACTTTTATTTGGGACCTATAGCGACTATGACGAAGATGGCTGGCCAATCATTGATGGGACTGTAGACGTCGCTGCTTTAAGGATTCCTTACCGCATAACAGGGACACCATTTGAGGGCTTTATTCAAATCACCGAATATGATGAAGAAAATTTTGAAGCGCAACTTACTGAATTAGCTAATCGACAAATCAGTTTGCGTAGTAGAACTGGTGATATAGCAAGACAAATTAATTTGAATCCAGAACCAGGGCAAGAAGCAGTACAAGGCGAAATTGCAACAGTCTTAAACGGAAACTTCGATATTTTTGCATCAAGTCCATTATCTGCTTATTTAGCGATTCAAATGTTAAATGGTCAAACAAGAGTAAGTATCGCAGATTTCCCTGACGCAACTGATCACGTTTTCTTACTCGATGCTTGGCTAGAAGCTGTTCTCCAAAATCCATTAGTTTTAGGAGCAAGAGGACTCCAATTATGTTGGTTAACAGGTGATTTATTAATTACATATGATCATGATTCTACTGAAATTGCTCGTCAACAACTTGAAATTAAAGCGCGTGTTGATGAAATTGTTGAACAAATCATTACCTCAGGGATGACTGCTTTAGAAAAACAAACTGCTATCAATCAGTTTTTGCTCGAAAATGCTACATATGATTTTGATGCATTGATTAATGCAGAATTAAATAATTTTATGTTTGTTGACTCACGTTATTACGATTCTTTTACAGCTTATGGTATTTTAATCAACGGTGTGGGTGTTTGCTCTGGCTATGCTGATGCGTTTACATTAATTGCAAGTCGAGCAGGTTTAGAGAGCGTTATCGTTACAGGATTCCTAGAAGGTAGTTTACCGCATGCGTGGAACCGAGTCAATATTGATGGTCAGTGGTATACATTAGATGTAACTAATAATGCAAAAGAGCTTTTTCCCAATGCATTCTTCAACCTTTCTGATGCTGAGGCACGTACTATCTTAACAGAAGATGATCGATGGATGCAAAATAGTGAAATTGGGCGTTTTGTCGCAACAACTGATGCAGCAAAAGAATATTATCGCTATCGTAATCTATTCTTCGACCATGAAGAAATTGTTGATGCGTTAGTTATAAGTATTCAAAATCAGCAACTAGCGACTTATCGGACAGATGTGATGTTGACAGATGAACAGTTTTTACAAATCGCAATGGAGGTTATTGAAAGAACTGGTAATTCTGATTTATTCGGTGGTCACTTCCTAGGGATAATCACTTTGTTTAAGTAGCAAGTGTATTTTATCATTTGATTGAAATAAAGCAAAATTTGAAAGAAATGAGATTCCTACTTCGGTACAGTATGTATCAAGTAGGAATTTTGCGTGAAAAGTACTGCAAAAAGCATGACAAATCCTCTTTGTAATGGTATACTTATGACTTGACTAATAATTTTCATAAAAGGATGATGAAAAATGGGAAAACAAAGCAGTGAAATTAGAAATTTAACATTGGCAGCTATGCTAATTGCTCTAGGAGTAGTATTGCCAACATTATTTGGGCCACCTGTTGCCAGCAGATTCTTGTTGATGCATATTCCAGCATTATTAGCAGGATTTGTGATCGGTCCTAAATACGGGATCGTAGTGGGCTTTGTTACGCCATTTTTACGCTCATGGACATTCGGAATGCCCCCGCTTATGCCAACAGCCACAGCGATGGCTTTTGAATTAGCTACTTATGGATTTGTGGCAGGGTTGATCTATAACAAAATGAAGCATGGTATTGTGACGATCTACACATCTTTAATTTCATCGATGATTATAGGACGAGTTGTTTATGGTATTGTGATGTTTATCTTACTAGTTGGACTTGGTTTAGTTGAAGGTAGAACTTACGGTTTTGCTGCTTGGTGGAGTGGGGTTGTTGCAACTTCAATCCCAGGGATCGTTTTGCAACTGATACTGATCCCGATCGTTGTAGTTGTTTTAGAAAAGGCTGGATTTATGCGAAAACGATAAATAGGCAAGTTAGTACCTTGGAGGGTAAGTGTCATGAAACAGATGAATATGGGCGCTTATTATCCAGTGGCCACCTATCTTCACCAATTAGATGCAAGAGTAAAAATTATCGCCACAACTATGGTGATTATTTTACTCTTTTTTGCGTCAAGCTTTTGGAGTTATGGCTTTCTTGCTAGTTTTTTGACTGTGCTTATCCTCACAGCCAAGCTACCATTTAGGCTTTTAAGAGGCATGGCATCTCTACGCTTTATTTTGATCTTCACCTTGTTTTTTAGCATTTTTATGACGCCTGGTGAAGAAATTTTATTTGGAGTATCTTGGTTTTACGCAACAGGGGAAGGTTTAATGGCAGGAATTGTCCTCATCATCAGAGTTTCTTTAATGATTTTAGTCACAACCATTTTGACATTGACTACCACCCCATTTGAATTGACTAGTGCTTTTCATTTTCTGCTTGCCCCTTTAAAAAAATTACGTCTTCCAGTGGCAGAGGGGGCACTAATGATAAATTTAGCTTTGAGATTTGTTCCGACTATTATCGAAGAAAACCAGCGCATCATGAATTCACAAAAAGCGCGAGGTGTCAGTTTTGAAGTAGGAGGAGTGATTCAAAAAGTTAAAAATATTATCTCTATCTTGATTCCACTGATTATTTCCTCCTTTAAGCGAGCTGAAGATTTGGCTTTCGCAATGGAAGCACGAAACTTTAAAATAGGTGAGGTACGAACGAATTTTCGTGTGATGAGAATGGCGCATCGAGACTACATTGGTTTATTAATCATAGGCTTATTTTTTCTTATTTTACTCCTATTTGAAAGCATAATGAATTATTGATGCGCATGGATACAAAAAGAAGTGGAGGATAAATTTGAAGTCATCGTCTTTGGTAGCTTTATCGAAAAAAATAATGATAAAAAACTATAGAAAAATCCCACTTGCAATTTATGCAGGTAGGATTTTAAATAATTCACTTCTCATTTAACCGACAAAAATAATCAATCACTTCACCCACCAACGCCTGGTCTTGAAAGATACCAGGTTCAGAATTTGTCATCACAACAATCCCAGATTGATTTTCATAATACACCCTTAATTTACACTGCATACCGACACCCCAACCTTGAGAAATAAAATACGGCG
>JGI24703J35330_11748745_pt1 | contig 30749 bp, 27 predicted proteins | sample TergutNt197P1_FD_35330 | JGI IMG/M metagenome (IMG submission 35330)
CGAAACACTTGCCAGACTTGCTGTTAAAAAATCACCAACAGAAAACATCCATAAATTAGTCCCAAGCTATTTAAGAAAAACTGAAGCGGAGATGAATGCTGGTGTCTGAAAAGATTGAACTAGAGGTAGGTTATATTGAATTTCATCAAGCTGTCGATTTTGCAGACATTCACCACATCGAAATTTCCCCTGAGTTCCACAACCAAGGCTACGGCACCCAATTATTAAATACTTTTTTAAACGACATGAAACACAGAGGTGTAAAGGATGTTACACTTGAGGTTCGAGTGGACAATTATAATGCCATCCACCTTTATGAAAAATTTGGTTTCAAAGTGGTCGGAAATCGCAAAGGATATTATCAAGGAATTGACGGGCTTTTGATGAAATTGGAGTTACTAAACACTGAAAATTAAGTTAATATTGGAGTATACTTTCGATTACTTGATTTTACCGCAAATTTGCCCCACTTTTTCCGAAACTTTTCCTAAGTTTTTTGATATAATATACCTAAACAGCAAAAGAATGAAGGTGTCAAGTGCATGAAAAAAGAAACACTTATCCTTGGGATTGAATCTAGTTGTGATGAAACAGCTGCGAGTGTAGTCCTCGATGGTAAAACAGTCTTATCAAACATTATCGCATCACAAGCAGATATTCATAAAAAATTCGGTGGCGTCGTGCCAGAAGTGGCAAGTCGTTATCACGTAGAAGCCATTACGGCAGTTATTGATGAAGCGATGGAAGAAGCTGGTGTTACGTTTGCTGAATTAGATGGAATTGCTGTATGCCAAGGACCAGGACTAGTAGGGGCGCTGATTGTTGGACTCCAAGCCGCTAAAGCCATTTCTTTTGCTCATGGCATTCCACTTATTTTGGTTCATCACATTGCAGGTCATATTTATGCCAATGCTTTAGAGGGTAAGATGACTTTCCCATTAATCGCTTTAGTTGTCAGTGGTGGACATACAGAACTCATTCTTATGAAAGACCATAATGACTATGAATACCTGGGTCGCACTTTGGACGATGCAGTAGGAGAAGCTTATGACAAAGTAGCTCGAGTTTTGAACATCGGCTATCCTGGAGGCCCGATCATTGATAGGCTTGCGCAATCGGGGTCTGACAAATACGAATTACCGCGTGTTTGGCTCAACCGGAATGAATTTAATTTCAGTTTTTCTGGTTTAAAGTCTGCGGTTATCAATCTCGTTCATAATGCGTCGCAAAAAGGCGAAATCATTGATCCAGCGGATTTAGCTGCAAGCTTTCAATCAGCTGTTGTGGAAGTGTTGACTGGTAAAACCATGCAAGCAATTAAAAAGTATCAAATCAAAAACTTAGTTGTTGCAGGAGGGGTAGCGGCGAATTCAGGGTTGAGACAGACTTTAGAAGAATTGACAAATAAAAAAGGTATCAACCTAATGATTCCTGCATTTAAATATTGTACAGATAATGCAGCGATGATTGCAGCAGCGGGACATGTTAATTTTACACGAGGAAAGATCAGCGACCTGTCAATTGATGCAAAGCCTAATCTTAAGCTTATAGAAAGTTAAATCGCATCAATTTTTGATGCAAAGCCTAATCTTAAGCTTATAGAAAGTTAAATCGCATCAATTTTTGATGCAAAGCCTAACCTTAAGCTTATAGAAAGTTAAATCGCATCAATTTTTGATGGAAAGCCTAACCTTAAATTAATGAAATAAAGAGGTGATAATCATGAAGAGAAAATTGAGTATTTTTGCAATTGGAATGGGAATGCTTCTGATGTTTAGCAAGGTAGCATCAGGTGCAGATACAGTTGCTCATATTACAGGCAACGATCAGGACGCTTTAATTCTAGGTACTGTTACACAGGTTGATGATCATGAGATTATCGTTGAAGTGATTAAACATATAGTAGGAGACAACGATTTAAGAGCAGGAAGTTTACGGCGCAGCTCAGAGGTCATCAGGATAGAGCGCAATGGGCAAACTGACAATTTCCAATTAGGCGATCATGTCTTTGCGTCTCTTAATCAAAACGAAGATGAAACATTCAACGTCGCATGGGGAATTTACTTAGCTACCACAGAAATGGTACTTGATTGGGAAGTTTGGCGTGTTGAAACAGGCGATCCGATCCAAACTGCCATTCTTTCAGACTTTGTAAATCAAGATGGCATATATACATACAGCGTAATTGAAGGTCGTGTAATTAGGCATCAAGGTGATGCCAATATCATTATTTTCGACCCAAATCCGCCTACTGAAATTCAACCTCGCGACAATGAAGATATTGATTTGGATGAGCAAATACAAATTTGTCTTGAAGAAAATGCAGAAGCACCTGAGAATTGTAGATATTTATTAAGACGAACAGGGACGCTTGCGGATCTTGCAAATGTTGTGAATTTAGATTTAGAAAATGCATCTGAAGAAGCAACGATAATAGACGAGCCGATCACTGATTTAAATGATGATGAAGTTTTGCCAGAGGATGCATCGAACACGCCAACGTTAGTTATTGCAACTGTTGCGATCTCTGCTGTTGCAGGTGCTATTTTGTGGAAAAACAGTAAAAAATCGAAATAGGAAAAAGATTAGGAATAGCCCGAACCGTTGAAATCATCGATTTTAGGGCTGTTTTTCCTATTTGGTGTAAAAAGAGGAGCGAGTATAAGATGAAAAAGAGAATTGTAATTACAGGGACAGCAGGATTACTAGGTCCGTATGTAGTGGATCATTTTTTAGAACAGAACTACGATGTATTAAGTGTTGATTTAAATGAACCAAAAGAGAAGAAATGCCGCCATTGGACAGTTGATTTGAATGATCTAGGCCAAGTTTACGGTATGTTAGAAGGGGCGTATGCTGTGGTTCACTTGGCGGCTATTCCACGTGCAGATATCTATCCAAATTCAACAACTTTTCAAAATAATATCATGGGATCGTACAACATCATGGAAGCGTGTGGTCAATTGGGAATTAAAAAGGTGGTCATTGCCTCAAGTGAATGTGCGTATGGTTTATGCTTTGCGAAAGAAGATTTAGTGCCAGAATACGTGCCTGTTGATGAAAAACACCCTACTTGGGCAGAAGATTGCTATGGGATTGCTAAAATTGCGGCGGAGCTGGCAGCTGAAGGTTTGCATAGGCGTTATGGTACTCAGATTATTTCTATGAGAATAGGAAACATTATTACGCCAGAGATGTACCAGAAAAAATTCCCAAGTTTTATTAACGATACTTATATTCGTATGCGTAATTTATGGAATTACATTGATGCAAGAGATATTGCAACAGCATGTCGTTTAGCCATTGAAATTGATGGACTAGGCGCTGAAGTGATGAACATTGGCGCAGATGATACGTGTCAAGCGATCACAAGTATTGATTTGGTTAAAGCGGAATTTCCTAATTTGACGGATATCCGTTCTGATATTAATGAATATCAGCCGATTTATTGCAACAAAAAAGCAAAAGAAATGCTTGATTGGCAACCTGTACATTTCTGGCGTGATTATGTAAAAGGTTAGGTGAATAAGGATGAAAAAACAGTTATTTTTACTATTTAGCATTGGCTTGTTCATGTTAAGTGGCTGTGACAGTACTGAAACGCCACAGAATGTATCAACCTCAGATCCAACCATCGCAACCACACCACAAGTAGTTCGTGAATCCAGCTTTCAAGTACAAACAAATCGTGATTTTGATGTGACATCGGGTGAACATGGTTATATTAGCATTGCTTTAATTGAACATATGAATGACCATCTGCCCAACCGTCTGGCATTTTCAGATAGGGAATTAGAGACTGCAGAATGGATCGTTTCAACCTTAATTGAAATGGGATTTGACGAATCTCAAATCGAAATGCAGACGTTTAGTGTAGATGCAGAAACTTCTTCGTGGTGGGGAAGTGCTGAGTGGATGGTTGAATGGTTTATGGATGCAGGTTATTACAGTGAAGTTGAATTTGTCGGTTATAGTCAAAATGTTATTTTGACATTACCTGGGCGTAGTGCAGAAACGATTATCATCGGTGCACATTATGATGGCATGGCTAATCCTGGGATGAGTGATAATGCTAGCGGGACGGTTTTATTAATGGAAAATGCCTACTGGATGCAAAGTGTCGATCATTATTATACGCTTCAATATGTCTTTTTTGGTGCCGAGGAGGTCGGGCTCATCGGCTCGTTCTACTTCACGGACAATATGGCAGAAGAGGAAATTGATAATCTGATTTTTATGATTAATGCCGATGTAATCTTGGATGGTCCTGATTTGATATATGCAGTGGGTTATGCGGATGATTTTCATAATGAGGTTAACCAAAATGCATTTACTGAATCTATTAAAAGCTTAGCTGATCAACTAAACGCCAGTGGGCAGACCCAATTAATCAGCAAACCCCACGCACTGTTTCTTCCTTCTGATCAATTAGCATTTATAGACTTTGGTGTGCCGGTTATGGTGTTTTATGCAACGCATCCTGTTAGCTATCCAGAGACTTTTAGCGGTGATGTGCTTCACTCACCTGACGATAATTTGGATTTTCTCATGCAGAATCACTCTGGTCGCATAGAACGAGCGTTATTTGAATTTGGTTTGTTTTTAGAAGCGATCACTATGAGTGAAAATATTCGATAAATCTTAAAAACCGAGTATGCGCTCGGTTTTTTTGAATGCTATTTTGTTGATTCACGTTCGATAAGTTCCACAGGGATAATCTGATGAAGCTCGTCGATTTCTTCGCGGTTGATCAATTTAAATAAGGTTTCAGTGGCTAATTTGCTCATAGCACCGACAGGTTGGGCGATGGTTGAGAGGGTTGGATCGGTTAATTCGGTAATGCTGACATTGTCAAAGCCGATAACTTTGACATCTTTGGGAACGGCTTTGCCCATTTTTCTTAATACTTTCAATACACATGCAGCAATTTTATCGCTAGCAGCGAAAATACCATCCACTTCTTTATGGGTTGTTAAAAAGTCAGTTATTTCTACTTCTGTGAAATTATTGAAATCCAGTTCAAAGCTATTTGTTTTGATTTTAGGAAAGTCAGAAAGGACGTTTAGAAAGCCGTTGGAGCGTTCATCAGAGCAGGCCAAATTTAAAGGACCTGTAAATTGTAAAATTTGTTTACAGCCAAGAGATGCTAATTTATGCGCTGCTAATTCACCACCCATCACATTGTCGCAATCAATCGAAGGGATGGTGTCTTTAACGATGCGTTCTAAGGCGACTACAGGAATATCTGGCAATTGATTAATGCCGGCCGGTGTAATGTCGGAGCAAATAATTAAGCCGGCAATTTTATTGGTAGAAAACATCTGAAGATAACTTTTTTCTCGGTCAGGATCCTCTCCGGTTGTGCATATCATCGTTTGATAACCATGTTTGAAAATGTTTTCTTCCATTTGAGAGATCATTTCATTAAAAAATTCATTTTTCAAATCATAAAGCATGATGCCGATCATTTTTGATGACTTTCGAAAAAGTGAACGTGCCACTTCATTTGGGACGTAATTTAAGTCGTTGATAGCTTTTACTACTAAACTGCGGGTATGTTCATTAACATATCCTTTATTATTAATGACCCGTGAGACGGTTGCGACAGAGACATTGGCTTGCTTTGCGACATCTTTAATATTCGCCATAAAAATAGCTCCTTTGTGATGGTATTTATTTTGTTTAGCTAGCTTAATTGTACCACGAACGAGGTTAAAAAACAAGGAATTGCTTGTTAATCACATGATGTTGAATGTGTGTTTTGACGAAAAATCTTCTGAATTTTTGCTTAGCTCTTTTAAAAAGTCGATCTTTATGATATAATACGGCTATGAATTTCTACATGACGCCTTTTAAATGGCAGAGAGGCTTCTTGATTCTGGTGTTTCGGTGGGCATAATCGCAAAATCTTCGGGGTTATCAACAGAGACGATAAAGGCTTTAGAAAACAAAAAAAATTGAAATATAACGAAGAATGAGGAGACAGATTTCATGAAAAAAAACACAGTAACAAACAAAATGCTACACGGAGGGGATTACAATCCAGATCAATGGCTTGATTATCCCGACATTCTAGCAGAGGATTTAAAATTAATGAAACTAGCGCACACCAACGCCTTTTCAGTTGGAATTTTCGCCTGGGCAACACTTGAACCAGAAGAAGGAAAATTCAATTTCGAGTGGTTGGATCAGCTTTTAGATAATCTTGCCGAAAATGGAGCTCAAGTAGCGTTAGCAACACCAAGCGGAGCGCGCCCAACGTGGATGTCGAAAAAATATCCAGAAGTATTAAGAACTAATGCCAGACGCGAAAAGCACCTTCACGGGCATCGCCATAACCACTGCTTCACATCGCCAGTGTACCGCGAAAAAGTCGGCATCATCAACCGCAAACTAGCCGAGCGCTACAAAGACCACCCTGCTATTTTTATGTGGCACGTATCAAACGAATACGGAGGCGAGTGTCACTGCGACCATTGTCAAGACGCTTTTCGAGCGTGGGTTAAAGCAAAATATAAGACATTAGAAGCCTTAAATCATGCATGGTGGGGACCATTCTGGAGCCATACCATCACGGATTGGCAACAAGTGGAATCACCATCACCAATCGGCGAAACGATGGTACACGGACAAAATTTAGACTGGAAAAGATTCGTCACCGACCAAACCATCGATTTTTATGAACACGAAATCAAACCACTCCGCGAAATCACACCAAATATCCCGGTAACAACCAACTTTATGGCAGACACCCACGAGCTCGTCCCATTCTGGTCACTAGACTACAGCAAATTCTCAAAACACGTCGACATTTTAACATGGGACTGTTATCCAGCTTGGCATAATGACTGGGAATCCACCGCAGAGCTTGCGATGAAAGTCGGCTTTATCAACGATCTATACCGTAGCATTAAACAGCAATCTTTCCTGATTTTAGAATCTACACCAAGCGGTGTCAACTGGCACCCTGTCAATAAATTCAAGCGTCCAGGTATGCATCTTTTGTCATCACTGCAATTTTTAGCTCACGGGTCGGATAGTGTCATGTATTTCCAATGGCGCAAATCGCGTGGCTCATCGGAAAAATTCCACGGTGCGGTGGTTGATCATGATCGAAGTACTGAAAACCGCGTCTTCAAAGATGTCGCCGAAGTAGGGCAGGCCTTAGAAAAACTAACCGATGTTGTCGGGACGTTGCCGAATTCAAAAGTTGCGATTCTATACGATTGGGAAAGCAATTGGGCACTTCATGATACGCAAGGATACGCAAAAGCGACGAAGCAATATGCGCAAACATGTCAACAACACTACAAAGCCTTCTGGGAAAAAGACATCTCTGTCGACGTCATTACAAAAGAGCAAGATTTCTCAAAATACAAGCTTCTTGTCGTCCCAATGCTTTACATGATGAGCGAAGCGACCATAGCAAAATTCTCATCCTATGTCGAAGCAGGCGGCCACTTAGTTATGACCTATATCAGCGGTATCGTTGACGAAACAGACCTGACTTATCTCGGTGGTTGGCCAAAAGAATTACAAAAATTATTCGGTTTCGACCACTTAGAAACAGACACCTACTATCCAAAAGATCGCAACGCTATCAGCTACAAAGGAAAAACTTACGAAGTACGCGATTACGCATCAATTCTAAAAACTGCCTCTGCAACAACCCTAGCAACCTACACTTCCGACTTCTATACAGGAACTTCCGCCGTTACCACCCAAGATTTTGGCGCAGGTAAAACCTACTACATCGCAGCTCGCCTAGAACACGCCTTCCATGAAGACTTCTATGCTGAACTAGCAGCTAATTTAGGAATTCAACCAGCCGCCGACATTACCCACGAAAAAGGGGTGTCTGTACAAGTACGTCAAGATGAAGATAACAATTATATTTTCGTGATGAACTTTACCGAACAAGTACAGCAGGTTAGATTAGGCTTTGAAGCTCAGGATATGCTAACGGACGAAGCGGTTTCGGGTGAGCTTACATTTGCACCTTATGGTGTTAGAGTATTGTGCAAAAAGAAGTAAAACAAAAACTAAGATGAGCCGAGCAATCCGTTTAGTATTATTTACATGTTGATTTCATTGATAGGAGAATTTCAAATGATTTACATCTTCGGACTAGTCTGTTTTTTAGCTTCGGTCATTGGTGTCATCAGCGGCATTGGTGGTGGCGTCATCATCCAACCAGTTCTGAATGCATTCGGCACATTAGACGTAGCGACCGTCAGTTTTTATCAGGGACAACAGTCCTCGGCATGTCTTCGTATTCTGTAATCAAAAGTAAAATGAGCGGTGCGACCAAAATAAATCGCCAGATTGGCTTACCACTAGCAATTGGTGCAGCAATTGGAGGTATCATCGGTCGACAAGTATTTTCCTTTGTCATAAATATTAGCCCCTATCCAGAACTGGTAGGGGCTATTCAAGCAACAGGATTACTTTTACTCACTTTCGGGACACTACTTTACACAATCTTTCGTCAAAAAATTGCTGCGCACCAACTGCAAAGTTAATTTGCTTGCTTATTAACAGGCTTAACCTTAGGTAGCATTTCTGCTTTTTTGGGTATAGGTGGTGGACCTATGAACCTTGTTGCCCTTTACTATCTTTTTTCAATGCAAACCAAAGAAGCAGTGGAAAATTCCCTATATATCATCTTTTTTTCACAAATGGCAAACCTAATTTTCACAATACTGACTGGCAATGTACCAGAATTTGATTGGCTTATGCTATCACTGATGGTATCAGGGGGGATTCTTGGTGGTGTGGTTGGACGAAAAATTAACTCCAAAATAGACGAGAAAACAGTTGAAAAATTATTTATTGGCTTAATGGGAATCTTAATTTGCATCAACATTTATAACATATTTGCTTTTATGAGATAATTGACCTTTGCTTTTCAAGGTGGAGAGCGGAAAAGTGTTTCATGATGAAAATAGGTATAAAGCTGATAACCGTGAGACATTTTGGCGAGTGTAAACGGATGAGAAATAGCGTGTATATAAATGAATCACAGACCTTTTGTGGCCATCAAGCCTTTTTGAATAAAAACATCTTTCAGCTTCAACAATTGGCCGAATTCTTTCAGACAATGATCGATTTCAACATAACGGTTTTATTAAGTGTAACATGATATACAGGATCGTATTACACCTTATTTTACTATACTGCTATATCTTCGAACTTCAATAATCGAATCCCGTGATCTATGGCAAATTCTTTCAAATCTTCTGTAAAATCAGCTTTTGAGAAAATATATAGATCAATTTTTTTGTGTGGAAAAAACGAAGCGCGTTCGAGTAGTTTTTCACCAACGCTAAGACCTGTTAATTCATTCCGCCATTTACATTCACCAAGAGCTAATTCATCTTTTTCGATACCTAGGGCAACAATGTCGATTTCTACTGCAGAGGCGCTTGCGTCTGTTATGAGAGGGTTATTTCCCCACCAGGAACCTACTTCTGATAGTAGCATCTTGCTATTTAAATGTAGCCAATGTCTGCAGTATTCTTCGAAAGTAAAAGAAGTGAATTGAACCAAGTCCAACTCGATTCGTGGCCAAATCTGCTCTAATTTTCCTGATAGGATGAAGCTTTGATAGGCAGGTACATAGCGGTACCAAAAATTAAAGAGCCCGTCGGTAATTGTGTAAATTCCTTTTTGCTTACTTTTTTTTGGAATAGGCGTCTGTTTTTGGATTAAGTCAAGTTCAATGAGTGTCGCAAGATATTTAGTTAAATTACCGGATTCGATTTCGGTTTTATCGCTAATCTCATTGAACTTATTAACGCCGCGAGCAATAGCGGTTAAGATATCGTTGTATCTATTTGGATTTCGCAATTCCTGTAATAAAAGATTACGGGGTTCTTCATAAAGGAAGGTATTTTGAGCGAGAACCTTTTGCTTGATATTATCAGCTAACGATAAATCATCTGACATCATGCTTAAATACAAAGGAATGCCACCTGTAATGCCGTAGAGGGTTAAGAAGTCGTTGATTGGGGTGTTAGGCAAGAAATGTCGTGCTTCTGAAAAAGTTAGTGACTTTAATTTAATTTGCCCTGTTCGACGACCATATAAAGGACTTTGGTATCCAAGTACTTGTCGCTCCATAAAAGATGTTTGGGAGCCGGTTAAGATTAACATTAGGTTTGGAATCGTTAAAAATTTCCTATCAATTGCCCGCTGTAAAATTGATGCAATACCAGCACTTGTTTGAGCTAAATACGGGTATTCATCAATGACAAAAATGATATTTTCTTCACTTTGTTCGGCATACTGAGCAATTGCATCAAAAACTGCGTCAAAGCTTGGGTAAGAAACACTCCCAATTTGTCTAAACAAGCCACTATAAACTGCCTCGCTTAAACCTTTCAAATTGGATGATTCACTGCGTTGTTCAGCAGTATAAAAAATGAATTTTTTATCTCTAATGAATTCTTCTATTAATCTTGTTTTTCCGACACGACGGCGACCGTAGATCGGGATCATTTCAAATTTATTACTTTTCAAACAATTTTCCAAAAATTGTATTTCGTTTTCGCGACCAACAAACATAATAAACACCTCGTTTTAAGTGTATTTAGATACACAGGATCGTACTATACTTAATTATAGTACAATTGTGGCAAAAATTCAAGTGCCAATGCTGAGAATTATGAGTGTATAAAATTTCTACAACTTACAACCCTAATCGGGAACTACACGGCATTTTCCAATTGACTTAGCTAAACTGGCGTTACTATTTAGGCAAGAGCAAGATAAAAATGTATGTAACCGATAACTTATTGCGTTCAAATCAAATGTAACGGGTTACTTCTGTCTAGAAACCCCTTGATATTTAACGGTTTTCGGTGTATACTATAAAATGTAAGCGAGTTCGCATTGTTTACAATATTAGAAAAACAAAAACTTTTGGAGGTACAAAGATATGAAAAAATTATTATTAGGAATGGCAATGTTATTTGCAGTTGCATTGTTGGTAGCTTGTGGTGGAGATGATCCAGCTCCTACAGCTACAACGGATGCTGAGGCAACGCCTACGGTTGCCGTAGAGCCAGGAGGAAATGAAGAATTGCCTGGAAACGAATTTGGTGGAGAGAATTTTGTTTTATGGATTGATAACCCAGAGTATGGAAATGCACTTGTTGCAAGATTAGAGGAGTTATTCCCAGATTCAAATTTCTCATTTGAAGAAGTAGGTGGAACAGATACCCTTGATAGGTTAAGACTTGATGGACCAGCTGAGATTGGTGCAGATATCGTTCTATTTCCGCATGATCAAATTCCAGGTGCGATTAATGAACGATTATTGTTGCCATTAGGTCCAGATATTGCAAACGCTATGCATGGACGTATTCCTGAAGCTGCAATCGGTGCAGTTGTTCATAATGATAACTACTTTGGTATTCCACTGAGGATGGAATCAATTGCTTTATTCTATAATCTTGATTTATTGAATGAAGCAGGACTTGATGTACCAACTACTTGGGAAGAGATTATCGAAGCAGCAGCAGATTATAATAATGTCGCAACCAATGATTTCCTGATTCGCTGGGAGGTTGGTGGGGCGTTCTTTAATCAATTTTTCTTAACGACATTTGGTTATGAGTTATTTGGACCAAACCATAATGATCCTGATGCAATTAACTTTGACACACCAGAGGCCATTGAAGGTCTTGAGTACTTCGCAAGCTTAAGAGATATCTTGCCAGTACCTTATGGAGATTTAGGTTGGGACGAGACTAATGGTGCCTTTGTTGCAGGAGAAGTACCACTTTTGATTATTGGACCATGGGCGATCCCTTATATCCAACGCGATGGTGCAGGATTCGAATGGGGTGTGACAACAATTCCAACAATTAACGGTGTTCAACCACGCACATTCTCAGGAAACCACATTGCTGCAGCAAGCTCATTTACTAATTATCCAGATTTAGCGCGTGCAGTATTAGAATTCATGATGTCTGATGAAGGATTGCAAATGGTTTATGATGAGATTGGAGTTATTCCAGCATTAATCGATGGGTCGGTCATTAATGGACTTTCAGAGGATGCAGCATTATCAGGAATTGCAGCTCAAGCAGTTCACTCACATCCAATGCCTGCAATTTCTGAAATGGACTTCTTCTGGGATGCAGCTGATGCAATGTATCGTGCGGTTTGGAATGGTTTATTAACACCAGCCGAAGCGGCGGCAAATGCAGTCGAGGATTTTGAAGCTGCAAGAGCGTTAGCTACTCAGTAATGTTAATTATTTATAAAAATTAATTTATATGAATCATAGTATGAACGGCTTCTAGCAATAGAAGTCGTTTTGTGGAGAGATGATGTAAAAGGAGAAACGCGGATGAACATTAAAAAAATTCTTCATGCCATGTACAGTGCAAAAGCTGTCTATGAGTTAAGAAAAACTCCCATTTTCTTGACTATTTTGGCTGGAATATGCTTCGGGATTCTCCACATGACACCTTTTACACTCCGCTTTTTCGCAGTAGAAACCTACCGATTTGATCAACAAATATGGAATCTCAATGATCAATCCTCAAGGCAACTTTTGCAAGGATTGCCAGAAAATTGCTATGTATTGGAAGGTTTGTTACGTTGCGAAGATAAAAATAATTTTGTTATTGGTGAAGAAGAAGTTATTATTCATTTCAATGATGTTGGCGCTGAGATTTTTAATGGAATCATCTTCATGGAAAATCATTTCATTTTTGTTGCACAACAGCAACGCCATGAGCTATCTTACAATTTTCTCGAAGGTGTGAATTTTGGAGATTTGCAAAACTTGGATGAGGGTTATAATGTCTTATTTACTCTAATTGCTAGTGCGTTGAGAGCAACCTTGATTGTACCCTTTGTGTTCAATGTTTATCAGTCGGGTATACTGACTTATTTCGTCTATATTCTAGGAGTCTCTGCACTTTCAATGTTATTGAAATTTGGGAATCCAAAATTTTTATCTTTCAAGGAAGTTTTTACCATCATGGTTTTTGCATCGCTATTTCCGATTGTCATTATGATTACAGTAGGAATTTTTATACCAGCATTTTCACTAATTATTTTCAATATGGGAACGCCATTGTGGGCGTATCTTATTTACAAGAAATATGTTATCTCAGAGCTTCAAACAAGTGTCAAAATTTCAAACGAATTTCAAAATGAAGAAGCAGAAGAAAAGGAGTGTGACTAGTCCATGAAGAAACCGACCCTCGCTGCCATTTTGTCTTCCATTATTTGGGGAAGTGGCCAGCTGTATAATAAGCAGTTCGCCAAAGGATTTGTTTTTCTTGCCATCCAACTTATTATCATTGGCATAGAACTCGGAACAGGTGATTATTTTGCAAGTACTTTTGAGTTTAGATATGCAGGATTTTTCATCTCAGGTATTTGGGGGATGATTACACTCGGAACACAATTGTCTGAATTGACTTTTGATGGATTAACGCCGGGTGATCATTCCGTGATGCTGTTAATTCAAGGGATTATCGCGGCGTTGATTATTCTTATCCTTATTGGAATTTGGGTAAGTAATATCAAAGATGCTTACTTAACTGCCAAAGCCGCTGAAGATAATGGTGAGGTTGTTTCAAGTCGGAAATGGTTGCAAAGTACCTGGGAGAATTCCTTTGAGTACATTTTGATGATACCGGCAGGTATTATGTTAATGTTCTTTGTACTTATGCCAATTATTTTTTCACTGATGATTGCTTTTACCAACTACAACATCAACAATATGCCACCTGGAAATTTGGTCGATTGGGTGGGGCTAAACAACTTTAGGTTTCTATTCTCAATCGGTGATATTCCAGGTGGGGATAGATGGTTACATACCTTCATCCACGTATCGATTTGGACAGTTATTTTTGCGACGTTTGGGACATTAGTTCCTTTCTTCTTTGGGTTGTTCCAAGCGGTTATATTAAACAATAAGCGTGTTAAGTTTAAGAAAGCTTGGCGCAGTATTTTAATCTTACCATGGGCGATGCCAGCATTTATTTCACAATTAAATTTTCAGCAGATATTTAATGGGACTTTTGGACCTTTGAACCGATTTTTAATGGAGCGTGGTATTATTTCATCGCCGATACATTGGCTGACTGACGCTAATCCGTGGCTACCAAGGATGACGATTATTTTAATTCAAATCTGGCTTGCAGCACCTTATTTCATGGCTTTAATGTCAGGTATTATGACGTCTATTTCAAAAGATGTTTATGAAGCTTCTGAAATTGATGGAGCGAATGAGCGTCAACAATTTTGGAAAATTACATTGCCACTGGTTGTAGCTGCTACAGCACCGTTATTGATCATGTCATTTGCTCATAATTTTAATAATTTTGGAATCATCTACTTTATAACACAGGGTGGTCCGACCAATCCAAACTTTATTATGGCAGGTCAAACGGACATATTAATATCATGGATTTTCAAACTAACAGTTGATAATATGATGTATAATATCGCATCAGTAATGGCAATCATCATCTTTTTGGTGATTGGAACTATGTCAGCTTTAAACTTTATGCAGACCAAAGCATTTAAGGAGGAACTGTAATATGACGACAAAACAGACATCCCAAAACACAAGAGCTAAGTTTAAAGAGTTCGCTACAAAAGTATTTTTGTACTCAGTGTTAATTTTGCTCTCAGTTATTGTTCTTTTTCCACTGCTTTGGATTATTGGTTCTTCATTTAATCCAGGTTCGACTTTAGCAAGTAGCTCCATGTTCCCATCTGAGCCGACTTTACGTCACTATGTTTTCCTATTTAGAGAAACGAATTATCTGAATTGGTATTGGAATACCCTTAAAATTGCGACAATTCACACGATTATTTCGATTTTTCTCTCAACCAGTATGGGATATGTTTTTTCAAGATTTAAGTTTAAAGGTAAGAAAATTGCTTTAATCGGGATGCTTATTTTGCAAATGTTCCCGAGTTTTATGACGATGGTAGCTTTATATGTTTTATTCTTGAATTTTGGTTTGTTAGATACACATTTTGCCCTCATTCTGATTTATTCAGCAGCGCAAATTCCATTTAATACATGGTTGATTAAAGGTTATTTAACTTCTATCCCGAAAGAACTTGATGAATCAGCTATGTTAGATGGTGCTAGTAAGTTGCAAATTTTTTCAAGAATTATTTTTCCATTAGCAAAACCAATTGTTTCATTTGTTGGCGTTACAGCCTTTATCGCACCTTGGATGGACTTCATCTTCCCACGCTTCATCATTAGCTCGAGTCAAAATCAGACACTTGCAGTGGGAATATTTAATATGATTCATGGAAACGATACAAATGACTACACAGTTTTTGCGGCAGGTGCTGTATTGGTTGCTGTGCCGATTACGATTTTATACATTGCCATGCAAAAATTCTTAATTGAGGGGATTACTGCGGGCGCAAATAAGGGGTAATAGAATTGAGTGCGACAGTTGCTTTGCGATTACTGCACTCTTTTCTTAAGTTTAAATGTTCTACTGAAAATGAATGAAGAGGACTGAGCGAAGTGAAGAAATTTTTGATAGTTTTATATATGATGCTGGCGGGTATAGTTTTCATAGGCTGTACTGATGAAAACAAAACTAAAGAGCTCGGACCGGTCATATCCGAAATTTTCGTTGAATCGGTCATAGGTATGCGAGATGATTTTATCCGTGGCGTCGATATTGGAAGTATTATTGCGCAAGAAAAAAGCGGGGTAGTTTATTATAATTTTGATGGAGAACCGCAGGATATTTTCCAAACCTTGTTTGATGCAGGTGTTAATCTCGTCAGAATTCGGATTTGGAATGATCCGTTTGACGAATTTGGAAATGGATTTGGTGGTGGGAATAATGATGTGGCTACTGCGATTGAAATTGGTCAACGTGCGACGAATCATGGCATGGGTGTTCAACTAAATTTCCATTATTCAGATTTTTGGGCTGATCCAGGAAAACAACAATCCCCTCGTGCATGGGAAGGGTTGGATTTGACGCAACGTGCAGAAGCACTGTATGATTTCACTTACGAATCGGTGCGACAAATCATTGAAGCAGGCGTTGATGTATGGCAAGTTCAAATCGGAAATGAAACGAATAACTCCATGGCGGGTGTGATTGGATGGGATCAGAAAATACCACTATTTAGAGCTGGGAGTGAAGCCGTTCGGAGCATTGATTCCGAGATTCAAATTGTTATTCACTTCACTAATCCAGAAAACCCTAATAATTTCATGACTGCTGCAAGAAGATTGCAATCTGGTGGCGTCGACTATGATATTTTTGGCGCTTCATATTATCCTTTTTGGCATGGAACATTGGAAAATTTAACAACAGTATTGAGTGATGTTGCGAATGAATTTGATGTGGATGTGATGGTTGTTGAAACTTCCTATGTCTATACTGCTGAAGATGGGGATGGACATCCTAATATTGTGCCAAATGATACTCAAGTCTTAAATTATCCGATTTCTGTCCAAGGTCAAGCCAGTGCAATTCGAGATGTTTTTCAAGCAGTGGCTGATGTTGGTGAACGTGGATTAGGTGTGATTTATTGGGAACCGGCGTGGATACCTGTTGGTCCTGCTTATGATTTGGAAAACAACCGTCTGTTATGGGAAAGATATGGTTCGGGCTGGGCTAGTAGTTTTGCTGCGGTTTATGATCCAAATGACGCTGGCTACTGGTATGGTGGGAGTGCATGGGATAACCAAGCTTTGTTTGATTTTACCGGTCGACCTTTAGCATCGTTGAATATTTTTAACTATATCCAAACAGGTGCTATTCTTGAGGCTGGTGTTGCTGAAGATGAATGAAAAATAGAATGGGGCTGAGTTAGGAGCTGTTGAGGAAGTTTGCTGAAATCATCTCGATTATGGTCTGTATTAAACAGCTTTACAGTAAAGATTCCTAATGAAGAAATTAAAACTGAATTTATGTATCGGACTCGCTCACGATAAAAAAGTTTGCCAGCTGATTTCAGAAACAATTCATGTTTAAATGATAACGTCTTATCAAAAAAATGCATCTCTTGAGTTTAAGCAAAATTGCTTATAACACAAGAGATGCATTTTTAACAGTGCCAATAATTGATACCTGATGCGCGAATCAGATGGCAATTTCTCCAACAACCCAAATGCGTCACCGGTTACACAAAATGCGAAATGGGTTACACATGAAAATCGCTTGCATACCCATTGCGAAATAGGATATAATTCACTTATAAATACCCGAAAGGAGTTAAAAAAAATGCTGAACAGAGAGAGCGGGATTTTACTTCATTTCACAAGTTTACCCTCTGAATACGGGATTGGAGACTTAGGTGGACATGCTTATGAATTTGTTGATTTTTTAAAGGAGGCTGGGCAACGATTATGGCAAATATTACCAATCAATCCTACAGGATTTAAAGACTCACCTTATCAGAGTTTTTCGACATTCGCAGGCAATCCACTCCTGATAAATCTTGAAGAACTAGTCAAATGGGAATTACTTTATATGGATGATCTAGCTAATATTCCGCCACTACCTGAGGACAAGGTGGATTATGGTGCTGTTATTGACTTCAAAACACCCCTATACCTAAAAGCCTATCAAAACTTCACTTCTAAATCTGTATTAAAAGAGGAGTACGAACGCTTTGTCGAGCAAAACAAGGCTTGGCTCGAGGATTTTTCGCTATTTATGGCACTCAAAGCACATTTCATTAAATTACGAGTTGAGCCAGAGAATAGACATGATTATGAAGACTTTGTCCAACTAAATAAAGAATACCTAACAGACGATCAACTAGCCGATTATTACTACGGCGCAGTATGGCAAAGCTGGCCAACTGATATTTCAACGCGAGAACCAGATGCTATTAAAAGATGGACAGAAATCTTAGCTGAGGAAATCGGCTATCACCAATTTTTACAATTCGTCTTTTCAAAACAATACGCAGCACTTAAAAAATATGCCAATGATAATGATATTAAAATCATTGGCGATATCCCAATCTTCGTTGCCCTAGATTCTTCAGATTGTTGGGCGAATTCAAAACTATTTTTACTTGATGAAAATGGAAACCCAACAGGCGTAGCAGGAGTTCCACCTGATTATTTCAGTGAAGACGGTCAACTTTGGGGCAATCCTTTGTACGACTGGCCTGCTATGAAAGCAACCGAATACAAATGGTGGATCAGCCGCATCAAATCAGCATTAGAATTTTGCGATATTATCCGAATCGATCATTTTAGAGGCTTCGTTGGATATTGGCAAGTGCCATACGGCTCTAAAACAGCAAGAATTGGGGCATGGATGCCAGGACCAAGCAAAGATCTATTTCGCGCAATCAAAGAGCAATTAGGAGATTTACCAATTATCGCTGAAGATTTAGGTGTTATTACACCCGAAGTTGAAGCTTTGCGTGATGATTTCAACTTACCAGGTATGAAAGTCATCCAATTCGGCTTCGGCGGTGGCGATGATAATGAGCACCTACCTCACAACTTCCCAACAAGTCATGCAGTCGTTTATACGGGTACTCACGACAACGACACAAGCGTCGGTTGGTATCAATCTGAAAGTCTCCATACGCAAGATCACGTGCGTCGCTACTTAGGTGTAAGTGGTGACGACATTGCATGGGATATGATTCGCTCGGCATTCGCTTCAACCCCGATGATGGCGGTTGTTCCAATTCAGGATATTTTAAGACTCGATCATAAAGCACGCATGAATATACCTGGAACAGCAAGCGACAATTGGCAATTCCGTTTTTCACCTAATGCCCTGACTTCTGAACTTGCCCAAGAATTAAAAGAACTTAGCGAATTTAACGGTCGAAACTTATAATGTTGATTCATTGAAGGAGATTGGTTATATGAAGAGAACAGAACCTAATGATAATCAAATCCAACTTTTTCATCAAGGATTGCATTTCAAAAGTCATAACATCTTTGGGGCAAAAGTCACAACTATCGGCGAAACATCTGGCGTCGCATTCACCCTTTGGGCTCCTAATGCCATAAACGTTTCAGTCGTCGGAGACTTCAACAACTGGAATCACAACGCCCATCCTATGAAAAAACTCAGCCCGCTGGGCATCTGGCATCTATTTATCCCAAAACTAAAATCTCAAACCCCTTATATGTACAACCTCCGATCTCAAGACCTGCAATCTCATTTAAAAGCCGACCCTTATGCAACTTTTTCTCAAATTCGACCCAAAAGGGCTTCAATTGTTTACGAACTAGGCGGATATATCTGGGAAGATCAGGTATGGGAGCGGTCGAGAAAAGAGAAAAATTGTGAAAATGCACCCTTGAATATCTACGAACTGCACGCTGGTTCATGGAAGAAAAAAGCTGGGAAATGTGATGTAGAAGCCTTTTATACTTATCGAGAATTGGCTGATGAACTAATACCATACTTAAAAGCACATAAGTTTACCCATGTGGAATTGATGCCCATTACCGAACATCCTTATGACCCTTCTTGGGGCTATCAAGGAACCGGCTATTTTAGCACGACTAGTCGCTATGGGACCCCACATGATCTAATGTACTTTATTGACAAGTGTCATCAATCAGAAATTGGTGTCCTACTTGACTGGGTATCGGGGCATTATGGCAGAGATCCACACGGGCTATATATGTTTGATGGCACCCCTACCTATGAATATCAGAACCCTTATGTGCGTGAGAACGATGTGTGGGGAACAGCCAATTTCGACCTAGGAAAAAATGAAGTCCAGAGCTTCTTGATATCCAGCGCCCTCTTCTGGCTAGAAAATTTCCATTTTGATGGGTTACGACTCGATGCAGTAAAGGAGATGCTCTATTGGGAACTAGATGGGGATTATCAACAAAAAACCAAAGGCTCGTTGCAAGAAAATGAGCTAGCAGTCGCATTTTTGCAGAAATTAAATACTGTCATTAAAGAAAATCACCCAGATGCGCTTATTTGCGCTGAAGATTCAAGCATCTGGCCAGGGGTGACAAAACCAGTCGCAAAAGGTGGACTAGGGTTTGATTACAAATGGAATATGGGTTGGATGAATGATGTTTTAAACTATATTCAAACGCCATTCGAAGCGCGAAAACACCATCATCACAAACTGACCTTTGCCATGACCTATAGCTATAAAGAGCAGTACATTTTGGCATTGTCACATGATGAGGTTGTGCATGAAAAAAAATCACTTCTTAGCAAAATGCCAGGAGACACATGGCAAAAATTTGCCGGCCTGCGCTTGCTATATGGCTTCATGTATACACATCCTGGCAAAAAACTCCTCTTTATGGGTGGCGAATTTGGGCAACTAGGCGAATGGAATGAATCCTCGCAGTTGGAATGGAACGCCTTAGAAAGAGATGAACACGCTAAAATGGGTCAATTTTCAAAAGATTTTCTCAAATTTTATCATGAAACAGGCGCCCTATGGGAACTCGACCATCATCCGTTTGGCTTTTCGTGGATCGACCCTAACAACGAGGTAAAAAGTATCTTCTCATACATCCGCTTCGCCAAAAACGGCGACCACTTAATCGTCATCTGCAACTTTTCACCAGATCCCTATCCAAGCTATAAAATAGGTGTTCCCCAACAACAACAGTATATTGAAATCGTAAACAGTGACGATATAAAATATGGTGGTTCAGGGCAGATTAATCCTAAACCACTTGAAAGCGTAAATGAACCATTTAATAATCAACCTTGCCACATCCAACTAACTATTCCACCACTGGGATGTACTATTTTGAAACAATCTAAGCAATGAAAATACACTTTTTAAAGGAGGCAAAGGATCCACACCGTTCCTTTGATCAAAAAACATGAAAATAACACAAGAAAATTTCAAACAACTATTCGAACAAAAGATTTCAGAACAATATGGCAAAATGGTAACTGATGCCACATTACAAGAGCAATATCAAGGTCTCGGTATGATTTTAAACGACCATATCGGTGAGAAATGGGAAGCAACAAAAGTAAATACAACTGATAAAAAGCAGATGTACTACATTTCCATCGAATTCTTAATCGGAAGATTGCTTGGGAGCAATGTCTTAAATTTGGGTCTGCATAACATTGTTGAAACAGGTTTAAAAGAATACGGCATTGATTTTACCGAACTTGAAAATTCGGAAGCAGACGCTGGACTTGGAAATGGTGGTTTAGGCCGTCTAGCTGCTTGCTTTCTAGATTCACTTGCATCACTTGAATTACCAGGGCATGGTTGCGGATTGCGTTATAAGCATGGCCTTTTTGAACAACGTATTGTTGATGGTTATCAAACGGAAGTCCCTGATGGGTGGTTGAAGCATGGAAATGTTTGGGAAATAAAACGTCCCAAGGAAGCTATGAAAGTGCGCTTCTGGGGTGAAGTGGGCGAAAATTTTGAATTGAAAAATTATGAAGAAGTGTTGGCGATGCCTTATGACATGCCAGTAGTCGGTTATGAAAATGAGACGATTAATACACTTAGATTGTGGTCGGCTGAGATGAGTGGGTTGCCGCGCGGAAAGGATTATCCGACTTATAAGCGCGAAACAGAAGAAATAACAGACACATTGTACCCAGAAGACGGGGATGATTCAGGGAAGATTTTGCGTCTGAAGCAACAATATTTCTTGGTTTCGGCGACCCTGCAAAGTATTATGCGTCAACACAAAAAAAAGCATGGGCATTTCAGAAATTTCCATGAATTTGCGACGTTTCATATTAATGATACCCACCCGGCTATGGCAATTCCAGAATTTATGCGTATTTTGCTCGACGAGGAGAAAATGGCGTGGGATGAAGTTTGGGACATCACGATCAAAACTTTCGCTTATACCAACCACACTATTTTAGCAGAAGCGATGGAAAAATGGTCGATTCATTTATTCCAACCATTATTACCAAGAATCTACCAAATTATTGAAGAAATCAATGCGCGTTTTTGCCATGCTTTATTAGAGGCTTACCCAGGAGACTTAGGACGTGTTCATGCCATGGCTATTATCGCAGATGGTGTTGTAAAAATGGCACACTTATGTGTGGTAGGAAGCTATAGCACTAATGGTGTCGCAGCACTCCATACAGAAATTATAAAAGAACGCGAAATGAATTTATTCTACCAATTCTACCCAGAGCGTTTTAACAACAAAACCAACGGAATAACCTATCGCCGCTGGCTATTCCAATGTAACCCTGAGTTAACGCAATTCTTAAAAGATACCATTGGCAACAGTTTTATGAAGACTGCTACTGACCTTGAAATGCTACTTCCTTTCATTGAAAACCAAGAATTTTTAGACCAATTTGCAGTGGTTAAGAAAGAGAAGAAGATGCAATTAGCTAAAATTATTGCGGAAGAGAATGGTGTTGTGGTAAACCCTGATTCGATGTTTATTATTCAGGTTAAACGACTTCATGCTTACAAGCGACAGTTACTGAACGCGCTTCATATCATGTATTTATACAACCGTTTAAAAGAAAACCCAACATGGGACGTGCCACCGCGCACTTTCATCTTTGGTGCGAAATCGGCTCCGGGTTACTATTTTGCGAAGAAAGTTATCAAGTTGATTAATGCTATCGCGGATAAGGTGAATAATGACCCTGAAACTAGTGATAAATTGAAAGTAGTATTTATGGAAAATTATCGTGTGTCGTTGGCGGAATCTATTTTCCCAGCGGCGGATATTAGTGAGCAAATTTCAACTGCTACTAAGGAAGCATCTGGTACAGGGAATATGAAATTTATGCTAAATGGTGCGTTGACACTTGGAACAATGGACGGTGCTAATGTGGAAATTGTTGATGCTGTTGGGTCGGAAAATGCCTTTATCTTCGGCCTTGATAAGGAACAAGTTATGGCATATAATCGTCATGGTGGCTATCGTCCGCTAGATGTTTATCACGGTGATAAGCATATTAGACAAGTCATCGAGCAATTGGTGAATGGTTTCTTTGAAACGGTTAATAAAAATGAATTTGAAGAAATTTATTATGAATTGTTGCACCAAGATGAGTATTTCTTGTTAAAAGATTTTGCGGGTTATGTAGATGCTCACGAACGGGCGGCAGCAACTTACGTCAATAGGACTGAATGGTTTAGCAAATGCGCTATCAATATCGCCAAAGCTGGCTTCTTCTCAAGCGATCGCACCATTGCGGACTATGCGCAAAATGTTTGGAATATTGAGAAATAAAACGAGTTAGAACCGAGGCACCCGCTGTGGTGACCTTGGTTTTTGGTATTAGGTTGAAAACATGTAAATCTGAGCAGAAAGGTAGTGAATGATTATGAAAAGAAAAATCAATCAGGCGTATTTGGAGTCAAAAAACACCATCACACTAATGATTGACAAAACGAACCACAGTATTGAAAAATTCCATTTATTAGAAAACGCATCAAATAAAACGACCTTCTTGCATAAGGTAATAGAGGAAAAAACAGCAGAGGGAATCAATTATACTTTAAAAATTCAAGGCTTCATTTCCTACTCAAGCACCTATGAAGTGGTGGTTAATGGTGCGTTTAAAGTGCCGCTGGTAATAGGAAAAGTGACACAAACGGAATGGTTTGATCAACAATTTTATGCACCGACCGCTAAATTAGGCATGTTTTATGAGAAAAAACAGACAACTTTTAGAATCTGGTCGCCGACTGCTTCAGCAGTGTCTGTGCTACTTTACTGTGAAAACAGGATAAAGCATGAAATGAAATTAACTTTAAATGGTATTTGGGAATTGACAATTGCAGGAAATTTAGATGGTGTTTGTTATCGCTATCTTGTCAAAAATGGTCATGAAGAAAAAGAAACAATCGATCCATATGGTATTGCCTCGACTGAAAATGGTACCTATAGTGCGGTGGTTGATCTGGAAAAAACGCCGAAAGTGCCGCAACTTACTCCTGAATTAAAGCAACCAACCGACGCGATCATATACGAAGTTAACATCCGCGATTTCACCATCCATGAATCATCTCCAACCGATGCTAAAGGGCAGTATTTAGGTCTTTCTGAAATCGACCATTTAAAAGAGTTAGGTGTCACGCATATCCAATTGTTACCTATTTATGATTTCGAAGGTGTCGATGAATTAGTGCCAACTGAAAGCTATAATTGGGGTTACAACCCGAGTCAATACAACGTACCTGAAGGAAGCTACGCATCCGATCCAAAAGAACCATATACGCGAATTAACGAATTAAAAACTCTGATTAACACGCTTCATGAAAAAGGGTTATATGTGGTCATGGATGTGGTTTATAATCATGTTTATGAAACAAAAACGCACCCGTTTAATGTATTTGTGCCAGGTTATTACTACCGCTATGACGAAGCGGGCAATCAAATTGAAGGCTCTGGATGTGGAAATGATGTGGCTAGTGAAAGGCGAATGGTACGAAAGTATATTGTCGATTCTATAACTTACTGGTTAGAGGAATATGGTATCGATGGTTTCCGATTCGATTTAATGGGATTATTGGACATCAGAACCATGAATGAAGTTAGAAAAGCGTGTGATCAGGTTGATCCAAGCATTTTGCTTTACGGAGAAGGATGGCATATTCCAACTGGAATTCCTGAGGCGAACCAAGCTTCCATGGTTAACGCTTATCAGATGCCACGAATTAGTCATTTTAACGATTTCTTTCGCAATACGCTCAAAGGATCTAATTTTGATGATGATGAATCAGGTCTTGTTTCGGGGAATTTAGATTTCATAGATGCAGGAAAAGCTGTGTTAGCAGGAGTGATGGCTAATTTTTACGACCCTGTGCAAAGCATAAATTATGTAGAATGTCACGATGATCACACATTATGGGATAGAATCAAGATTAACAACCCTTCTGACTCGGACGAAATGTTGCAAAAAAGGCACCTTTTAGCGACATCTATGACGATTTTTGCTCAAGGAATCCCATTTTTGCACGGTGGACAGGATTTTTTTAGGTCGAAGCAAGGTGTTAAAAATAGCTACCGTGATAGTGATGAAATTAATGCTATTGTTTGGGAAGATGTCAAAAAGCATCAATGGGCAATTGAGTTAGTAAAAGGTTATTTGGAAATTAGAAAGTCTCATGGTGCGTTTAGATTTATGAGTAGTGCTCAAGTGGAAAGGTATCTGAAAATCACTGATCATGAAAAATCAGTGATTGAATACAAGCTTGAAAATGTTGAAAAGTATGGTCCACATGCAGAGATTCGTGTGTATTTCAATTTCAACAATCATCCCATCACACTCAAGGATAATTTTGAAGGGTTTAGCGTGATTGCGAACGCTGGGAAAAGCGGCACGATTCCATTGTTGAGCCTTAAAGAAAAGCTCTTTTTGGCGCCGCTCAGTACGACGGTTGTAGTGGAATAAGAGGTCAGCGCATAGTCGTTGATTTTTTTTTGGATTGTTGTATAATAACAGAAACAGTAGAAAACTGTGAGGGTTTGAAGAATTTTTAGCAATAAAAAAATAGGAAGTGATTTTATGTTGAACTCAAATGAAGAAAAGCAACGGACCAAAAATAATAAGGAAATTGTAATTACTGGCATGCATGTCGTGTTTTTTGCTGGTATTCTATCACTAGTGGTACAGGCGGTAGGTTTTCTCTTTTTTGATGTACCTATTGAATGGTGGGGATTAGCAACATGCGCTGGGTTATTAGCTTATTCAGGTTACGAGCTAAATAAGCGAAAATCAAAATGATAATTTCTGATATTGACGACGAAGAGTATGTTAGAAGTGGTGGAGTTAATGGGATTTTTGTTTTTCGGAGGGCTTATTTTTGCACTCGGAATTTGGAGTTTCTCTTATTATTATGTTATAAGAGTATTAAACTGCCACATTAAAACCACATAACTACCGCTTAATTGCCACATTTTGACCAAAACTTTCCCTAACTTTTTTGCTATAATGGTTAATAAGCATAAGAGAAAGGTGTGGACGGTATGGAATTAAGACAAATGGAAAAGAGAATATTTAAAAAGATCTTATGTGTAATAACTATCCCCGTGTTACTATTGTTGACAAGTTGTAATAATGTGCAAGTATTAGACGAATCAGGATTTGGTTTTAGGGTTGTTGATGATTTTCCAACGCTTAACCGACAGGCTACACAATTTCTTAATTTTGATTACAATGAAAATAAGTTGCAGCTTTTTAATGTTATAACTGGGGAAATAGAAGCAATGTTTGAATTAAGTAGTGACCAATTTTTTCGGAGTATGCATTTTCTAGAGAATGGCTATTACATGATTAGTTTGCTTCAAGGGGAGGATGTTGATAGAATCTTCCATATGCCAAATTATGGTGATTTAGAATATATAGCAAAAGTATTCTTCATTTTGGACAATGATTTGAATATTGTTGAAATGTTAGAAATTTCAGATATTGAATTGATTCATACTTTGACGATTGCTTCTGATCGCAATGTGGTTTTAGAGAATGGAAATGATTTGTTGGTTTATTTCAACGACGCTCACAGAAATATTTATTCCTACAATTTGAGAACAAATGAAAAAAGCCTGATTTATAACGAAGAGGAGCTAGCGGAATTACTCGATTTTAACGCATCTATCTTTAGAATAACACCATTTAATCAAATTGCTTTTGTAAGTTTTAGTGGTAATCCGTCAGATAGTTTCTACTATGGTTTTATTAACCATAATACACAAGAAGCAGAGATTTTTTCAACTGATATTTTCAAACCTGCTCCGATAACGCGGAGATTCGATATTTTTGGAGAATATTTAATCATGCATGATAGAGAACATGACCCAGAAGTGTTAGAAACGAAAGTGCTTATTCTCGATTTACTAACAGCAGAAAGTAGGATTATTCAAATTTTGGAATATTCTTTTAATGAACCGGTTCTAATCAATGATGGCGAGTTTTTGGCTGTTTTCAAAACTAACTGGAATCAATCTACTTTCTCGTTTGAAGAAAGTGGAGATGTCAGATTATATGACACCCAAACGTCTGAAATCGTGTTTGAACACACGTTGGTAGATGATGGGGTTTTGGGTGAAGATGAAGTGATTCTTGGTAGTGAAGTTTTCAAAGTCGATGAGGGCATTTATGTATTTGCCACAAAAACAGCATATAGATGTTCGACAACTTCTACTATTGACTGGAGTAGTTTAAGATTTCATCACATTACTATAGAAATTGAGTTTGGCGGTAATGAATAGCTCTTCACAATTTTGTGGTGGAGGAAGAAAGTGTATGAGGATTTTAAGATCTCGACATATAGATTATGTTCGTGAAAAGTGATATAATTAATGCATCTGAGAATAAATCATTGAGAATTGAATTGATCTTGAGATTAGAATGACAATTTTGATAAAGTGGAGAGTGTTGGAACGGTTTTGAAAGCAATTGGTAAAACTATCCAAAGTTAGCAAGAAACGTAAAGAATGATGTTTTGCATTCACGTATAATGGTAAGCGAGAGGAGAGATTGCATGGACTGGCTTAAGGGAATGAATGATGTCATAAAACATATCGAAGAAAATTTGACACAACCGATCAAATACGAAACCTTATCACAGATCGTTGGTTGCTCTGTTTATGAATTTTCAAGGATATTCTCATTCATGGCAGGAATGTCTATTTCAGAGTACATTCGTCGCAGAAGATTATCACAGGCTGTTTTCGACATTCAAAATGGAAGTGATAAGATAATCGACATTGCTTTGAAATACTGTTATGAATCACCGACCACATTTTCTCGTGCATTCAAAGAATTACATGGAACAACGCCTTTGTCTGCCCGAAAAACTAGCATACCACTTAAAACCTATCCACCAATCTCTTTCCTACTCACAATCAGAGGAGTGAATGAAATGGATTTTAGAATTGAAAAAATGGGTAGTTTCCAAATCATGGGGCTTTCGGGTTACACTAGCTTCGATGAAAACTGCCAAGAAGAGCAATGGAAAGATTCGCTGTGGGGACAGTTTTTAGACGGAGGAAGCGGTGCAGACGGCAGCGGAACTTTTAATCAGGCGTTATGGAACAAAGGCAATCCAAGTTATTACACAGCACCATTCTGGCAAGTCGGAGCATATGATTTCCATTCGGTTGACGGCAGGACACCGACCATTATCGGCGCAGAATATAAAGGCACAAAGCCCGATATTGAAAATTTATCCATGAAAACCATACCCGAAGCAACATGGGCTGTATTTACCTTTAAGGGTGAAACAGGCTCGAAAGTGGGAGAAGCAATTACCCGCATAGTTACGGAGTGGTTTCCTCAAAGTCAATATAAACGTAATGAAAATGTGCCAATGCTCGACAGTTACCCAGATGGAGAGATTGATGAGAATTATACGTGGGAGATTTGGATGCCCGTTGTTAATAAATAATTTTCAACTAGACAATTTTTATCTGTGAGAACTAACATAAAGATTCAGCGATTGTAAATTAGACTCCCAATGAAGTAGATAAAAGCGCATTGGGAGTTTTTGCATGGAAAAATTATAAAGTCAAGAGACGAAATGTATGAAATTCTATAGCCTATATTTGTGAAAAATGGTATAATTTCCATTATACAAATGCTTATGAAAATGTGATGAGGTGCGAGATGATTTACTTAGAAGGCATTGGAGAATTTGAAAAAGCTCCACAAATTGTAATTGACATTGTAGAGGGAAATATTCCTGCATTAGACAAATACTATGCAGACAAACGAAAAAGTGTTGACAAAAAATTTCAATTAAGTGAATGGACCAGTCATTCGCCATTAGAGTTAGCTTTGATGAATAATTGCTTTGCATCTGTTAAATGGTTAGTTGAGCATGGGGCTAATTTAAATACTCATCACAGTTTTTTGGTTGCTGTTCGTTATTGCCAGGAAAATATCATTCGTTATCTGGTAGAACATGGTGCAAAGGTAGTCGATGAGGCTTACGCAAATTATGACCCTTATGAACAAGCATTGTTTGGAGAGAAAATCGCAAACTTGCCCCTCATTCATGAATTAGGTTATCAAGTTGAGAAGTATGGTGTTCCAGCATTTCGTCAAGCCGTGATGGATTGGAATTATGAAGCAGTCAACTTTTTCATCTCTCATGGTGTTGACATTAACGATTATGAAACAGAGTTTTCATATCCTAAAACAACAACGGCTCTTTGTCTTGCTGCAAGATTTACTGATTTAAAAATGTGCAAACATCTTGTCAAGCATGGGGCAGATGTTACAATTCCAGAAAAAGGCGGTATGCGTCCTTACCATATTGCGCTCGAACGTGGTTATTTAGAGATGGCAGATTATTTTAAATCTTTAGAGCCGACAGAACGCCATGATTTAGAAAGTAAATTATCTTCACTCAAACTTTACAAATTACCTGATGACCTTATTGAATTTTTACAGGGCGAACAATTACGACTGCATTGTGGAACGGGCAGAGATAATGATGTTGCATTTATTGATTTTTTTTCGCTCGCTGACACACTCCCTATGAAAATTAAGCGAGGGAATTATTTGCGAATTTCTAGCTGTGTTCATGGCTATGACACCGTGTATGTTTTATGGTCTCCGAAATTAAAGCAAATTGTCCTTTATGATTATGAACATGAGGAGTTAAAAACAATTGCACCTTTTGATGACTTTATTAAGCATATGGGGAAATACATGAAAGATTACATTTCGGGAAATTGAGTTAACAACTATGGCGAATTTCAAAATCGCTAAACCTGTTTATACAGAATGCGGTTCAAAAGTGAGTGATTATTATGATAAATTTTTTAGAAGAAGTGGAACAACAATTTCATTTTACCTACCCTCAAACATATAAGCAGCTGTGTATAGATGGCATGCTTGATTGGGGAGAATTTGGCCCGAATTGGAAAGAAACTTATTGGGAAAAATTCAAAGCCAATCCCCCTTTATTGTTATTTGGATACGACATTGAGCTAATCCCGTTGGAAAATATTAAAGAAGATACAGAAGAAATGAAACATGAAGAAGATTTTTGGTATTTGAATCCCAAATTTGAATTTATTCCCTTTGCTATGTCAAGCGGTGGCGACATGTATGTTTTTCAACTTGATAAGCAAGTTGGAGAAGATGTTCCTATTGTATTCGTGTCACATGAAGATACAACTGCGACGGTTTTAGCTAAAAACTTGCAAGATTTCATTTTTAGAAAAATGTTAGAGCAAGTAACAGAAATATTTGAAACAGATGAAATAACTAAGGAGATTTTAGCAAATAGTCTAAGAACTCATTCACCTTATTTAACAAAAGAGCAAGTTGTCGTAATTGAAAATATTTATCAACGAGAATTCCAAATAACTGAGGCGTTTGGGGAGACTTTACGTTATCTACTCACAGAAGAAGAATGGCATCAGTTAATAAAACAACACATTGACTTTGATAGATTGGGCGAGGAATTCGAGTATAGTGATGTTGTATAAAAATTTACAAAACATGATTTAGCTAAAAAGTGAGTGTATGACTGATGAAAGCATATAAAAATGTTTTTGATAAAGATTTGTTCGTAACTGGTGGTGTATTCTTATAAGGACATATTTAATCAATGTCAAAAAAACGTGATGATTGCACCGTTTGTGGCACATACGGATTTTCACGGACAGGGGTTAAAATCGCCCATCACGAAAGGAGCGTGTCCTTATGAGAAAAAACAGCACCAACAGAGCAAATAACATAATCTACCTAGACCAATACCGCCAACGCCAAAACCCAATAGGCAGATACGCAAAACTCCACCAAACATTTTTACAAACCCACCACCCCAATTTTTATAAC
>JGI24703J35330_11748744_pt1 | contig 30629 bp, 26 predicted proteins | sample TergutNt197P1_FD_35330 | JGI IMG/M metagenome (IMG submission 35330)
TCTACTTAGGACTGATCGGTATTCTATTAAGCAAACTAACCAATCAAGAAGACCTAATCATCGGTTCACCAGTTAGCGGCCGTGTTCACCGTGACACGGAGTCCATGTTAGGGATGTTTGTCAATACCTTAGCTATGCGACTACAACCAGAAGGAGCGAAGACTTTTGCATCTTACTTGGAAGAACTGAAAAATCAAACCTTAGAAGCTCAGACTCACCAAATCTACCCATTTGAAGATCTGGTTGAAAAATTAGTAGACAGTCGCGACGCTTCGCGCAACCCGTTATTTGATGTGCTCGTAGTGTACCAAAACAACGAAGATATGGGATCTGTAATGGGATCATCAACCTTAGCTGAGGTAGATGCACCAGCAAAATTCGATTTAATGTTTAACCTAACTGACGATGGGAAAGAAACATTTATTGAATTGACCTATGCCACCTCGCTATTTTACGATAAAACCATCAAGACCTATTTAGATAGGTTAACCCTATTACTAGACCAAATTTTAGCTGATGCTAATCTCCCAATTAACCAACTGGATGCGGTTCTCGAAACAGAGCGCAACCTGATTTTAGGTGAGTTCAATAACACCACAACTGATTTCCCAGCAATGATGTCAATTGCGGAACAATTCGAAGCACAAGTTAAAGCTGACCCACAGGCAATCGCAGTTGAAGATAAGAATGGTAGCCTAACTTACGCAGAATTAGATGCCAAAGTAAATGGTGTAGCTCAAGCCTTAATTGATCATGGCTTACAACGAGAAGACTTTGTGGCCATTGTAGCGAAACGAAACATGGATACGGTGATTGGTTTCCTAGCTGCTTTAAAAGCAGGTGGAGCTTATATGCCAATTGATGCAGATTATCCAGAGACTCGAATCAATTTCATGTTAGAAGATTCGAAAGCGAAGCTAATTCTTGGTAAGGTCGGCGATTTACCAGTAACTGGTGACTATATCTACATCGATCCAGCAACAACAAAACCACAAAAGAAAGCACCGAAAGTAACAACCAATGGAAATAACCTAGCGTACCTAATCTACACATCAGGAACGACAGGCAATCCAAAAGGTGTTATGATTGAACAACAGAGCATCACCCGCTTAGTTAAGAACACCAACTACGCTAACTTTAACGATGTGAGAATCCTACAAACTGGTTCTCTAAGCTTTGATGCGTCAACCTTTGAGATTTGGGGAGCTCTACTAAACGGTGGTTATGTCTTTATTGCCGATATGAACGTATTGGTTGATGATGCGAAGTTGAAGACGATGATTTCAGATCTACAAATCAACACCATGTGGTTAACCGCATCACTCTACAACCACTTAATCACGGTGGATGTTGAAGTATTCGATGGCTTAACTCAACTATTAATTGGTGGAGAGGCCTTATCGAAGCTACATGTTGATAAACTTCTCGACTACAACCGTGACATCACGCTAATTAATGGCTATGGACCAACGGAAACCACCACCTTTGCCGTGACTTTCGCCATGAAGGGATGGTCAATGCCAGCACCGGTAAAAATCCCAATTGGTAAACCAATCGCCAACACCACTACCTACATTATGACCGATGGTAAACTAGCCGGCATTGGTGTACCAGGTGAACTCCTCATCGGAGGACCAGGTTTAGCTCGTGGCTACTTAAATAACCCAGAGTTAACCGCTGAGAAATTTATCGACAACCCGTTTGGTGAAGGTAAACTATATCGCACCGGTGACTTAGTAAGTTGGACATCAGATGGTTACATCAACTACCTAGGACGCTTTGACGACCAAGTGAAAGTACGTGGTCACCGTATTGAACTAGGTGAAATTGAGTCGGCTCTTAGAGCCTTACCAGAGATTGATCACGCCGTCCTGGTCGTCCGTGAAGGTCAACTTCATGCATATATCCAAAATCCAACTTCACTACCACATGAGGTCATCAAATCACGTCTAAATGCCACCTTACCAGACTATATGATTCCAACTCATCTAATGGACCTTGACACCTTCCCAGTAACAGCCAACGGTAAAGTTAATAAACGTGCACTTCCAATCATTGAAGTCACAACTACCGTGGAATACGTGGCGCCAACTACTGAGATGGAAACCATCGTTGCCCAAGGTTACCAAGAAATCCTAGAAATCGATCAGGTCGGTCTTAACGACGACTTCTTTATGTTAGGTGGTCACTCGCTAAGAGCTTTACGCCTTGTTAATCTACTAGAAGAGCGTACCGGCAAAGCGATTGAAATCCGCCACATCTTTGAAACGTCAAAAGTCATTGATTTAGCGGTGGTTATCGAAAGCCTTGAAGATTCAACTTATGAACGTATTCCACTTGCACCAGAGTTGCCATACTACGAGATGAGCTCTACCCAGAAACGGATGTATCTCTTATGGAAGCTTAGCCCACAAATGGTGGCTTATAACATGCCAATTGCACTGAAGTTTAGTGAGGGCTTAGATGCTTCAAAATTAACAGACGCCATCAACCAATTATCCGACCGTCACGAAATCCTGCGAACCACCTTCTTGGAGAAAGAGGGGGCTCTTGTGCAGGTTATTTCAGCAAGCTCTGAAATCACCCCAACGATCACTGAAGTAGCTGAAACTAACATCAAGTCTTGGCTTGAACATGCCGTCCAACCATTTGATTTAGAAAATGGTCCACTGTACCGCATCCAAATCGCCCGTACAGAAGCCGCGGACTACTTATTCGTCGACATGCATCATATCATTAGCGACGGCATGTCAACCACGATCTTCGTTAACGAAATCAACACTCTGATAGCAGATTCTCAGTTACCAATTCCTAACCGTCAATACAAAGACTATAGTGAGTGGATGAACGCTCAAGATTTAAGCACATCCGAGGATTACTGGTTGTCGCAACTAGACGATTACCCAATTTTAAACTTGCCAACGGATCACCTTCGACCATCCGAAAAACAATTTGATGGTGCTTCAGAACAACTAGTCCTCGATGAAGCAACCACTGCTAAGATTAAAGAGCTGATCCAGAAAACTAACGCGACGGAGTATATGTTCTTTATGGGGCTAATCTCGATTTTACTTGGTAAGCTTGCTAACCAAAACGATTTAGTGATTGGTTCACCAGTATCTGGCCGTGTCCACAGAGATACCGAAAAAATGCTAGGGATGTTTGTTAACACGTTGGCAATGAGACTCCAACCAGAAGGGAACAAGACCTTCGCGAGTTACTTAGAAGAGTTGAAGGGCCAAAGCATGGAAGCCCAAGCTCATCAAGTCTATCCATTTGAAGACTTAGTTGATCAACTGGTAACCACTCGTGACCATTCACGCAACCCATTGTTCGATGTCATGGTGGTTTATCAAAATAACGAAAACGTCTTGCCGCTTATCGGCGCAGAGGTTCTAGCCGACATAGAAGCGCCAGCGAAGTTCGATTTAAACTTTACCTTTGCAGACGATGGCAAAGAAACGATGTTAGACCTGGCTTATGCCACCTCCTTATTTACCCCTGAAACCATCCAGACCATGTTGCAGCGCTTAACTCAACTACTGGATCAAATTCTAGCAGACGATGGCAAGCAAATCAAAGATTTGAATGTGCTATTTGAAGCTGAAGAAGCGCTTCTTCTTGACCAGGCAGATTACGTCCCATATCCAAATGACAAAACCATTGCCCATGTCTTCGAAGAACAAGTAGCTACCAATCCGGATCACGTCGCACTCATCTATCAAGAAGTGACGCTAACCTACGCAGAGTTAAATACCAAAGTCAACCAATTGGCACATTACTTAATCAAACAATTCGATATCCAACCAGAAGATAAAGTGGGACTACTCCTCAACCGTAGCGAGTGGATGATCGTCTCCATGCTAGCTGTGCTCAAAGCAGGGGGAGCTTACGTGCCAATCAGCCCAGAATACCCACAAGATCGCATCGATTACATCGCCGATATGGCAGATCTAACGTTAACCCTAACCGACGAAGTAAACCAACTAGATTTAGACGGTTATCCGACCACAAATCCGAAAACAGATCTAAAACCAACCAACCTAGCTTACATCCTGTTCACCTCCGGAACAACAGGGCGTCCGAAAGGGGTGATGATCGAACACCATAACGTCAATAACTTTGTACCAGCCATGCGAAAAGCTTGTGGCTTCTATGGTGCTGAACAAGAAACCATCCTAATGTCAGCAAACTACGTGTTTGATGCCACCGTCGATCAGATTTATTCGGCTTTATTAAGCGGCGATCGCCTCCTCATCAGTCCAGATGGCTTATGGATGGAGACCGACAAATTTATTGCCTATTTAAACATGCATCAAGTGACTTATCTTCAAGCAACGTCCTCTTTGTTGCTACAGCTTGATCTTGATCAAATTCCAAGCCTAAAATACGTGGTCGCAGGAGGGGAGAGCGTTAATACCAACCTCCTAGACAAAGTGCGTGACCTTGATGTCAGCTTTATCAACGCCTACGGACCAACGGAATCAACGGTAGCAACCAACGTATACGTATACGACGAAACTGAGAATCGCAACATCATTGGACATGCCTTAGATAACGTAACGTTGTATGTACTAGATGCTAACCAGCGTCCTGTACCAAAAGGAACCATTGGTGATCTATACGTGGGTGGTGTGCAATTATCGAGAGGTTACGTGAAGCAACCAGAATTAACCGCAGAACGCTTTATCTCCAACCCGTTCCAAACTGAGACTCAAAAATCAGAAGGTTGGAACGACCGCCTCTACCACACCGGTGACTTAGTTCGCGTATTAGAAAACGGGGCTTTAGAATACCACGGTCGAAGTGACTTCCAAGTGAAAATTCGTGGATACCGCATTGAGTTAGGTGAAATTGAACACGCACTCCTGCAAATGCCAGACATCACCCAAGTTCACGTACGTGCTTTCGGCGAGACAGGTAAACACTTCTTAGGAGCTTACTACGTATCGGAAACGATCCTCGATGAACTGGCCCTACTGGAAGCCCTCGCTGAACAACTACCGGAATATATGATCCCATCTGCCTACCAACACATGGTAGAATTCCCGCTGACGGTCAATGGAAAGCTAGATCAACGTGCTTTGCCAATTATCGATTTCAATTCAACGGTGGAATATGTAGCACCGACTACGGAAATGGAAACAATGATTGTGACTGGATTCCAAGAAATCCTTGAACTGGATCAAGTCGGAATTAACGACGACTTCTTTAAATTAGGTGGTCATTCCTTACGTGCCTTGCGTCTGGTCAACTTCCTAAAAGAACGTATCTCCAAAGCCATAACAGTTGCTCATGTTTTTGAATGCCCAACTGCTTATGAACTGGCTAAACGATTGGAAAAGCTACCAACCCTCCTCTTTGAGCGACTTCCAAAAGCAGAGGAAAAGCCGTTCTACGACATGAACCCGGCCCAACGACGGATGTATACCTTCTGGAAATACGTCAACCTAAAATCAGACATTGGCAACAGCATGGCTACTATCTATAAACTTAAAGAACGCCTTGACGAAAACAAAGTGAAAGCAAGTTTCGAAAAGCTGGTGGCACGTCATGAAATTTACCGAACGACCTTTGATGAAAAAGAGGGTAGGCTAATTCAGATCATTCACGAAACCATGCCAGTTCACGTACCGTTGGTTCATCTAAAAGAAAAGGAAGTCGAAGATTGGTTCCTCCAAGCAGCCAAACCATTTGACCTAGAAAATGGACCGCTCTATCGCGTTGAGATCGCTCGTACGGAGACTCATGACCACCTCTTCCTTGATATGCATCACATCATTAGTGATGGCAGATCCCACAGCAATTTGACGAAAGAGCTCCTGGCGTTATTTAACGGTGTTGAACTTCCACCACTAGAACATCAATTCAGAGACTATAGCGAATGGTTAAGAACTCACGATCTAACCGAGTCAAAGAACTATTTCTTTGAAAAAATGGAAAACTATCCAACCTTAACCCTTGAATTAGATTATCCACGTCCGCCAGTTCTCGAATTCTTCCCTGGTAAAAACGAGATGATTCTAAACGAAGAAACCACATTAAAAATACGGGACTATGTAAACAAAACTAACACAACCCCATACATGTTCTTCCTAGCCATCATCGGCATTCTCCTTGGTAAAAAAGCCAACCAAGAAGACGTGGTTGTCGGTTCACCGCTAAGTGGACGTATCCACCCAGACATTGATGACATGTTGGGAATGATCGTTAACACCGTTCCGATGCGGGTGATGCCGGAGTATCAAAAATCCTTTGCGACTTACCTAGAAGAAATCAAAGCTCAAACCCTAGCCACTTACGACCATCAAACCTATCCGCTAGACGTTTTAAAAGAACAACTAATTGAAACGCCAGATCCATCAAGACACGGGTTATTTGATATTCTCTACGCCTACCAAAACAACGAACACCAAAATTACGAAACCCTTGGCATACTCGAGGCGAAAGAATACCCGATCCCACAAAAATCAGACCTGAGCTTCGTTTTGATTGATAACGGAAAAGAAACCTCCGTTCTGCTTGGCTATGTGACAACGCTCTTTAAACCAGAAACCATCGAAAACTACCAACTAAGCTTAAAGAAGCTGGTTGATCAGGTGTTAGAGGGCGAGGACTTCCTTATTGAGGATCTAGAGCTTTAAGGTTAAAAAAGCCGAAACCAATCTTAAGTTTCGGCTTTTCTGTGACTTAAATCACGGAAAAAAATTGTGAAAAAACATATAATTTGTTAGACAGAAGTTGAACTTTAAGATAAAATAGTCGTGTATCAGTAGGGGATACTAGCCAGGAGGATAGCTGTCCATGAAAAAAGCATTACTGATTGTTAGTTTCGGTGTTACAACGAAAGAAGCACGAGAGAAGACGCTTGATCTTTATAAAAAAGAAGTTGAAGCTAGCTTTCCTCATTACGATGTTTTTATTGCGTACTCCTCTCGCCGCATCATTGGGAAAGTTAAGCAACGCGAGGGGCTAGAGGTGGACTATCCGCTTCAAGCATTAGAAAAACTTATGACAACAGGTTATGAGAAAATTTTAATTCAGCCGTTTAGTGTTATTTCCAGCGAAGCACTTAAAACATTAGGAACTAGCATCAAGGCTAAGCACGTGAAACTTCTCCCTCCTTTGCTTCACACCACTTCAGAGGATAGCATCCTTGCTAAGTTAATCTTACAAGGATTTGCTTTGAATGAAAAAGAAGCCCTGCTCTTCGTTGGTCATGGAAGTGCAACGACAGAGCAGGATTTCTACGTGAAGTTCAACGATGTGTTAGAAAAGCTTGAAATACCTGCCTTTCTTGGCACCATCAAAGGTCACTTAACCATTGAAACCATCAGTCAAAAACTAAGAGAGAGTGGCATTGAATCGGTACGAGTAAAACCATTTCTTCTAACAAAAGGCCATCATGTGACACAGGACATTAAGAAAATGTGGGTTGAAGGTTTAAAATCAGAAGGCTTTAAGGTCGAAGTTGATCTTAAACCTCTAGGCGAATACCCAGCCATTCGCCAACACTTTATCCACCTAATTAAGGAGTAGCATTATGAGAAAGGTAATTGTGGGAACAAGGGGGAGCAAACTCGCCCTGACTCAAACAAAAGGAATCGTTACACAGCTTAACCACCATTATCCAGACATTGAATGCGACATTAAAATCATTCAAACGAAAGGAGACCTCTTTCAAAACACCGCCTTGGAAAAAATAGGTGACAAAGGTTTATTTGTTAAAGAGATTGAGGAGCAATTACTAACAGGTGAAATCGACTTAGCCATTCACAGCATGAAAGATATGCCATCGACTTCACCACTTGGTTTAATGTTTACAAAAGCACCGAAGCGAGAAGATTCAAGAGATGTTCTCGTTTTAAAAGGTGCTTTTAAGTCGTTAGCAGACTTGCCAATTAGAGCAACCATTGGAACAGGAAGCAAGCGCAGAAAATTCCAATTATTAAAGCTTCGTCCTGACTTAAATGTGGTTCCTATTCGTGGGAATGTCGACACTCGCCTTGCTAAAATCGAGTCGGAAAACTTAGATGGCATCGTTTTGGCAGCAGCAGGTCTTCATCGCTTAGGTTATCACGATAAAATTACAGAATACTTATCAACAGATGAAGTTATTCCCGCTCCAGCTCAAGGTGCTTTAGCTCTTCAAATCAGAGAAAATGATACGTGGTTAGCAGATAAATTACAAGCATTAGAGGATCAGAAAGCCCAACTAGAAATTCAAATTGAACGTGGCTTTCTCGAGGGCATTAACGGCACATGTCATGAACCGATTGGTGCTAAAGCGACCATTGTAGGGGAAGAGTTTACATTAATGGGGCTATATGGCGATTCAGTTGGAAATCTTATCCTAGATCAGACGTCAGGACCAATTGCTAAAGGGCGTCAATTGGGGTTTGAATTAGGGGTTAAGTTACGAAAGATGGTGCAAAAGCGCAGTGAAGAAAGGTAAAGTTTACTTAGTTGGAGCAGGATGTGGCGATTACAAACTGATGACCTTAAAAGGGCTGGAATGCTTAAGAAAAGCAGAAGCTCTTGTTTACGATCGCTTAGCTAATCCTCGCTACTTAAAAGAAGTCCCAGAAAATTGCCAGCTTATTTTTGCTGGCAAAGCCTCTAGCAACCATACACTACCTCAAGATGAAATCAATCATCTTCTTTTAGAGCAAGCTAAACGTGGTAAGCTAGTCGTTCGCCTTAAAGGTGGCGATCCTTACGTGTTTGGTCGTGGTGGGGAAGAGGGCGAAATTTTGAAAGCTCACGGCATTCCATTTGAAGTGGTGCCTGGAATTACTTCAGCCATCGGTGGCCTCGCTTATGCTGGTATTCCTATTACCCACCGAGATTGTGCTTCCTCCTTTCATGTGATAACCGCCCATTTAAAGAACGGTTCAAGAGAGCTTGATTGGAGCAGCTTAGCAAAACTAAATGGCACCCTTGTTTTTCTGATGGGAGCAAAAAGCCTTCATGAAATTAGTCGAGGCTTAATGCGCGCAGGTAAACCTGGTACCACACCGGTTGCCTTGATTCATCGAGCTTCGACCCCACAACAGCACGTCGATGTAACAACCCTGGAAGACATGGTAAAGGTTCGCGCCATCTCACCGATTTTAATTGTCGTTGGTGACGTGGTCAACTTTCGTGAGAAACTAAATTTCTTTGAAGAAAAGCCACTGTTTGGTAAAAGCATTGCCGTGACACGGGCGCGGAAACAAAACAGTTCGCTTGCCACTCAACTCACCGAACTCGGTGCCCATGTCATTGAAGTGCCAACCATCAAAGTGGTCCCGTTTCCTAATCAAGAGCCTTTACAAGCAGAACTTAAGCAACTAGAAACCTATCACTACGTAATCTTTACTAGTGTGAATACGGTAGATATCTTTTTCGATACCTTAGCTAAGCTTGGAAAAGACAGTCGTCACCTGGCAACCACAAAGATCGTTGCTATTGGTAAGCAAACGGCTACATCTCTTATGAAGCATGGGATTAAAGCAGATCTTGTTCCAACGCTGGCGACTTTAGAAGGGGTAGTTGATCTACTCCAACCGTTGATTCAGGCAACCGATCGCCTCCTTTTACCACGAGCTAAAGTCGCACGTTCTATCTTAAAATCTCAGTTGCCAGGTTCATTTACAGAGATTGAACTATACGAGACAAAGCTAGATGACAGTTCCAAAGAGATAATCCTTAGCTATTTAGAAGAGGGACATCTTGATTATTTAACCTTTTCTAGCTCTTCAACGGTTCTTAACTTCGTCGAGCTACTTGGTAAGGAAAACTTGCACCAATTAGATGACACTAAAATCCTTTCCCTTGGCCCGATCACATCGTCAACGATAAAAGAAGTCGGTCTTACCTTGTATGAAGAAACAACCGAACCATTGATGTCAGAGATGGTTGAAACATTGATTCAAGATGCGAAAAAAGAGGAGGTAGCGCCTCATGCTACGTAGACCGAGACGATTAAGAAGAACGCCTGCTATTCGAAACTTAGTAAGAGAAACCCATCTTCAGATAAGTGATTTGATTTACCCACTTTTTATTGTTGAGGGTGAAAACATCAAGCGAGAAATACCGTCCTTACCAGACGTTTACCATTTTTCGATTGACCGTTTAGAAGCAGAAATCACTGAACTTCAAGCATTAGGATTGGAACATGTTCTCCTTTTTGGGATTCCTGATGATGAAGACAAAAACGCAGATGGTACCAGCGCTTATTGTGAAAATGGCATTGTTCAGCGTGCCATCCGTGAAATTAAAGGTCGGGCACCACAATTAAATGTGATCACTGACGTTTGCCTATGTGCTTATACGAACCATGGTCATTGTGGCTTGCTCGATCAATACGAAGTGGATAACGACACCTCCTTAGATACGATTGCCAAGGTTGCCTTGAGCCACGTTGAAGCAGGTGCTGATGTAGTAGCACCATCGGATATGATGGATGGTCGGATTGCTACCATTCGAAATCTATTAGACGTATCAGGTTATTCTAATATTGCTATCATGTCTTATAGTACAAAATATGCTTCTAGCTATTACGGCCCATTTCGCGAGGCGGCAGGAAGTGCACCAGGATTTGGTGATCGCAAATCTTATCAAATGGACATTGCTAATGCTGGTGAATCCTTAATTGAGGCCGAGCTTGACGTATTAGAAGGAGCCGATATTCTAATGGTTAAGCCGGCACTTTCTTATTTAGATGTGATTTGCCGACTCAAAGAACATACGCATTTACCGGTAGCTGCTTACAACGTGAGCGGTGAGTATGCCATGTTAAAGCTAGCTGTGAAGGAAGGGGTTTTCTCAACCGATATCATCATGGAGACCATCGTTGGTATAAAGCGAGCTGGTGCCGATATCATCATTACTTATTTTGCCAAAGAGCTAGCAAAGCAGCTAAAGGAGCAAAGTTAAATGTACTTTCCCATTCATTTAGACGTTTGTGAGATGAAGATTACCCTTGTTGGTGGGGGAAAGATTGCCTGGCGAAAATGCCAGTTCTTCATCCATAACAAGATCCCTGTTACGGTGGTCGCTAAGGAATTTCTTCCTGCTTTTAAAAAATTGCCCGGTGAGATTGTCCGATGCATGAAAGAAGAGTATAAAGTTGATCATATCAGAGATAGCGACTTGGTAATCGCTGCAACAAATAATGCTGAATTAAATGCTGAGATTGGTGCTTATTGTAAGCAGCAGGGAAAGCTGGTAAATGTGGCTAGCAGCACATCGATCTCTAACTTTATTATGCCTGGAATCGTTCAACGTGGTGATTTGCTATTATCTGTATCAACCAGTGGAAAAAGCCCAAGCTTGACCAAAGAGATTAAACAAGCGTTGCAAAAACAATACGGACCTGAATATGCAAACAAGGTGCAGGATAGAGTTCGAGAAAGGGAAAGGTAAATTGCTATGGAAATTGCTGTCATCGGTGTCAATCATAATCTTGCACCCATTGATATTAGAGAGCAAGTGGCTTTTACAGAAAGTCAGAAAATAACTGCTAGCCATCGACTCCTCGAACAAGGCTTTGATGAGGTGGTCATTCTCTCCACCTGTAACCGCAGTGAGGTCTATTTATGTGGCAAAGATCTCGCTAGTAAACAAGCAAGTTTGATGCAATTTTTTCAAAGCCATTCTTCAGCTCCTAACATGGCTGATTTCTTGTTTTTAAAAAGAGGAGAGGAGGCCATCAATCACTTGTTTAAAGTGGCTGCTGGCCTAGATTCTGTTGTTCTAGGTGAAGACCAAATTTTAGGACAAATCAAACTAGCTTATGAGAACGCTAGACAGCTAGGAGCTAGTAAAAAGATTCTAAATCGCCTCTTTCAAACTGCAATTGGAGCAGCAAAAGAAGCAAAAGCAAAAACGAAAATGTCGGAGAATCCACTTTCCATTAGTCGAATTGCCGTTCAATACTTAAAAGAGCAAACAGAAACCTTGCAAGGAAGAAACATCTTATTAATTGGAACAGGAGAGATGAGCCGTTTAGCTTTAAACTACTTGATTCTCGAAGAAGTTAGCACCGTTTACATCGCTAGTCGAAACCATGAGAAGAAAAAAGAACTAATCAAAGACATTCCACAAGCAACTTTAATCAACTACGATTTGCGTTACGATTACTTAGATCAAGTCGACCTTGTCTTAAGTGCCACTGCATCTCCTCACTTTGTTTTAACCTATGAAAAAACACCTGAACTTCGTAAACCTCTAACGATGATGGACATTGCTTTACCACGAGACGTTGATCCGCGTCTCAATGAAAAAGAGGGGATAACGGTTTATAACCTTGACCGGTTGCAAGAAATTCGCTTAGAAAATGAAAGCAAAAGAGAAAAACTAGCGAAAGTGGCTGGCCAGATTCTTGAAAAACACGCAAAAGAGTTTACCTCTTGGCTGGGAAGTGTAGGCGTTGATCATACCATTGCTAGTTTAAAAGATCAGTGTGACCTCATCAAAGAAGAATCCATGGCCTTTTTATTACGAAAAATCGATTTTACCGATAAGCAAAAACGTTTGGTTGACTCGGTGATGATGAATGCACTAGGGCAACTCATGCGCGGACCAATCCTACACTTAAAACAATTAACTAGTGAAGAAGAACAAGCCGATTGTTTGCAGGTTGTGCAGCAATTATTTCAAATTAACGAGGAGGAGCAAATCATATGAATCACAAAAAATCAGCAGCTATGTACGAAGAAGCCATCAGATACATTCCAGGAGGGGTTAATAGTCCCGTTCGTACCTTTAAATCCGTTGGACTAACCCCGATTTTTGTGGAACGCTCTGAAGAAAGTCGCGTCTACGATTTAGACGGTAATTCCTATTTAGATTATATTTGTTCATGGGGACCTCTGATGTTTGGGCATAGCCCGGAATGGCTAACGACCGGAATTGAAGAAGTAGTTAAAAAAGGAACAAGTTACGGATTGCCAACGGCCATTGAAGTAGAAGTGGCAAAGTTAATTGTCGACGCTTATCCTGGCCTTGAAAAGATCCGGATGGTGAATTCTGGAACGGAAGCGACCATGAGTGCCTTGCGCGTAGCACGTGCTTATACGGGGCGAAATAAAATCCTTAAGTTTGAAGGCTGCTATCATGGCCATTCTGATGCTCTGCTTGTTAAATCGGGCTCTGGTTTGATGACTTACGGTGTTCCGACCAGCCCAGGAGTTCCTGAAGAGGTGGTTCGCGACACCTTAACGTCAACTTACAATGACACCCGACAATTAGAAGCGATGTTTGAGGCACATGGCAATGAATTGGCAGCCGTTATTGTCGAAACCGTCGCAGGAAATATGGGGGTTATTTCCTCAACATCGGAGTTTTTACAAACCATGCGTGACCTATGTACAAAATACGGTACGGTATTGATCTTTGATGAAGTGATCAGTGGTTTTAGAGTCCACTACAATAGCTCACCTGGTTACTTTGGCATTGAACCTGATATGGCTTGTTTCGGAAAGATTATCGGTGCTGGCATGCCTGTTGGGGCATACGGTGGAAAAGAGGAAATCATGGCCCTTGTTTCACCAGTCGGACCCGTTTACCAAGCAGGTACCTTATCTGGAAATCCACTTGCCATGCACATGGGAAAGAAGAACCTAGAACGTTTACGTGACTATCCTGAGATTTACTCGTCCCTTGAGAAAAAAGTAGGAGCCTTTGCCGATGAATTACGTAAGGGAATAAAAGAACTTAAATTGGACTATACGGTTAACCAAGTAGGATCTCTTGTGACACTGTTCTTTGCAAAAGGACCAATTGAAAACTACAACGATGTGATGAGAGCTGATGTTGAGGTGTTTAACCGCTACTTTGCATCTTTACTAAAACAAGGCATTCTGATTCCACCAACTCAGTATGAAGCCATGTTCTTTTCAGTTGCTCATAGCGACGAAGACATTGCCTATACCTTACAAGCTTGTATTTGTGCATTAAAAGAGGCTCATGGTCTATGAAAACAAAACTAAATCTCAAAAAATTAAAACGGTTAGATTTATTTGCTCAGCTTTCTGAAGAAACATTGGAAAAATTGAATCAAGTCATGCACGTAGTGACTTATCCGAAAGGAAAGGAGATTTTTCGAGATAAACAATCACTAGATGACGTCTACATCTCCCTATCTGGAAAATTTAGCTTGTATAAGCTAAACGACAAAGGAACAAAGCGAATCATTTTCTTATTTGGGAAAGGAATTTTGCTTAACGACCATCTGAAGCCAGACTTTCCTAGTGCCATTTACTGTGAAAGCTTTGAAGAATCCATGGTCCTTGTTTGCCGTAAAAAAGACTTTCTAGCCATTATGAGGCAAGACTTCGACTTGGTACAGGCCGTTGTTGATCAGTATTCTTCCAAACTAAGAAGAACGTACCGCCAATTAAAAAATGCGCCAACTAACATTTCCGTTGAGAAAAAGCTTGCAGCCAAGCTCTATGCGTTGTGTCGTGATTACGGCGTCAAAAGAAAAGACGGTGTCTTAATCGATTTTCCTCTAAGCGTCACCCATTTATCAGAAATGTTAGGCATGCAACGAGAGACAGTTTCTCGTGCCTTACAACGACTAATTAAAGAGCAACTCATCGAATACGAAAAGAAAAAAATCTTTATTTATAACATCAATGCCATTGTATGTTTTTACCGGGAACAAGCACCTGATACCTCTTGTGATCGCTGCGTGAGAGAGTCAGATAGTTCATGCTTTTTCAAAGAATAGTACGACTACGTATCGTACTTTTTTTGATAGTAGGTATATCGTTTATGTTGTGAATTTAAAAGGGTGAACCTAGACATCTCTCAAAATTCAGTGTATACTATACATACATCAGGCATATATTGAACACATTATAGACATACAAAGGAGCGGATGAAGATGAGTAGAGTGAGCATGAATATTGATGAACATGTTAAATCTCAAGCAGAAGAACTATTTGGTGAAATTGGATTAACCATGACAACAGCAGTTAATTTATTTTTGCGTGCTGCAATACGGGAACAAAAAATTCCCTTTGAGCTAAGCCTTGGCTCGCATTCACGAGCTGTGGCAACAGCAGATGAACTTCAAGCGATTAAAGAATTTGAAGCATCCTTTGACGAAAGACCAGTATTGATAGATGGTGAAGAGACAAGAAGAAAAGCCAAGCAAATCATCGATCGTGCTAGAAATGTATAGCTATAAATTATCAGAACAAGCAGATAGAGACCTGTTAGGCATTATTACCTACATTGCTTTTGATTTAGTTAACCCCGATTCTGCCGATGAACTAAACGATGATATCTTTAATACCATTGATGACATTGTGTTATTTCCAGAATCTCACCCTGTTATCTCAACTTCAAAGTATGAATACCGACGAGCTGTTGTTCGGAAATATAAAATCGTCTATTACGTTGATGGCAAACTGATTATCGTTGCTCGTATCTATACGCCAGGGCAATTGGTGAGTGAAGAACAAGGCAATTAGAGAGTATCTATATTAAAAACTTGGCACATGATTTAAGAACAGTTCAGTGAATCACTGGTTGTTCTTTTTTTGCTTTAATCCAACTATTCGACAAATTAAGCGAATTTTTTAACAAATGATTATGATCTGTGACCTTTATCACAGACAGCTTCGTGAAAAAACGTATAATCAATGGTATATAAAGGAGTGGATGGTAAGATGGGCATTCAAGTTAGCAAAGCAGAATTTGATCGTGCACTGTCAGTATGGAATAAGGATTACGAATTCCATGGACCAGCATTGTTTAAAGATGCCGGTGCTTATTCTGACACTGACCAAGTACGCTATGACCTTATTAGGTCAATTGACGACATTATTTTTGATAAAAAATCGCATTTTTCATTTAAAGAGGTCATTCTCCCTATTACACAACGGTTGTTTTACTTTACAGAGGATCAGGTGAAAGAAGCGGAGATGAACAAGAAGAAACTCATCGTACTACTACGTAGTTGCGATTTGCACGGCTTACGTCGTTTAGACGATGTTTATCTAAATGGTCAGTTTGAAGATCCTTATTACAAGGCCTTCCGTGAGAAAACAAAGTTTATTGTCATGGGTTGTGAAAAAAGTTTTGCTAGCTGTTTTTGTGTTAGCATGGGAACCAATCGCATCGGTGATTACGACGGTTATTTGCATGTGGAGGATGATATCGTTCATCTCGATATCAAAGACGAGGAATTGTTAGTAGCCTTTGACGAGGTTAAGATAACCAAAGCACAGGTGAGCCCAAAATTTGTTGATAAAAATGACATTGAAGTTAAAGTATCAGAAAAGTTGAACCTAGATGCTATCTATTCTGAGATGTGGGAGGAGTATAGCGGACGTTGTATCGGTTGTGGACGTTGTAACTTCTCTTGTCCAACTTGTACCTGCTTTACCATGCAGGACGTTTGTTACAAAGATAACCCTGCTTGCGGTGAACGCCGCCGCGTTTGGGCTTCTTGCCAAGTAGACGGTTACAGCGACATGGCAGGTGGTCATAGCTTTAGAGAAAGCAAAGGTCAGCGCATGCGTTTTAAAACCATGCATAAAATTTACGATTTCAAACAGCAACATGGCTATCACATGTGTGTCGGTTGTGGACGTTGTGGTGACGTTTGTCCTGAGTATATTTCTTTCTCAACGGCTATTAACAAGTTAAGTGATGTAGTAGAGGAGGGTGGAAACAATGAATAAAAATGAATACTTACCGTTTTCGGTTAACATTTTAGAAATCATTAAACATACCGACATTGAGTTTACTTACCGTGTTTCCTACGAAGATACTAGCCAAGTTAAGCCAGGGCAGTTCTACCAAATGTCACTTCCGACTGTAGGAGAAGCTCCAATTTCAGTTAGTGGAATTGAAAAAAATAGTCTCGATTTCACCGTTCGAAAAGTAGGGAAAGTGACCGATGAAATTTTCAAACGTGACGTTGATGATCAACTATTTATTCGTGGTCCTTATGGAAACGGATTTGACATTAATTTGTACAAAGACAAAGAATTGATTATCGTTGCCGGTGGAACAGGATTATCGCCTGTAAGAGGGGTGGTAGATTATTTTGCTAACCACCTAGATCAAGTGAAGTCTTTCAAACTGATTGCTGGCTTTAAATCTCCAGACGATGTATTATTTAAAAGCGATATGGCTGCTTGGGAAAGCAAAATTGATGTGATGCTAACCGTTGACGAAGCACCTGAAGGCTATACGGGATATACCGGATTTGTTACAGCACTTGTTCCAGAACTTGCAATCAATAACCTAGATGAGGTAGCCGTTATTGTGGTCGGTCCACCAGCGATGATGCACTTTACTGTCCAAGAGTTTTTAAAGCGGGACGTGGCAAAGGAAAACATTTGGATTTCTTATGAGCGTAACATGAGCTGTGGAATTGGAAAATGTGGACACTGCCGCATTAATAGCATCTGCATCTGCACAGATGGACCGGTGTTTGATTATACCGTTGGTGAAAAATTGAAGGATTAGTTCCCACTTGGAGGTGGATGAGAGATGGATTTAAATACTAAAAAAGTCAAAAAGAACGCCTTTCGTATTACGAAAGAACGTGGTATAGCAGCATCACGGGTGCGAGTACCAGGTGGCGCATTAAAAGCTGAACACTTGCTACATTTACATAAAATTGCCTCAGAATATGGAAATGGCGAATTACACTTAACTACCCGTCAAGGGTTCGAAATTCAAGGAATCAAGTTTGAGGACATGCCAAAAGTCAATGAGTTACTTCAACCTCTGATTGAGGGATTAGACATTAACCAAGACGATCCAGGAAAAGGGTATACCTCAGCCGGAACTCGAAACATTTGTGCTTGTATTGGTAACAAAGTTTGTCCTTATGCTAATTTTGAAACAACTGGATTAGCCAAGCGGATTGAAAAATCTGTTTTCCCTCATGATCTCCACTTTAAAATCGCCATTACCGGTTGTCCAAACGATTGCATCAAACTACGGATGCACGACTTCGGAATCATGGGTATGACCTTACCAGAATACACACCAGATCGCTGCATTAGTTGTCAGGCATGTGTGAAAATGTGTCGTCGAAAAACGACTGGTGCCTTGTCCATGGAAAACGGACGTGTGGTTCGCTACCACGATAAATGCATTGGCTGTGGGGAATGTGTTCTCAACTGTCCAACTAGTGCTTGGAAACGCAGCTCACAGAAATACTATCGTCTAGCGATCATGGGTCGTACCGGAAAGAAAAACCCACGCTTAGCAGAGGATTGGCTCATTTGGGCTGACGAAGACAACATCGTTAAAATTATTAATAACACCTACGATTACGTGACAGAACATATTGACTTAACGGCACCAGGTGGCAAAGAGCATATTGGTTACATTGTCGACCGAACGGGCTTTGAAGAATTCAAAAAATGGGTGTTAAAAGACGTTGAATTTAAAGACGAAGCCATCGTTAAAAACAACGTATACTGGAACGGTATTTATTACTAATGGTTAACTTTAACTAGCCGGGAGCTTTTCTCGGCTATCTTCTTATCCATTATTTTTACAACGTCTTTCACAAGGAGTGTTTGAAATGATAAACATCATCAAAAAATGCGAAAACCTACCTGTTGGTGCCATTGCGACCGCAGTGGGAATGGCCACGGTCTCAAATGTATTTTTCGCTGCATTAGGGTTAGTTGGCGTTCGCCATGTGGTTATGATTTGTGCCAGCTTCGTATGGTTAGCAGGTTTTATTAAGATTGTCTTTTATCGCAAAGCCTTTTGGGCTGACTACAGCAACGTGGTTCCTGCTAGTTTGTACGCAACTTTTACCATGTTAACCATGATTTTAGGAAATTATGTGTTTAGCTTTAATCAAGACATTGGACGCGTCATTTGGTTAGCAGGGGTCATCTTACACCTCACTCACATTTTAGTTTTCACTTATCGAAACGTCTTAAAAGGGATTAATTTGGACACCTTTGTTCCAAGTTGGTTCGTTACCTTTGTTGCCTTTTTAGTATCAGCAGTAGTTGGTGCAGATAAAGGGATGCCATGGTTAATGACTGGTTTCCTCATCTATGGACTAACCATTTATGCGATTATCTTTCCATGTATGATTGTCAAAGTTGCTAAAGTTGGAATTTTACCGCAATTTGAGTTGACGCGTGCCATCTTTTTAGCGCCACCGAGCTTAGTCTTTGTTACGCTCTTAAATGCCGTGGATAACCCACCTCATTGGTTGGTCTTCTTCTTGTATAGCATCTTATTTGCAACGATTTTGTACATGTGTGCCAAAATTCCAGTGCTCTTAAGTAAGCCATTTAATCCAGGCCATGCTGCCTTAACCTTCCCGACGGCCATTGCTTTAGTTGCAACCTTTAGAATGGCAGGTTTCTTACTAGGGAATGGCTACGAAGAATTAGGTCAGTGGGTCACTCATATGTTTGGCCTTCAATTATGGGTAACAGCTGCGATTATGGCCTATGTAGCCTTTGGCTACTTGAAAATATTTGTGAATTCATTTAAGACACAAGAAGCATAAAAGGGGCAGATAAAACAATAAATCCTTGTGCGCTTTAGCGTGTATGGATTTATTTGCTGTTTAACTAAAGAGAGGAGTTGTTGTTTTATGGAAAAGATTCAATCGTCTTGTAATTATTGTACCTTAGCCTGTAATTTTGACTTTTACGTCGAAAACAATGAAATTCAAAAGATCGTTCCAACGGCAGATTATCCAGTAAATAAGGGTTTTGCTTGTATCAAAGGATTGAAACTAGATCAACAAAATAAAAAATTTAAACCAAATCCACTACCACGAATTAAAAAAGCGGATGGAAGTTTCGAGCACCTTTCTTGGGATGAAGCAATTAGCTCAACCGCTAAGAAACTAAATGAAATTCGTGAAAAATACGGAGACGATGCCATTGCTGGTTTAAGTACGGCGCAAATTCCATTAGAAGAAATGGCATTATTAGGGCATGTTTTACGTAACTACATGCAGGCCAATCTAGATGGAAACACCCGTCTATGTATGGCAACGAGTGTGGTTGCCCATCGTCAAGCCTTCGGTTTTGATGCGCCCCCGTATACGCTAAACGACTTTGAGTTATCAGATACTATTATCCTAATTGGTGCTAACCCTGTGGTCGCTCACCCAATCGTATGGGATCGAATCCGTAAAAATGAACTTGCCGATAAGAAAATCATCGTCATTGATCCAAGACGTTCTGAAACAGCCATTCACGCCGATCACCACTATCAGCTAAAAGGGAAATCTGATTTAAAATTATTTTATACCTTAGCAAATGTTTTGATTGAGAAGGGATGGATCGACAACGATTACATCGCCAATCACACAGAAAAATTTGAAGACTTCAAAGCCTTTGTCACTGACTACACACTAGATAAAGTAGAGGAGGCAACAGGCATCACCTCTGAGCAAGTGTTGGAGCTAGCAACGATGATTCACGAAGGACGTAACGTTTCTTTCTGGTGGACCATGGGAATTAACCAAGGTTATGAAGCGGTTCGCAGTGCGCAAAGCATCATTAACCTGGCCTTAATGACAGGGAATATCGGACGACCTGGAACAGGAGCCAACTCCTTAACTGGTCAACCAAATGCCATGGGATCACGTGTTTTCAGTAATCAAGTCGTATTATATAGTGGGGGAGATTTTGATCATGAAGGCCGCATCAAAGCCGTTTCTGAAGCGCTAGAGCTGGATCCAAAGTGGCTACCAAAAAAACCAACCTTCCCATACAATGTCATCGTTGAGAAGATTAATGCCGGTGAAATTAAAGCCTTGTGGGTTGTAGCAACCAATCCACGTCATTCATGGACCAATAACGAAACCTTCAAAACAGCCATGGAAAAGTTAGATTTGCTTATCGTTCAAGAAATTTACGACGATACGGATACGTCTGCAGAAGCCGATGTGTTTTTCCCAGTGGTCAACATGCTGAAAAAAGAGGGAACGATCATTAATACCGAGCGTCGCTTGTCAGCCATTCGACCAGTACTTCCGAGAGAGGAAAATGAACTAACAGATTTTGAGGTCATTTACAAGATGGGTGAGGCGCTGGGTATGGGAGATCTCTTAAATAAATGGCAGACACCGAAAGATGTTTTTGAATTAATGAAGAAATGCTCTAAAGGGATGCCATGTGACATCACAGGTGTTGACTACGATGACCTAGCTGATTCAAAAGGGATCCAATGGCCATTTAGAGAAGGCGATGTTCTAAAAGAAGACGAACGACGCTTATTCGAAGATGGTAACTATTACACACCGAGTAAAAAGGCAAACTTCGTATTTGAGGCGCCACTTGATGACCCAATTCCGACGACGGATGCTTATCCTTATATTCTCAACACAGGGCGAGGAACGGTAGGACAATGGCACACCCAAACACGTACTCGTGAAATCGAAGAAATTGCTGATGCCGTATCGGAAAAAGCCTATATCTTAATCAACCCTGAACTAGCAAAAGATCTCAACGTTTCGAATAAAGATCTCCTTGATGTTAGCTCAATTAATGGCGTTAATGCACAATTTGAAGCGAGATTAACAGCTGATCAACCTTATAACCAGCTTTATGCACCGATTCATTACATTGAAACTAACGCCTTAACTCCATCGGTTTATGACTCGTTCTCAAAAGAACCGTCTTATAAAACCACACCAATTAACATCCAAAAAGTGAAGGAGGCAGGGAGCTAGTATGAAACGTATCAAAATTGATCGTAGCAAATGCATTAGCTGCTTAATGTGTGTGACCACTTGCTCCATTTCTCATGATGGAGACGACCCACGTAATCGGGTAGTAATTAGTAGTGAAGGGGTTAACTCTCCTATTTTCTGTCGACATTGTGATCTGCCAGAATGTACCTTTACTTGTATGACTGGTGCCATGAGCAAAAACAGAGAAACAGGGCATGTTGAATACAACAAAGACCACTGTGCTAGTTGCTACATGTGTATCATGGCTTGTCCTTACGGCGTTTTAAAAGCAGATCGCCTTGCACAAGTTGAAATTATGAAATGTGACATGTGCGCTACTCATCCTGAAAAAACGCCACAATGTGTGGCTAAATGTCCAATGGGTGCCATTACTTTAGAGGAGGTTGAATAAGATGAACTATGTGATTGTAGGTGCATCTGCTGCTGGTATTAATGCCATTAAAACGTTACGCCACATGCAACCTGATGCAACCTTGACCCTAATTTCAAAAGACGAACACATTTATTCGCGTTGCATTCTTCATCGTTTCATTAGCGGCGAACGCGACATGAATGGAATTGGCTTTGTCGAGGAAGACTTTATCAATGCTTATCGTATCAACTGGATTAAAGGGGTTGAATTAACTAAAATTAATACCGAAAAGCAAGAACTAAATCTTTGCAACGGTGAAGTGGTGACCTATGATAAAGTGCTACTGGCAACAGGCTCTCGTACCTTCTTCCCACCAATTACAAATTTACAAGAAGCAAACAATGTGGTAGGACTTCGTACCTTAGATGATGCACAGCTAATCAAGGAAAAAGCCACATCAGCTAAAAACATTGTTGTGATGGGAGCAGGTCTTGTGGGAATTGACGTCATTAGTGGACTGCTAGACTTTGATGTTAACTTAACGTTGGTTGAGTTTAAAGGGTATATGCTTTCCATGCAACTGGACAAACGGGCTGCAGAAACTTATGAAGCTGCATTCGCAACTAGAGGAGTGGAGCAGCACTTTGACGTAGCTATGGAAGAAGTTATGGTCGATGAAGCAGGTGCTATCAAAGAAGTAAAGCTTTCTAACGACACCATCCTTCCATGTGATCTACTCATTGTGGCTGCTGGTGTACGTTCAAATGTCTCCTACCTAGAAGGCAGCGACGTAACAACGGATAAGTTTGGATTAGTTTTCAATGAATTGGGAGAAACAAACGTTGCTAATGTTTATGGCGCTGGCGATGTTTCGGGACAGATGCCGATTTGGCCAGTTGCAGTGAAAGAAGGAATAATTGCTGCTTCAAATATGGCAGGTAAAAAACTAGCCTTAACTGACTTCTTTGCTAGTAAATCAACCATGAACTTCTTAGACGTTGCAACCTTATCTCTTGGTGTACCAGAACCAGCTGATAACACGTATAAAGTCGATATTCAAGAAGACGATTCTGGAAACTACAAAAAAATCATTCATAAAGATGGGGTTATCTATGGAGCGATTATCCAAGGAGATCTGTCCTATGCAGGCATTTTAACTCAATTAATCAAGGAACAAATCAACATAAAAAAAGTCAAAAAGCCTATCTTTGAGATCGACTATTCTGACTTTTTCCAAATGACAGATCAATTGCAGTTTGAATACTAATCGTAAAAAAATAAATATAAATACAACCGAGCGAAGATACCTAAGGAGCAACATCTATGGTATTTAGCCTGAGACCTCCCCGTAGGTCTCACAGGGCCTTTTTGAGAAATCAGGAGGCCTTCCGTCTTGAAAAGGTTTGTAACGTATTAGCAGATCGCTAATTTGCCTTTTTAAGCATTCCTTAAAACAGGTAAGTTAGCGATTTTTAATACAAAAAGGAGATCGTCTTTATGAAAAAAATTAAAACCGTTAATGCCATGGATCACATTCTCTGCCATGACATCACACAAATCGTTAAAGGAGAAAAAGCAGGCGTTCTATATAAAAAAGGGCATGTGGTGACCAAAGCTGATGTTGAACCTTTACTCTTAGTCGGAAAAGACCATTTGTACGTTTACGAAAAAGAAGAGGGGATACTGCACGAAGATGAAGCGGCTAAGATTTTGTACGAAGCGTGTGCTGGGGAGTCAACCACCATGAAGCCAACACCCGTTAGCGAGGGAAAGATCGAGGTCGTAGCTCGTGTGGATGGGTTACTTAAAGTAAACCTTCCTAAACTACAGCAGGTTAATGCCCTTGGCAATTTAATTGTTGCTACTCGTCACAACAATACGGTAGTCAAAAAAGGGGATGTATTAGCAGGAACCCGCATTACACCACTGATGATCCAACAAGAGAAAATGAGTCACGTCACTGCTCTTGTAGGTGATGAGCCTCTCCTTCAAATCAAGCCTCTTCACCCCTTTAAAGTAGGAATCATTACCACAGGAAACGAAGTATACCACAAGCGAATCAAAGATACCTTTACTCCTGTCATTAAAGAAAAGCTAGCAACTTACGGACTAACCACCTGTTTTCATCAAGTGGTTCCCGATGATGTCGATGAAATTAAAAAGGCCATTGTCAATGGTCTTGAAAGCGGAGTAGAGTTGATTGTTTGTACCGGTGGAATGAGTGTGGATCCAGACGATGTGACACCAACAGCTATTAAAGCCTCAGGTGCTGATCTTTTAACTTACGGTGTGCCTGTTTTACCTGGTTCCATGCTTTTAATTGGCTACATCAATGAGAAAATACCGATTGTAGGGCTTCCAGGTTGTGTCATGTATGCAGATACAACAGCTTTTGATTTACTACTTCCACGTATTTTAGCGAAAGACACCATCACGAAAGATGAAATCGCACTCCTTGGTCATGGCGGCCTTTGCTTAAAATGTCCAACGTGTTGTTTTCCTCATTGTCAGTTTGGGAGGTAGGAAAGATGAGTAAACCGATTGAATTAGAAGAGGCGATTGAGTTATTGATGAAGCATCAGCCAAAACAAAAGACTAGTAGATGCTCACTAGAAGAAGCGCTACATCACCGTTTGGCGAAAGATTTATACGCTCCAATCGATGTTCCGATGTTTAACCGCTCTGCGATGGACGGTTATGCCGTATGTGCTTCATTAACAAAGGGGGCAGTCAACGATCGTCCTATCGTGCTTAAGGTCGCAAAAGAAATCCTTGCCGGTATTTCCGAAAGAGAAGTCATTGATCATCAGTATGCCGTTCGAATCATGACAGGAGCACCTATTCCAGATGGATTTGATGCGGTAATTCGCCAAGAAGATACCAACCAAGGGGAAGAGTGGGTAGAGATTCACACCGAAGTAGCAACCGATACCAATTATGGCAAAAGAGGAGAAGACATCCAAAAGGGAGATCTTTTAATCAAAAAAGGGACGATGTTGACACCGATTCATCTAGGAATTATCGCTAGCGTAGGCTTAAATGAGGTAGAGGTTTTAAAACCATTATCCATTGGATTCATTAGCGTTGGAAGTGAACTTGCTCTTGCTGGAGAAGCTCTTCAATACGGTCAGATTTACAATAGCAATTTAACAATCTTAGTCTCTCGCTTAAAAGAGCTCAACGTTCAAGTCGCTTTTACCTATCAGTTACCAGATGAGTTTGAAGTGATTAGTACCGTGATTAAGGAACAGATAGATGAAGTAGATCTACTCCTAACAACTGGTGCTGTTTCCGTAGGTAAAAAAGATGTGATGCACGATGTAATCGATGAACTTGGTGCTAAACGCCTCTTTTGGCGGATGAACATTCAACCAGGAACACCTATGCTTGCTACAACTTATCAAGAGAAATTAATTTTAAGCCTTTCAGGTAATCCTTTTGCAGCCTTAACGACCTTTGAACTAGTGGTTAAGCCTATATGTGGCATTGACTCTGTCCAAAAAGAGGGGACATTGATGACCGATTTCCCAAAGAGAAGTAAAAGGCGTCGCTTTGTTAGAGGGTGCTACAAAGATGGACAAGTGTTCATACCGACGTCAAAACATGCATCGTCTGTTTTATCTAGCTTGCTTGGTTGCAACTGTTTGATCGACGTACCAGAAGGATCGCCTCCCTTAGAAAAGGGAACACGAGTCCAAGTGGTTATGTTGTAGGAGAGGAGGGTCGAAAATGATCATTACTAATGTTCATTTGACTTATAAATCTGGTGGGGAAAGCGGCGAATTTAACTATGAAATCTAGAACGAGCCTCTTAAAATCCAGCTACTTTATTGCCTTATTTTTTCTCATACTGCCGTTTTTTAGCTTCTTAATGCGTCCCGATTTTTTGAGCATTGAATACCTTAATTTTTCTTTGATTTGGGGGAGTTTACGCGTTAGTTTGATTAGTAGTCTCATCTCCATGGTGCTAATTATCGTCATTGGCTTACCAGCCGGCTATTACATGGCAACGTCGACCTTTAAGTTTAAGCCTGCTTTTGATGCTATTTTTAATTTACCACAAATTTTACCGCCTGCAGTTATTGGTTTGTTGCTTTTGTTTACCTATGGAAACAATGGATTCATCGGTCGACATTTGGCTAGCATCGGTATTCGAACAAGCTTCTCTGTTTTAGCCGTCGTTCTGACCTTTGTTTTTGTCTCTTTGCCTCTTTTTATTAATGGCTGTAGTTTAGCATTTCGAAGGGTTGATACGCGTTTGAAAGACGTTGCTTTGGGACTCGGTGATCATCCAACAAAGGTTTTTTATCGCATTACATGGCCTTTAGCTAGAAAAGGAATCCTGATTTCCTTTTTAATGGCATGGAGCCGTGGTCTAGCTGAATTTGGAGCAACCATGATGTTTGCTGGAAACTTACCAGGTGTGACCCAAACACTGCCACTAGCGATTTATAGTGCTTTGGAAACCAATGTAAATCATGCATTATTTTTATCTTTCTTTATGTTTGCACTTTCTGGAATGGTGCTGGTTAGTGTTCATCTTCTATCAAAGGAGGTCAAATAAGCTATGTTTAACTTTAAAATTAAAAAACAATGGCGATCTGACTTTACCATTGATGTGAACTTTCAGGTGGAGCCAGGTGAAATCGTTGCTTTGATGGGATCGTCCGGGGCAGGGAAAACCAGTATTCTAGATGCTATTGCTGGCTTGATTATCATTGATGCCGGTCAGATTGAAAGAGCAAATAAAGATTATTGTGAGATACCTGTCCACTTGCGACGTTTTGGCTATGTGAAACAAGATAGTCTCCTTTTTCCCCACTTAACCGCTTTTGAAAACATGACGTATAATCGACGTCAAACACCAACGCAATTAGAAGAATACATCGATGTTTTTCAGTTACAGCCTCATCTAGAGAAGTACCCATCTGAGCTTTCTGGTGGACAGGCTAAACGTGTCGCTATGGTTCGAACGCTGATGAGTGATCCACAACTGTTACTGTTAGACGAAGCCTTTAGTTCCCTAGATTCAGCTTTACGTTTGAAAATCAGAACCTATTTAAAAAAGCAATTAAACATTCCCATCGTCTTAGTTACCCACGATGAAACAGAAGCTACACATATGGGAGATCGTATTTTGTATTTAGAACAAGGAACATTCGTTTCCCATCAACTAACCTCAAATGCTGCCCCTCAACTTAGTATCGCTATTTTAGCAGGTGGAGAAGGAAAACGTCTTGGCGGCTATGACAAAGCGTTTCTATCCATTGGTCACGAAACTTTTCTTGAACGGCTGCTTCAACAAATGACTGATTTTGATGATGTGATGCTTTCTGTTCGAGATCAAGCTCCTTATACCGATTACCCTTACCCTACATTGATGGATATAACCCCTCGAATTGGGCCCATTGGGGGTATATATACTAGCTTACAACGTTGCAAACATGAGGCCTTATTTGTTTGCGGCGTTGACATGCCTTATGTTACAAAAAAATTAATCAACTTTATGTCTGCCTTTATCAGCACAGATTACGATGCTTTTATTATTAAAAGTACATCAAAGATTCACCCCTTATGTGGGATTTATAAAAAGTCAGCTCTGCCTTATATTGAACAAATGATTCAGGAAAAAAACTACCGATTAACTGATTTACTGAGACGCCTCAACACAAAAGAGATCCCGCTTACTTATAGCTGTTTTTCAGATGATATTGTCATGAATGTTAATACAAAAAAAGACCTACAAAAATTAAAAACACCTGCTATTTTCTGTGTCAGTGGAATAAAAAATAGTGGGAAGACAACCTTGATTACAAAATTAATTGAAGCTTTCAAAGGAGAAGGGTATCGAATGGGAGTCATTAAACACGACGGTCATGAATTCGACATTGACCATCGAGGAACTGACACCTATCAGCACCGCCAAGCAGGGAGTGTTCAGACACTAATTTATTCCAAACATCAAATGGCCTTTATGAGAGATCAAGAAGGCTTTACCGTTGAAGCGGCTCTCAACTATTTCAACGACGTTGATTACATTATCGTTGAAGGTCTAAAAGATTCTGCCCTACCCAAAATTGAGGTCGTGGTAGAAAACTCGGTTTGCCACACTAAACATTTGCTTGCGATCGCAACCGATGGAAGTTTTAAACATCCCGTAGTTCCAACCTTTAAACGCTCTGATATTCAAGCACTTGTCGCATTAATTAAAGAAAAGGTGGTGAATGGTCATCAAAGATAACTTCGGACGAACCATTGATTACGTGCGTCTATCACTAACTGACCGTTGTCAACTTCGTTGTGCTTACTGCGTCTCTCAGGAAGATACGAAACTTCTAAAACCATGTATGTAATTGACTACAGCAGAGATCATCGAAATCATCAACGTTCTCGCAAAACTTGGAATAAGGAAGTTGAAGCTAACGGGTGGCGAACCACTTCTTTATCCTAATCTTGCTTCTTTAATTAAAAGATTGAAGCAGATTTCTGGAATAGAAGAAATCACTATAACGACGAATGGAATCAAGTTACTAGAAATGATCGATGATCTAGTCGATACTGGCTTGGATGGGATTAACATAAGTTTAGACACATTAGATCCTGACAACTATACCCGCCTCACAAAGACCGGGCAGTTAGATCTAGCCCTAAACGAAAAAAAGTGAAGTTAAAAACATGAGACAAATTGGAGGATAAAACATGGGAACCATTAAATCAATTTGTGTGAGTGCACGCAAAGGAACACAAAAAGAGTACGTAGAAGAGGCTATCTTTATTGAAAATCATGGCATTGAAAACGATGCTCATGCAGGTGATTGGCACCGTCAAGTCTCCCTTTTAGCGCAGGAGGAAATTGCTGATTTTAATGCTCGTGGGGCAAACGTTTACGATGGTGCTTTTGGAGAAAATCTTATCGTAGAAGGGATCGACTTGGTTAACCTTTCAGTAGGTACTAAACTTCAATGCCAAGACGTAGAGCTCGAACTAACCCAAATTGGAAAACAATGTCATGTGCGCTGTCACATTTACCATAAAATGGGAGAATGTATTATGCCAAAAAGCGGTGTGTTTGCTAAAGTAGTGAAGGGCGGTAAAATTCACGTCGGAGATGAGATGACATGGAACGTTTAATCAAGCGAAAAGGCGTTATCGTACTACTTAGTACTCTTTTTCTTGGCTTAACAGGTTGCCAAAGCAACACAGAAACCATTGAACTTAATGTATCAGCAGCGTCTTCGTTGCAAGAAAGTGTTACTGAATTAGCAGAACTTTTTATGGAAGAACACCCACATGTGACCATCAGATTGAATTTTGCTGGCTCCAACCAACTACAACAACAAATTGCAGAAGGCTTTCCTGTGGATGTCTTTCTATCGGCTCACCTTGAGCCCGTCGAAAACCTTGTAGAAGTTCATCTAGTCAAACAATACGTACCTTTTACAACCAGTCCAGTTGTTTTGGTGACATCTATACCAGAAATAACGACCATCTATGACTTGGCAAATGAATACATTAACTTAATTTTTGCTAGTGAGAATGTCCCCATTGGCATTTACACCGATCTGATTTTAAATCACATTGATTTAGAACGAGCTAGGTTTAGAGAAGACGTTTTAAACAATGTTATCTCACGGGCAGCCAATGTAAGACAAGCCTTACTTTACGTAGCTATCGGCGAGGCTGACGCCACTTTTGTTTACTTGACCGATCTAACAGATGAGGTACTAGAAGACGTCACCGTTATTGAACTACCTCAACCCTACCAAGTAGTAGGAACCTTTTATTTAGCACTTATTGATCAAGAAAAGATTTCAGATATGGCACATATGTTTTATGAATTTGTGTTATCAAATGCTGGTCAAGAGATCCTATCGCAGCATGGGTTTAGATAAACAAACCACTTCTAGCATTCACTGACATAGTAGTCACTACACTTTTTTGGTATACTTAAATATATTAAACGATAGGAGGTTGTTCTTATGTACAAAACAATTTTAGTTGCCCTGGATTATGGGCCATGTATGTCCCTTGTTTCACAAGAAGCTATTGGTTATGCCACGGCGTTTGATGCAAAACTCATTTTGTGCCACGTGAAGAAAAAAACCGCCATTTATCACGCTGTTGCGGACCCACTTGGGATGGTAGCAACGCCTCATATGATTCAAGAAAATACCTACTCCATCGACGAGGTTTTAGAGCAAGTCAAAGAACAAGCTCTAGCCGCAGGAGTGGCGAGTGTAGAGATTGTTCAAAGTCAAAGCACTGCACCTGGTATCACCATTTCAGACACCATTGCCATTGAACATAACGTCGATCTCATTGTCACAGGACGTAACGATAAATCACAACTCAATCGCTTGCTACTCGGTAGCGTATCGTCTAACATCATTAACTATGCCACCTGTGATGTGCTGTTGGTAAAAAATAACCGAGAAAATTAACCAACTTAACCTCAATCAGACTAGCAGTTGCTAGTCTCAGACTGTTGACTAAGTACCCCTTAGTCGGCAGTTTTTCCTTTTGGAAAAGAAAAAAAGCCATGTAGGCTTAAAAAGTTGTGAAATGGAAGAAAAA
>JGI24703J35330_11748743_pt1 | contig 30578 bp, 26 predicted proteins | sample TergutNt197P1_FD_35330 | JGI IMG/M metagenome (IMG submission 35330)
AAATCCAGGATGGCTGTAATAAATTTTGTTCATTTTGCATCATTCCATGGGCGCGTGGTCGCGTAAGAAGCGAACAACCTGAAATTGTCTTACAACAAGCAAAAGATTTAGTTGCAAGCGGTCATGTTGAAATTATCCTCACTGGAATTCACACCGCAGCTTATGGTGAAGATTTAGAAGGTTATGTTCTTGCTGATTTATTAAAAGATTTATGCTTGATTGAAGGTTTAAAACGAATCCGAATTTCTTCAATTGAGGCCTCTCAAATGACAGATGAGGTTATAAAGGTAATGCTCGACAACGCTCACATAATTGCTGATCATATCCATGTTCCTATTCAAGCAGGAAGTGACGCAATTTTAAAGGCAATGAGAAGAACTTATAATCTTTGTGAATACGAAGCTAAGATATCTAAACTGCGAGAAATATTTCCAAACATGTCGATTACAACTGATATCATCGTAGGATTTCCTGGAGAAACTGAAGCCGATTTTTTAGAAAGTATTGAAACTGTTAAACGCATTGGTTTTGCTGAATTACACGTCTTCCCATATTCTTTAAGAAATGGAACTAAAGCAGCAACTATGCCAAATCATGTTCCCGAAATACCAAAAACAATGCGGGTAAGTAGTATGATAGCAATAAATGACCAACTCGCAAAAATTTATGCCTCAAAATTCGAAAATCAAATACTCGAAGTCATCGTTGAAAAAGTAAAAAATGGAATAGCTAGTGGACATGCAAGTAATTATTTGTTAATTGAATTTCCTGTAGATAAAGATTTTGAAGACTCAATTGTTGATGTTAAAATCACAAAAGCTGGTTATCCTAAATGTGAAGGGGTGCTAATTGATGCAAACAATAAATAATATTAAAGAATATGCTGAAGTAACTGAGAATGGAAAAAATATCATCCTATTTTCTGCTGATTGGTGTGGCGACTGTATATTTATTAAACCATTTTTACCATCGATTGAAAAGTCATTTCCAGAGTGGAATTTTTACTATGTAAACCGCGATGATTTAATAGATTTATGTAAAGATTTAGATATCTATGGAATACCTTCATTTTTAGCTTACAAAGAGGGAGTTGTTATTGGTCGTTTCGTCAGCAAAGACCGAAAAACTTCTACTCAAAAAGAAGATTTTATCAGAAATCTTGGTTAAATAAGATTTGAAATCATTCGATTAAATATTTATTTTAAGCTAACCGTCTCGTAATAACAGGCGGTTTTTTTGAAGAAATTTCACTTTTTTAAATCATGGGTGAAAAAATATGCGAAAGCGACTTCTTTTTTTTACATTTTAGTCTAGTTTAGAATGATAATCTGTGGTATAATTTTTAGATATAAAGTTTGAGGAATTGTGGGTGAGAGTTATGATAAAAAACAAAAAAATTGAAACGAAAATCACGTCACCTGGAGTATTCTCTAGTTCATCAACCTCTAGTTTAAAATCGATTGCAAACAAGCCGATGGAAGCTTATAGTAAGAAAAATATCCCACAGACAACTATTGCTGATCAAAAAAGAAAAAAAGCTGAGGCGGAAATGTCATTTAGTAAATTTAGAGCACAGCCTTTTGTCTCACCAATCTCGGGGCACCGAAAAACTAAACCGGTAGAAATAATGGTTGCACATGGAATGTATGACCAAATAACAGGAAAAGTAGTCCACGCAAAAGAACCGGTATTCTTAACAAAAGAGGTAGTCGCCGCAGCAACTTTCACCCTAACAGACGATATTTCGAGAATGTTAGCGAATCAAACAGAAGATACGAGTCAAAAGAGCCCACTCCAAGGACGACTACTGTTTAGTACAAGCGAAGGCGACTTCGAAATCGACGCAAACTTAATCCGCATAAACCTTGAAGATAATACGACAAGAACCTATCACAAAACAATCGAAGACGCCGTAAGACACCAACCCCATGCATTTAAAAAATTACCACCAAATCAAGAACTATTTCGGGCTGAAGAAATTGTAAACGATAAAGAAGATTCAAACGAACAATCTTTTGACCTAGATTTAAATCATCACCAAGTGGATATTGTCGAAAACCAAGAATTCAAAGTCTCACAGGCTGAAGTAGAAGATGTTTCAAAACAGGACACTTCAGAAATCGAATCACCGGTTGTTACCGTGGAAAATTCAGCAATTTTTCCAGATGATTTTTATTACGAAATGCCGAGTCTAGAAATACTAGATGATTCCACTTTATTAACAGTTGATGATGAAGATTGGATTGAGGAGAAAATGACTCGTCTTGAAATAGTAGTTGATGATTTAAACATATCAACTATTATCACAGGGGATTACTTGCAAGGTCCAGTGTTTACTAGGTTTGATGTGTTAGTCCAAGATAAGTCTAGATTGAATCATTTCTTTGCTTCTTCAGATGATCTGAAAAAGAAAATGGATCTTAGTTATTTAAACATATCTCCGATAAGTAATAAAAAGACAATTGGGATTGAACTTGAAAATGATAAAAAACGAATTCTAAATTTAAAAGATTATCTCAAGCATCCTGATTTTATTTTACATGATAGTCCTTTACGTATTGCTACTGGTCAAGATATTGAGGGGAAATTTATTTTTACGGATATTCTTACAACACCTCATATGCTTGTTGCTGGGTCGAGCATTGAGCAAATTTCTGAGTTTATTCATTCGGTATTGATTAGTATATTATTTACTGCAACACCAGAGACCGCTAGGTTGCTTCTTATTGATTCGGCTAAAAAAGATTTTGATCTATATAAAGATATTCCTCATTTAGCAACTCCAATCATCAACTCTAATAAGCTTTCAGTTTCTTCACTTCGTTGGGCAGTTAGTGAGCTTGATCGTCGTTATGAGTCATTTGTTCAATTTGATGTTCGTAACGTGTTGATGTTTAATAAAAAAAGATTGGATTTTGAAGAGTTACAACCAAAAATGCCTTATATCGTTATTGTTGTGCGTGAGCTAGCGGACATTGAAAATGGCGAGGTATTGGATTTACTTACTCGTTTGACAAAAGAGGGGCATACAGTTGGCATTCATTTGATTATTGCTACGTCATCTATTAATGAAAAATTACTTACGAGCGATCTTAAAGCGCAAATTTCATCGCGTGTTGCATTTGCTGTTAAAAACGCAAATGATTCAAGATTAATTATTGAAACAAACGGTGCTGAGAGTCTACTTCCAAATCATGATATGCTTGTGGGCTTAAATGGACAACCTTCTCTTCTTCGTTTAACAAGTCCAGTCGTCTCGAAAATGGAAATCGAGCGTGTTGTTGATATGGTTAAAAGTCAAGTTGAGCCACGATACTTAGTAAATTATGAGCAACTCGAGACTATAACAACCAATCCGGTAAATGTAAATGATTTAACGATGCAAGCTCTTGATTTGATTATTTCTGAGAATAAAGCTTCGACATCAATGCTTCAAAGAAAGCTTGGAATCGGGTATGTTAAAGCAGCTAAGATTATTGATAAGTTAGAAAATAGTGGATATATTTCTGCACCTAATGGAGCACTTTCAAAACGAGACGTATTAATTAGTCGAGAAGAATTTGAACAATTTTAGTCAATAAATTGTAAACATTAGACAATAGGATTAAAGGAGTATTATAGTGATTAAAAAATATTATCTCATCGGAATAAAAGGCGCTGGAATGAGCGCACTTGCGAATATCCTACATGACATGGGTCAAAGTGTAACAGGGTCAGATATTAAAGATATGCTTTTTACACAGGTTGAATTAGAAGCAAAGGGAATCGATTTATATGAGTTTGGATCGAATAATATTGAACCAGATATGTATGTAATCATCGGAAACGCATTTTCAGACAATCATGTTGATGTAGCTTATGCAAAATCAGTTGGTGCTATTACCACTCGTTATCATGATTTCCTAGGAGAGCTTGCAAATGATTTTACCTCTATTGCTATTTCAGGAACCCATGGTAAAACAACAACTACTGGAATGCTTGCTCATGTTTTACGACTTTCAACGCCGACATCTTATTTAATCGGCGATGGTACTGGAAAAGGATCCTTTAATAGTACTTATTTTGCATTTGAGGCTTGTGAGTATCGTCGTCACTTTCTTGCATATTATCCGGATTATCTAATTATAACCAATGTCGAACATGATCATCCAGACTATTTTAAAGATACCTCAGATGTTATCTCTGCGTTTAATGAAATTGCAAATCAAACAAAGAAAAAAGTTATAATGTGGGGTGATGATAAAAACGTCCAAAAATTAACCCTAACACATGGTTTAAAATATGGTTTTGAGGATCATAATGATGTAATTGCTAAAAATGTTATTAAGGATGCAGAAGGAACCTGCTTTGACGTTTGTGTAAATGGGGAATTTTATCACACATTTAAAACACCATTTTTCGGAGATCACATGGTTTTAAACAGTTTAGCAGTCATAGCAGTTACATATCTAGAAAATTTCAATCCAAAAGTTGTTGAACAGGATTTAGCTTTGTTTAGCGGAGTAAAGCGTCGTTTTAGTGAACGTGTTATAGGTTCACAGATTTTGATTGATGATTATGCGCATCACCCGACAGAAATTGAGGTTACCTTAAAAGCTGCTCGTCAAAAATACCCTAATCGTCCTATTGTTGCAATTTTTCAACCTCATACTTACTCACGAACGACAACATTTGCTGCCGAATTTGCAGCTGCTTTAAAGCTCGCAGACAACGTATATTTAACGGAGATTTTCGGTTCAGCAAGAGAGAGTGTTAGCGATATTAATATCAATTATATATTAAAAGATCATCCTGATTTTAGTTTGATAACGATGTCTTCACTTGCAGAATTATCGGCATTTAAAGATGGAGTGCTTGTATTTATGGGAGCAGGGGATATTGAAAAATACGAACATACTTATATGAACCTATAAAAAATGGGGGTTCTTAATTTTAAGAAAGAAGGTTAAATCATGAATAATGAAATCAATTTAAGTTTTACACCTTGGCAAGCTGTAGCTTTTATATTAACATTTGTGGGAATCGTTAGTATTATTTTAGTTACTATCTATCTTATTGGAGTCTTACGTGAAGCAAAAAAGACTCTACAACAATCCCGTGCCGTTATGATGAATGTGAACGATATTTTAGAAGATGTTCAAGCAACAAAATTACTTATTTTAAATCGTCTAGCTGAGGTTAAAAGAATGACTGATGTAGTACGCCGTTTTAAAGATATAAAACAAAAACGCGAAGCTCGAAAGTATAAAAAATTGAAAAAAGAGGGAGAAATTTAAGATGAAAAAATGTTGTGCATTTATTACAGGACTTGCTATCGGTGCAGTTGTCACTGCATTCCTAACTCCAAAAACTGGTAAAGAATTACAAGCTGAATTAATGGAAAAATGTAATGATTTACAAAATAAAATAAAATCGTATGATTACAAAGATTTTGATTATAGTACAACTGTTGAAACTCTTAAAGCAAAATTCGACGAAACAAAAAAAGCAATTGAAGAATTTGATTGGTCAAATTCTAAAGAGATTGCACAAAAAAGATTCGTTGAATTAAGTAAATCCCTAATTGACCTTAAAGCACAATTTCTAGATGCAAAAAATGATATTACTCGTACTGTTACTGAAGAAGTAGACAAAGTAATCGTATCTTTAGATTAAGAAAACCATATTTTTACTCCTGATTAAGAGGAGTTTTTTTTTGTTCTTGAAATCTAAAGTATAATGTGTTTTATTTGAATTTTAGATTAGTTCCACCGTAAACATCCCCGCATATAATAGATATATGGAGGAGATTTTATGAAATTATGGTTGTCAAAAAATAAAAAAATTATTCTAGTTTTTTTAGGTTGTTTATTATTTTTAACCGCATGTACTGCAGGAAGTGCTTCATACGATGAGCCAGCGGGAATAATTAAAGGATTTTGGCATGGTCTAATTGCACCAATTATGTGGGTATTTTCAATTTTTAATAGTGACTTTCTAATTTATGAAAGATATCACGTAAGAATCTGGTATGACTTTGGATTTTATATAGGAATCCTCGGTGGAATATCATTTTTTAGAAAAAGAGGCTAAAAAATGCAAACAAGTTTTAATCAAGCTTGATTGCATTTTTTTTTGTTTTTAAATATTCATCGATTTCATTAAATAACAAATGAACGTTGCTTCCTCTTTTTAAAGAATTCTCATCGATGCGCAAATAATCCCATGTTGTATTAAAATCACCATTAATAGCAATATCCGGTTTATTGAAAAAGTTCTTCAAGCTAGAATAATCAGCATATTTTTTTGAAAACTCAGTAGACTTATTTGTCTTATCGCATCGTCTCGACTCTGAAACATTATAAATAATATGGTCGAGGTTGCAAGAAAAATAATATAATCTATATGGAGCACCGGCAATTTTATCTTCTTTTGATAAAATATTTATCCGCAATAATTTCTGAGCATTTCGTTTTAAAATATCATCTTTTTTACTTTTGCTGTTAACTCGGATTGTATCAAATTCATACCCCTTGTTATCATAATCACAGAATTTTTTATCGATAATAATATCCTCTTCGCCAACAAAAACCCCATCTGTATCAGTAAGTTGTGCTGTAAATAAAATATCGGCATCCTCAAGATGGAACTGTTTTTTTGTAGCAGATATATAATTACCAATGATTTTTTTTACTGATTCATCAAAATTATCACGATTTGTCAGCGGGTCACCATCCATAACGATAATTTTAACATCAATATCATCTTTCAAAGTTGCCATCGCTTTCTCAAAAACCGTTAACTCACATATACCCTCGACCAATAAAATAATGGTTTTTTTTGTTGTCATAAAACACATCCCACGAATAATCTATCTATCTATTATACCCAAATCTTCAATATACAACCCCCAACAAAAAAGCAAGAAAAATGACGCATAATTATGGGTCAAGTTTTTTTATTTTAAAAATGTTTTCAATTTTGTCCTATTTTAAAAATTTTATTTCATGATTAATTTCTCGGATTTGTAATACCTATAATCTCCATTTTAAATCCAAGCCCGTTTAAACGAAAATAACCATTTAAGGTTCATATTTTATTGCAAATAACAATTTTACATATAAAAAAAAACTTTTTGCATAACTAGCGGGAGATGGTTATTATTAAAAAATCTTTATTTAACGTCGGCTCATTTTAAAAATACTTGCAAAAAAACAGTAAATTTTTTGAAATAATGAAATTCTATACTAGTATAGTCGCTTTTATAAAAGCTTGGTTATGGTTTTTCTTTGTGATATAATCTGCATAAGCTAAAGTGTAAGAACAAAAAAAAAGTTTACATTCAAAATTATTTGGTATTAAGGAGGGCCAGACGCTTGAATGGTATAAGAAGGGAAGTGTTTATATTTTAGAGACTAATACAGTTACCCAAAAGAAAAAAATATTCAAGCAGATAATAGGAGGTCATAATATGTCTGCAAAAACGAAAAGGAGTGCTATCAATAAAGATCACTTTGGCTATCTTTTCATCGCACCTTTTATCATAGTTTTCCTAACGTTTGTTATGTATCCAATCATTAACACGTTTTGGCTTAGCTTAACCGATACGCAATTGATGTCTGGAGTACAAGGAAACTTTATCGGAATCCGAAATTTCACGAATCTTAACAATACCGATGCATTCATGAGATCAGTCTCAAATACTTGGTTGCTTTGGTTCTTAGGGTTTACACCACAGATTTTCTTTGCATTAGTTCTTGCTTATTTATTTACCAATCCGACGTTAAAATTGAAAGGAACTGGTGTATTTAAAGCATTATACTACTTGCCTAATTTATTAATGCCAGCAACAGTCGCAGCACTATTTGCAGCTTTCTTAACAGGTTTTGGTCCGTTAAATCAATTACTTATCTCAATGAATCTTATTTCAGAACCAATCGCATTTTTAAATAATCCAACAGGTGCAAGAGCAACGGTAACGTTTATCGGATGGTGGATGTGGTTTGGACAAACAGCAATTGTTTTAGTAGCAGGAATGACTGCAATCTCGCCAACATTATATGAATCTGCAATGATAGATGGAGCTTCACAACCACGAATGTTCAGATCAATTACGTTGCCACTGATTAAGCCAATACTACTATTTGTAATGGTAACAAGTCTTGTTGGTGGATTACAAAATTTCGATATTCCGTTTCTTCTAACAAATGGACGAGGCGACCCACAAGGTTCGATAATGACAATGAATATCTTTATGAATCTACGCCGTTCATCAGCAATGGGTGACCTCGGCGCTGCAGCAACTGTATCAGTAGTCTTGTTCTTTATGTCAAGTATTACCTCACTGGTTTTATTTAGACTATTTAGAGAAAAAGATTAGAAAGGAGCAATAACAATGTCAAAAAGAAAAATTAGCAAAGGTTTAACATATCTCTTCTTTATCATTCTGGCGATATTATGTATTGTTCCTGTATACATGTTACTCATAAATGCAACACGTGAGACAACGCAAATTAATAGAGGATTCAGTCTAATCCCAGGAACGAATGTATTAAATAACTGGCAAGGAATCAATGCAAGAGGAATTAACTTCACACGTGGAATCTTAAATAGTACATTTATTGCCTTTTCTACGACTTTCTTGTCTGTGTACTTCGCTTTACTAACGGCTTATGCTATCAAAGTTTACAATTTTCGTTTCAAAAAACAGTTCTTTGTATTTATAGTCGCCATGACTATGATCCCAGGTCAGCTATACATTATTGGATTCTTTCAATACATATCAGCGCTTGGATTATTAAACTCATACTTACCCCTAGTAATTCCTTCAATCGCTGCATCTGGAACCGTGTTTTTTGCAAAACAATATTTCGATGCATCGCTTGTTCCAGAAATTATTCAAGCTGCTAGAATTGATGGAGCTAATGAGTTTCAAATATTTAATAAAGTTGCACTTCCAATTGCCGCTCCTGGTGCATTTACGATGGGAATCTTTGCTTTCGTAGGATCTTGGAACGCATTTCTTGGACCATTCATGTTGTTAACAGATCAGTCCCGATTTACGTTACCGCTAATGATGGCACAATTAAATTCTGATCCGTTCTTCACAGATTTTGGTCAGATTTATTTAGGAATGGCAATCACATTATTACCAGTTATAATTGTTTATGTATTATTCTCTAAATATATAATTAGTGGAATCTCGCTTGGTTCAAGTAAAGGATAAAAAAAAATAAAAAAAAGGATGGTTTTAACTATGAAAAAAAGTTTTTTAAGCCTTCTGGCTATCATGTTCGGATTCGTTTTGGTTTTAAGTGCATGTGGTGATGACACTCCAGCAGTTGTCGATGGAGAAATTGGGGGAACATTGCGCATCATGTCATTTATGGATGATCCTTTAATTATGGCAACGTATTTTACTTATTATCATCCAGAAGTAGAAATAGATTTTATCATGACTGGGATGAGTGAAGGTGCTTATCAACAACAATTGCAACTTATGCTTGCTGGTGGAAATGATGTTCCAGATATTGTAATGCTTGATTCATCATTTGTGAGACAATTTGTAGAAAGTCCGTTTATGTCAGATTTATCTGATATGTCAGATATCTTAGAAGGACTCGATATCTTCCAATTCACAACTGATGCTGGAACTCATAATGGACAAATCCGTGCGATATCTCACCAAGCGGCTCCTGGTGTTATGTATTATCGTCGTAGTTTAGCACAACGATACTTTGGTACAGATGATCCTGCTATCATCCAAGAACACTTTAGAGATATGGATGCGTTCCTAAAATCAGCACGCACTATTGGAGAACTTTCAAATGGAAATACTTTTACAGTATCTTCACACATAGAACTTTCAAATCTTTTCTTCGCAAACCGCGCAACACCATGGATTGTAGACAATACTTTAATGATAGATCCAATTTTACATCAATATTTAGATATTGCTGCAAGTTTAAGACATGAAGGACTTGAAGCAGAAATTGGTACTTGGGGCGGAGAATGGTATGCAAGTTTTAGTGATACAATGGTAGATGCACACGGTAACAATCGTCAAATCTTCGGCTACTTCTTACCAACATGGGGATTAAGTCACCCATTAATGGATTCAGCTGGAGATACAGCAGGTGACTGGGCACTTATTCCGGGTCCACTTCCATATCAGTGGGGTGGCGCATGGTTTGCAATTCCAAATAACTCAAATAACCAAGTAACAGCAAGAGCATTCTTAGAATTTGTTTTTACTGAAGATTTCATGACTAAATGGGCTTCAGGATACTTTACAAATGAAAGATTACTCGCAATTGATAGTTCTTTACCTGAAACACTACAATTTAGTGGAGACTTCGTATCAAGTCAGCGAGTTGTTGAAAATGTAGCGCCTATGATGGTAGGTACGCCTTCTTATTACTTCGTAGGTGGACAAAATCCACATGACGTTTTTGCACAAGTAAGTCCGTATGTATCACTTGATCATATTCAGGCAACAGATTTTATTTTAAATGCAGCATGGACTGAGGCGGTGACTCAGTATGTAAGTGGTGAGCTTTCAAGAGAAGCGGCAATTCAGTCGTTTATTGATTCTGTATTAATTGATTTACCAGACTTACAAATTCAATAATTAAGTTTATTCTCCCAGAAGTAAGATTGTTTCATAAACGACTGGGAGAATTTCCTTTAATTCACGTTCTGTAATTCTTGCAACACTTAAACGAATACTATTATCAAAATGTTTAGGGTCAAAATATGCCCACTCGTTAGAAGTAACAAAGATATTTTTTTCTTCAAGTACTTTTACGAGTAGTTTCGCACAAATATTCTTATTTAATCGCAGGGAAAAGTAGTAACCTGAACTTGCACCAATTAACGTAACGACATCTGTGTTCCAAGTAAGAGATATTTTTTTGACAATATTAAGTTTTTTCGTAATTGATTGATGAAGTTGTAACTCTTGCTTTTCATGAATAGAAGATTGAATATAAGCCTCAAGAGTCGCTTGTGAAATCAAATTTGGCATATGGTAACAATAGTAATAAGCCTCTTGAGCAATATCATCAAAAGTTTTTAAAAAACAATCCGGCACAACAGCAATTCCTACACGAATAAAAGGAAATTCCTTACTATAACTACGAAGGTAGATGGTTTTTTGACCATATGATATATAATGTAGTGAAGAATATTTAGCAAGTTTATGAGTATTTCCAAAGTAATCATCTTCAACTATATATACATCATACTTTAATGCAAGCTCCATAATTTTATTACGAGTTTTTGCAGAATAACAAGTGCCTAATGGATTATGATTTCTCGGTATTGTATAAAAAAATTTTATATCATCATATTTAAAATGATGCTCAAGTAATTTTAAATCGATTCCAAATTCATCTCTAGCGATAGTTAAAACAGGAATACCTTTTTGTTTTAAAAAAGTATTAAAATATGAATAAGTTGGTTCCTCTATCAAAATTGTATTTTTATTATTAGGAAAAGGCGTAATAGTTAAAAAAGTTAAAATAGGAGTAATTCCTTGAATTAATTGAATATTAACAGCCTTTGCAAAAATACCTTCACTAGCTAAATGCTTGACTAAGACTTGATTAAGAGATGCTGTTCCGTATAAGTCTATTTCTAATGAATTTTTTGCATATAAATCGGCGGCAAGGTGTAAGCAATGTTTAATATCAAGAATAGGAAAAGCATCAATTCGTGGATTACCGGAATCAAGATAATAACCTGAAAATTTATCTTGAGATTTAATCATCGCATTAGCAACAAAATATCCACTTTTTGGTTTCGAAAAAATAATATGTTTTGAACTTAACTTATCTAAAGCTCTTATCACTGTGCCTTTGCTACAATTATATTTTATAGTAAGGCTTGTTATTGAAGGAAGTCGAGCACCTTGTTTTAATTTTTGAGATGAAATATCATTTTCTAAATCTTGATAAATGATTTCATAGATTTTCATAATTACACTCCTAATAAAAACGCATGAATGAATCCGCTTTATATTTGCTTTTATAAGTGTAATTATACCATATAAGTAAAATATTTCAAGTAACACAAAGTTGACTAAATCAACAATTTGATCTATGTCACAGTAATAAATGTAATGAAAGTGTGTGATGATAAATGAAGAAAGAACTTAAAATTGTAACTCTAGGTGGGGGAAGTAGTTACACACCTGAACTCGTTGAAGGTTTTATTCTCAGATATGCGCATCTTCCGGTAAAAGAACTATGGTTAGTTGACATAGAAGAAGGATTAGATAAATTAAATATTGTTGGCAAACTCGCTAAAAGAATGGTAGAAAAAGCTGGAGTAGATATGAAAATTATTACTACTCTCGACCGCAAGCACGCATTAAAAGATGCTGATTTTGTAACAACGCAAATGAGAATTGGTCAACTCGAGGCTAGGATAAAAGATGAGCGAATTCCACTTTCACATGGACTAATTGGTCAAGAAACAAACGGTGCTGGTGGAATGTTTAAAGCGCTAAGAACAATACCAGTAATCTTTGAAATCGTAAAAGAAATGCAAGAATTATGCCCAAATGCGTGGTTAATTAATTTTACAAATCCTGCTGGAATGGTAACCGAGGCTATTTTAAGATATACAGATTTTAAAAAGACAATTGGATTATGTAATGTCCCTGTTGGTATGGTAGCGGGATTTGCTAAACTTCTTGAGGTTGATTCATCTCAAATTAGAATGGAAATTCAAGGAAGTAATCACAATATTTTTGTAACAGATGTCTTTGTAGATGGTGAATCGGTTTTTCCCGAACTTCTTGAAAAGTATATCGCAAATAATGCAAATACCACAATGAGAAATATTGAAGCTCTAGAATATTCTGAAGACTTAATTCGAGGATTAAATGCAATCCCATGTCCATATCATAATTATTATTTCTTTACTAAAGAACAACTAGAAACACAACTAGAAGAATACAAAGACGGAAAAGTTCGTGGAGAAGTTGTAAAAAAGGTTGAAGAAGAACTTTTTGAAATCTATAAAGATGAAAATTTAGACGTTAAACCAAAACAATTAGAACTACGAGGCGGTGCTTTATACTCAGACGCTGCTTGCAATTTAATCGCTTCGATTTATAACGATACTTGCGATATTCAATATGTAAATGTTGCAAATAATGGTACTTTTTATAATTTACCACCAGATGCGTCAATCGAAACAGCATGTATGATTACTAAAGATGGTCCTAAACCAATTGGATTTGGTAAATTAAATCCAAATATCACAGCAAATATTCAAATGATTAAAACCTTTGAACGACTTGTATGTGAATCAGCATTTAAAGGAGATAGAACACCAGCAATTGCCGCTTTAAATATTAATCCATTATGCCCAAGTGATAAACTTGCAAATATTATTTTTGACGAGTTACTAGAAGCGCATAAACCATATTTAAATTATGGAAATAAATTCTCAAACTAATAGGAGGGATAAACATGGCAATATTAGTGTTTGATTTTGGTGGTACAAGTATCAAATACGGGGTATGTTATCAAGATGAACTCCTTGATTTATCTCACTTTTTCACACCAGATAATTGGGAAGAGTGTAAGAAGAAAATACTCGAAGTAAAACAAAATTTTGATAATTCATACGATCTACTAGGTGTAGCTTTTAGTATGCCAGGATGTGTTGATCAAGAAAGCGGGCGTATCTTAGGATATTCAGGAATCAGATATATTCATGACCGTCTTATAGAAAAAGAATTAACCGAATTGTTAGAATTACCTATTTCAATTGAAAATGATGCAAATTGTGCAGCACTCGCAGAAGCTTCACTTGGAATCGCAAAAGATGCATCAAGAGTTTTATTTGCAGTAGTAGGAACAGGAATCGGGGGGGCAATCGTAAAAGATGGAAAAATCGATACAGGAGCACACCTATATGGAGGCGAATTTGGATTTATGTATCTTTGTGAAGATCGTAAACTCGGTTTTCAATCGTTAAGTGAACTCGCATCACCTGTAGCTATGGCAAGACGATATTGTGAAAAACTAGGTATTCCTCAAGATTCTCACTCAGGAAAAGATATTTTCAAATTTGCTACCGAAGGTGATAAATTTGCCAAAAAAGAAGTAGATAATTTTTATAAATACTTAGGTGTAGGACTTTATAATCTACAAGTAAGTTTTGACCCAGACATAATTGTCATTGGCGGAGCGATTTCTGTGGACACACAAATTATAGTAAACCTTGAAAATAAGGTAAATGAAATGTTAGAAGGGGTAAATATTTTAGATTTCAAAGCAAAACTTATTCCCTGTTTTTATAAAAACGACGCAAATTTAGTCGGAGCAGTACGTTATTTTCACATCAAGTATGAAAAATAAACTAATCATCACAATCTGTTAATTTTCTATCATTTAAAAAAGTTGAAACCTGCTAATTTGTGAATTATAGGGGGATTGTTTAAAATAGTTTATCGTGATAGAATTTAAGAGTAGTACAAATTAATTATTCAGGAGCGATAAAATGAAAAAATTACACAAAAATATCTTACTAGCATTAACGATACCTCTATTTATCCAAAATCCAATAGTTTTATCAAATGAGGCTGAGATAAATATAACCGCTAATCAAGAAGTTGTATCAGTTGAAAATGTCCAAACAAATGAATTTGAAGGCTTTAGAAATGATTGGAGTGCAGGTTATGGATACATAGCAGTACAAAATTCAGGGCCAATTCAATCACAAATTCGACTTATATCCTCAGGGGATCGCATATATTTAGAAGTTCCAACTGGTGCGTATACAGGTTCATTTCAAGTTGTGGTGCGTCATGGGAATCAATTTTCAGTTACAACATTGACGGTTCGTGGTAGTTTAGACGAGCGCTTATTACTAGAAATCGGAGTCGGTTCTGAAAATCGTATTTCTCAAGTTATGATTGGAAGTTTCACGCGCGATGAGGAATATTGTGACGAGACTTTTTATGATGATGAGCGAGATGGTATGATGCCAGAGTTTGATGAAGAAAGTGACGAGACTTTTTATGACGACGAGCGAGATGGTATGATGCCCGAGTTTGATGAAGAAAGTGACGAGACTTTTTATGACGACGAGCGAGATGGGATGATGCCAGAGTTTGATGAAGAAAGTGATGAAACTTTTTACAACGATGAACGAGATGACATGACACCTGAGATTGATGAAGAAATTGAAGAAGATATCGCTGGCGAAGAAGAAGTTGAAGAAGACATTGACGAAGAAGATGAAGAAGAACAATCAACTAAACCATCAAAACCTAATTTACCACAAACAGGATTTAACACTGCAGGAACACTTTTAGCAGGAATTGGATCAATTATCTTTGGAACGATTTTATCGAAATCAAAAAAATTCTAAACATAGAAAAAACGAATGAATTACAGCAATAAAAAAGCTGTAATAACATTCGTTTTTTTACAATCAAAATTATACTTCTCCACCACGAATGGCTTCGAGTAACTCAACAGTTTTATTGCTAAAATACAGGGCCTTTTTTCGTAAAAATTTATTTTCATAAATTAGAGTCAATTCTTTATACAAATCCAATACATCATTATAGTAACCATATTCCAATAACTTAGGGATTGCAACATTTTCAATAAAATCAAAATCATCTTCAAGTATTGGTTGTCTAAAAATTTCAAAACATTTAAATAAATAATAAGCAGGAGAATCTTTAGCGCAATCACGAAGCCCCTCTTCAAGAAGAATTTCTGTTTGATGAGCCTGGTTTGATAAGGCGCAAGTTTTCATATAATAAAATTTATTTTCAAGTTGAAATCCGGTATAACGTTTCAAAAATAATTGTATTTCGTCCATATTAGATGATTTTATTTTATTAACTACTCCCAAAAATAACTCATCAGCCTCTTTAAAATGGTGCATTGCGTTTTTTAAATCCAGATGATGAAGATAAACTTTTGCAAGTTGGGAATGTCTGCTTGCCACGATGAATTCTGAATTTTGAGTTTGCAGAGATTGGTTAATACCTTGTTTGAGCAATTTTACCGCAGGCTCTTTTAAACCACTTACGCCCATCAAAAGCGCTCGCGAACTCTGAATCATCGAAATATAAATCATGTCCACAGAACTCTCAAAAGTGCTTTCTGTTAAATCAAAATAATGATACGCCTGCATTGGTTGACGCATTCCGGTGTACGCTGTTGCTAAATTATAATAAATATTAACCAAATTATAAAGATATTTTTTTGCGAGATTTTGTGATAATTTTTCCGCTTGTTTTAAATGGATCATTGCACCGCGGTAATTTCTGTTATATAATTCATTGATTCCTAAATGAAAAAAGAGTTCCTTTTTGTGAAATATGCTCATTTCAAGCTGATCAGCCTGTAATTCAACTAATAACGCGTTATATGCAACAAGCTTTCTACTGGTATTTAAAAATGTTAGTTTTGCAAATTTGAAATCGGTAATTAACTCAGGATCATCTATAAAAGAAATTGCTTTTTCAAATGAATGGAACCTCGTTATCTCATCAGGTGAAAAATAATTCATCAAGTTAACTTGCCACTGTAGTAAATCATCCTTAAATTGCAAAAGTTCATCTTCAGTTAGTGGTACATTCTCGATATCAAGGGCAGTTTTTAATATCTTTAACGTCTCATTAGATATCGGCCGTTTTGAATTCTCGAACATCGTAATATAAGAAGGGCTAAAATTCGCAAGTCTGGCAACTTGCGCTTGGCTTAGTTGAAGTTGTTTCCGTATTTGACCAAGTTTTGCGCCTAATTGCATAAAAATCATCCTTTACTAACCGAACTGTTTTCATAATTGATATCTTAACATTTTTTAAAAAGGCTGTCAATGCTAATAGTTACAAGGCGGGTAAAACTCACTGTTTTAGATAACAAAAATCGACGATATTGTAAATGCCAAAAAGTTGTAACGAGGAAAAAAATGTGGTATAGTAAAGATGTCTTACAAAACAATTCCCTCGAATAGTAAGACAGTAATTTTTAATCTCCCTGTTAAAAATTAAATATATTTGTCGCCACTGACCTTTCGTTTAGAAGGGTCATCTTTTTTTTTTGATAAAAGAAAAAAACTGGAATTGTTGGTCCCAGATTTTTAACCGAAGTTTCATATTTAAAATTATATCCATTTCATAAATGATGACAAATCTCAATTTAATGGATTTGTTTTACAACGAGCTATACTGTCGCGTAAATAGTCCCATTAACGTATATATATGTTTGATAAGATTGAGCAGCAATAGTATAAGCTCCACTAACTATCATAACTTGTGTTCCAGCTGGTATTGTCAAACCGATTCCTGTTCTAAGTCCCGGAGTGCACGTTCCCGCCGGTACACCAGTACTACCAGTATAAGGAGAATTGGTCGGTATTGTCATCGTGCTTGTTTGAATAGTAAATGTATTGCTTGTAGTAGGAGCGGTTGCGATCGCAACATATGGGTAAAGTACAACTCCTGGATTAAAGTTGATACCGTTACCCCAATTATCAAAGGTTACTGCGATACTTTGGATAGTCATAGTTGCGGCTGTTGTAAATTGTTGAATATAACCATCGTTACCCGATGGAATCGTAAATGTTGTTCCAACAAGATTTGCTGCAGGCGTTCCTGATAAATTCATGTTATAACTTCCTGAACTTTGTGACCATGAAATTGGACAGACATTTGTACTTAAACCTGATGAATTTACCGCTCCATACGCTGCTACTCCCACAGTAGAAAATGGAATCATAAATGCACTTTGTCCAGTTGGACCTTGAGCACCAGTTGGACCTTGACTACCAACAGAACCGGCTGCACCTGTTGGTCCAATAGCACCAACTGCACCAGTAGGACCAATTGGACCTGTTGAACCAGTTGCCCCTTGTAAACCTTGCGGACCCATTGGTCCCGCAGGTCCAACTGGACCTTGGATACCCTGAGCCCCTGTTGGACCTTGCAAGCCTTGCGGTCCTGGTGGTCCTTGCGGACCTTGCGGACCCACCGGTCCAATAACACCATCAGCGCCATTAGCACCAGCAGGTCCTTGCGCTCCCGCAACACCAGTTGGTCCAACTGGACCTTGAGGTCCTTGACTGCCTGCTGGACCTTGTGGACCTTGAGGTCCTTGATAACCTTGCGGACCAGCAGGTCCCGCAGGTCCGATTGGTCCAAGAGGACCTTGTGGACCTACTGCACCACTCGGACCAGTATCGCCGACTGGGCCTTGAGGACCTTCAGGACCAACAGCGCCTTGTGGTCCAGTTGGACCTTGTACACCTTGATTTCCTTGAGGTCCTTGAGGTCCTTGAATTCCTTGTGGACCAGCGGGACCCACTGGTCCTTGAGGTCCTTGAATTGATCCAACGTTTAACCATGAGTTTGTTTCAGTATTCCAAACGTATAAATCTTGAGTACTACTATCTAAATAAAAGTTAGCCGGATTTCCAGTAGGGGCGTCGGCTATTAAAGTTGCCGCGTCAGGATATGTACCTTGAATTGAACCAACCGAACCAGCACCTCCTTGTGGTCCTTGAGGACCAGTGTCACCAGTTGGTCCTATCGGTCCCTGAGGTCCCTGATTACCAGTCAGACCAGTAGGTCCGACATTACCCTGAATTCCGGTTGGACCAATCACACCTTGTATTCCTTGTGCACCTGTTGGTCCTAATGGTCCGGTTGGACCCGTCGCACCGGCAGGTCCTGCTGGACCAACTGGACCTTGTTGACCTTGAATACCTTGGGGCCCAGCTGGACCACGAGCCCCCTCCGGTCCAGCTGGACCACCAGGACCTTGCGGCCCTTGAATACCTTGTGGACCTTGCGGTCCTTGTGGCCCAACTTGACCTTGGACACCGTCTGATCCAGCAGGGCCTTGTAAACCTTGTGGACCTTGCGGACCTTGCGGACCTTGTGGCCCTTGTGGCCCTTGTGGTCCTACGTCACCTTGCGGTCCAGCGATATGTCCAACATCTACAAAACGTTGATTTAAAGAATCCCAGACCCACAAATCTCCAGTATCTTCTGCTAAATAAAAGTTTGAAGAATTTCCTGTTGGTGCGCTTGATAAAAGTTCATCAGTTGTCGGATAACTTCCTTCTATTACACCAACTGATCCAGCTTGCCCCATTGGTCCAACAGATCCTACCAAACCTTGCGGACCTTGTGGCCCTTGTGGCCCTTGAAGTCCAGTCATCCCTTGAGGACCAGTTGGTCCAATTGGGCCTTGAACACCTTGGGGTCCCTCGGGACCGGTTGGTCCAGGAGCACCTGCAGGACCCGGTATTAATCGTTTGTTGATTTCATCGATAAATTGTGGTTCTAAATATTCATAAGTTTTTTCGATATCAACATCCAATGTCACAACAGGATCGCCAGAAACTGTTATATCGATAGTTTTAAGAGGCGAATCAAAGTCTAAAGTATAAGCTTCTCCAACTTTTTGAATACCTGTTGTATTATTTACTAAAGATTCTACTTTAAAAAGCAACGTTCCCGGAGTAGCAGTTAAAGATAAATTATCAAGATTAGGACCGAGTAAATCCTCAATAATAGGTGATAAATAATCGACTAGTTGGTCAGGATCAACTCCGACAAGCAACTGATCACAGTCTGTTCCAACTAAAAGTCCAGGTGTTGATGATGTCGCATCTCTTATGGGAACTGCATTTTGTTTACAATTATTTCGTTGACATGTTGTGCAGTTTCTAACACGATTTGAATTTTGCATGTTATTTCTCCTTTAAATCATTTGTATGTAGATACTACCATTTACATAAAAGTTATAACTAGTTGTATTCGTAGTACCAGTAGTATATGCCCCGTAAAAAATCATTACCTGCGTAAGAGGTGGTATTGAATAATTAATATTTAATTTCATCGCGAGGTTGTTTGTACCTGATGCAACACTTCCTGTATAAGGCGTTAATACTGGTGTAAGAGTTGAGGTAATCATCGTAAATACATTGCTACTTGTTGGTGCGGTACCAATTATTACAAAAGGATAAACATTTGTTCCAGTTGCAATTGTAATCGATGAAACACTGTCAAATGTTGCGTAAATATTTTGGATTGTCATATTAGTTGCTGTAGTAAATTGCATAATATAGGCATCATTAGCATTAGGAATTGTACATGTTAATCCGTTAAGTGGTGGAGTCACTATTGATGCCAGGTTAATTGAATTTGCTTGTTGAGTCCAACAAATTGGATAAAGATTTTGAGCATAACCTGCGGAAGTTGTATTACAAGAACCATTATTATTGGGTGTAGCAAACGGTAGCAAATATCCTGCCGGCATTAATGGTCCGGTCGCACCAACTGAACCGACAGCACCAGTTACACCTGTTAAACCAACTGATCCTAACCCTCCAGTTGCTCCAATTGGTCCTTGCGCACCCGTTTGACCACTCAACCCTGAAAGTCCAGTCTGACCAGTAACTCCTATTGGTCCAATAATTCCTACGGGTCCTTGGTTTCCTACTGACCCGAGAGCACCTGTTATTCCGGTTGCTCCTGTAAGACCAATTGGACCGACTAATCCTGTTGCTCCATTGCTACCATTTACACCGGTAGAACCTATTGGTCCATCAGGTCCTTGTAAACCTACCGGACCAACTGTTCCATAAACACCGGTAATTCCTGTTGCTCCAGTCGGACCAACGATACCAATCGGACCAACCGGACCTATTGATCCTGTAGGACCAATAATACCTATATCTCCAACAGCACCCGTTGGACCAATTTCACCACTAAGTCCGGTTGGACCAGTATTACCAGTTAAGCCGATATTACCAGGAATTCCCACAGGTCCATCATTTCCACTGATTCCTGCGATTCCAGCAGGACCAACTGGACCAGTTACACCTTCAAGTCCTGCTGGTCCTTGAATTGTACCCATAGAACTCCACGAGTTTGTATTTGAATTCCAATACCATATTTGACCAGTTGAAGTTATGTAATAAAAAGAATTTACCTCACCTGTTGGAACACTTTGCATTAAATCTGCTAGAGTATCGTATGATCCTTGTATCGTTCCATGTGGCCCTTGTATACCTGTAGATCCTATCGGCCCATAAGAACCAGTAACGCCTGTAATACCACTAGATCCCTCGGGTCCAGTTGGGCCTGTTTGACCTGGTTCTCCTTGTTGACCGGTCGGTCCGGTAATTCCGATTGGTCCTTGCGCACCTGTTGGACCAGATGGACCTACTACTCCCTCTATCCCACTAGGACCTGTCATCCCTATGATTCCAGTTGGTCCAACTGCTCCCTCAGGGCCTACAGCACCAACAACGCCTAAAGGACCATTAGGTCCCGTAATACCCGGTAATCCTTGTTCTCCTTGTTGACCGGTTGGACCGATAGTACCAACTGATCCTGCACTACCATGTGCACCTTGTGGTCCAACGATTCCCTGCATACCTTGCCCACCCGTAATACCTGTAGGACCTTCTGGTCCAGTAGGGCCTGTGATGCCTTGCGGTCCAGCTATTGGTCCAAAGTCTGTCCATGTCCCTGAAATCGGATTCCAACCATATAATGAGCCATTATCTTCAACGATGTAAAATGTTGATGGATCTCCTATCGGAGCATTATTTTCTAAATCTACATAATTGGGAAAACTTCCTGCTATTGTTCCGTATGATCCTTGTGGCCCTTGTGGTCCGATTGGTCCCATTGGTCCTGTAATTCCGGTGATTCCTATTGGTCCGTATACGCCGATTATTCCTTGTGGTCCTGTTTGACCTATCGGCCCGGCGATTCCTATTTCTCCTCGTTCACCTGATGCACCTGCACTTCCTGCTGGTCCGACAAAGTTTATTGAATCGAGTTGTGAATCTACTAATTGAAATAAATCTGTAACAATTTGCGGATCGATATCGAGGTCTACTACAGGATCACCGTACGCATTTATCAGTAATGTATGAGAGTTGAATTTTAGATTATAAGGGTCTTCTAAAGAAAATTTCTGGATGCCTGAGGTGTTATCCATTAAAGATCTAACGGTAAAAAGACCACCATTAGGTAGTGCCGGCATAATATCATCTGGTATTAAATCTGTAAGAAATTTTATAAGACTTGGCCCGATAAAATTTACGATTTCGGTGTCATTTATCTCAATCCACAAACACCCATTCACAGTAGCGATGTAAAAACCAGGCGTTATCGATTTAGCGCATTTTACACAAGAAGAACTATTTTGCATTTTGCCATTTGTTGTCACTTTATCACGTCCTAAAAACTTGCAGGTCACTCTACATTATATGTTTAAATTGGCTTTTTGGTTAGTTTTCTCGTGATATTCTACTACTATAGTAAAGATTATTAGTTCATTGTGAAAAGTTTTTCAATCTACAAACTTTATTTTATCTGTTTTTTTATTATTTCACATATTTCATATTAGTTTTAGTGGGCGAAATTTTCGATTCTCGCCATCTATTTTAATCTTGGTTCATTTCCCCAAAAAAATTAAATCCGTTTTCATGTAGAAAAACGTCGTTGAATGTGGTATAATATCGTTAGATAATTTCATTTGTTGTGCCTTATTAATTGTGGGAAAAACACCTGCCATTATAATCTAGGAGTGATACTATGCAATTAAATGAAATTAAAACTTTAACATATATAAATTCAAGCGGACGTCCTATTTTACGTGGTCTTCATGATCCTTTTGCAACAAGTTATGCTGATGAAATTATTAATTTTGCTGAAGTAGTAGAAACATTAGAAGATTTAGAAAAAATATCAACTACGAAAATTTTCATTCGCTCGTTAGAAAATAAATATGAAAAATTTATCACACTTTTAGAAAATGGCCTAAATTTATCAAGTGATGTTAAAAATTTTGAAAATATTATCCTCGTGATGGAAGAAATTTATCTTTACATACTCGATTTAAAACCGTCTGCTTGTAAATCTTTTGTTACAACCCATATAAAACCTTTCCTAAAAGAATATCGTCATACAAGTTAAAAGTCACCTGTGATTATTTAGTTCAGTGATGTTCACCGCTGGACTTTAGAGCAGGAGTCTTTTTTGTGTAATTATTTTATATAGATTAAGCTTTCATTAGTGATTGCATGAGAATATAAAATAAATATGAAAAGATTTTAAAATAGCATTAATATATAGATAATTTTATCGGTGAGAAAGTTAATTTTATTAAGTTGAAAGCACCGCGAGTAACAAAAACAGAAGAATATAAAATGGGGAGATAAAAAAAATGCTAAATTCATTGAGCGTCCACGTAACGATGGGTTCAAACCAGTTTACTGACGAAGAAAGAGAAAAAAATGTCTTAATTATTAATGAATTACCGTTTCATGAAAATTTACAGATTAAATGGTTAATAGCTAAAGAAAAAGTGGATAAACTTTATGGTGAAAGCTCGTATTACTAATATATATCAAGTGAGAATTTGAAGACGTGTTTATGAAATTTACAGGTTTTAAGAAAACTCACAATATTTTATATTCTTCGATATCTGCTAATGTTAACGATATCATGGATATTTTTTCTGTTTTATTAAGAATTTAATATTATTTTTTGCGATTTTTCTTGAATTTTAGATATTAAATATTTTTGCGACCGACATCTTTGTCGGTCGCAAAATTCTAGAAAGTAGGAACAAGTATGTTCATCAAAGGTAGTATTTTAAAAGGGCCAGGATGGAATGAGCCAATAGAAGTCATCGACTGTACGGTTGAGGAAGGCATTGGCTTTTTAGTGCGGGCTAAAGGCCTTAAATCCAATAAATTTTATGAAGACTATGTCTTTGAAGAAGATTTACATGCCATAAGTCAACTACCAATTACTTCTACTCAACCTGTTAGTGAAATGAATGAAGCAATAGACGTTGGTGAGTTACTACGTTACCACTTTTTAAAAATGGACATTGCGACTATGAAAACAAAAGCGACGGTTAACGTGACACCATTGCCTCATCAAATCGAAGCCGTTTATTCTCGAATGCTTGGAAGTTCATCTGTGCGTTATTTACTGGCTGATGATCCTGGTGCTGGAAAGACCATTATGAGTGGCATGTTAATCAGTGAAATGATTGCCCGTGGCGATGCGGAACGGATTTTAATTTTAGTGCCACCTCTTGTTTTAAAACAGTGGCAGGAAGAATTAAAATCTAAATTTGGTGAAGAATTTGATATCGTAAATCGTGATGTATTGAAAACATCAACAGGTAATCCCTTTGTAGATAATGATAAAATTTTATGCTCTCTTTATTGGGGCATGCGTGATGAGATTAAAGCTGAAATTTTATCTGCAGATTACGATTTAGTCATCGTCGATGAAGCTCATAAAATGGCAGCCTATACAGAAAGTAAGCAAAAGAAAAAATCCAAGCGACGTACGAAATTATATCGTTTAGGAGAATCCCTGGCTTTAAAGTCTCAACATTTCTTGATGTTAACTGCAACACCACATAAAGGTGACCGTGAAAATTACCGTCATTTAATGAGTCTTATTGACGAGGATTTATTTGCCAATGTTTCTGGTCGTGGACAATTAAATGAATTAGCTGAACCCTATGTTATACGCAGGTTAAAAGAAAGCATGGTTCAGTTTGATGGGACGCCACTATTTCCGAAACGATTAACGTCCACGGTGACCTTCGAATTATCACCTGTTGAATTAGAACTTTATGAAGCTGTGACTGAGTACGTTAAAAAACATTTTGATCGAGCCAAAACAGAAAAGAACCGTGCTGTGACCTTTGCGATGATGATTTTACAAAGAAGGTCAAGTTCATCTCTAGAAGCGATCTATCTGTCATTAAAACGTCGATTAGAACGTCTGGTAGAACAACGAGAAGAATTACAACTCAATGAAGATCTAGAAATAGAAGATTTAGATGAATTAAATGAAGAAGACGAAGCAGAAGTGGTTGGAGCAACAGATTATATTGATCCATTGGAACTTGAAATCGAAATCGAAGAACTTGAAAAGTTAATTGACCTGGCCGAAACAATTCGTTCCTACGGCATTGAGTATAAATATGATGCATTACATAAAACATTATTTGGATTCAACGGACTAATCGCAAATGGCGAAAAGTTATTAATTTTTACTGAATCTAAAGACACGTTAAATTACCTTAAACGACGTCTTGAAGAAGAAGTAGGAGAAGTTGCCATTATCGAAGGTTCCATGAACATGGATAAGCGTTCCAAATCGGTAGAATTATTTAGAAATCAGGTGCCTATCATGATTGCTACTGATGCTGGTGGGGAGTCCATAAACTTACAATTCTGTAATCAAATGGTCAACTATGACATTCCTTGGAATCCCAATAAATTAGAACAACGAATGGGTCGTATTCACAGAATTGGTCAAAAAAATGACGTTAATATTTTTAACCTTGTGGCAGGTAACACCCGTGAAGGTCAAGTTATGAGCCGTTTATTAACGAAACTTGAAAATATGAGAACCGATTTAGGTACTGATTTAGTTTACGATTTTTTAGGTGAGGTTTTAGAAGATTTTGAGCTACGTTTAGATGAATTAATGTCAGAAGCGTTGGAGAGCCGGGAGCATTTAGATGATGTGATCAGTAAGATGGATAAGGTCTTATCAGCGGAACATGAACAGTTAATTGAAATGGCTAAAAACGAACAAATTGCTGATGCGGTCAATTTACCAGGCGTCCGTCAAACATTTAATGAAGCCACTCTAAATGCAGTTCCCAGAAGGGTATATGGACATTTTTTACGGTCAGAGTTAACCAAAAACCGCATGTCGCCTACTGAACGTTATAAGGATGTTTTTCGAATTTCTTACTTACCAGCGAGCGTGAAACGTAAAGCTAAAGAACTGGGAGTTAAGTTGCCTAAAAATGAATATATTGTAATAACTACAAATCCTAAATTAGCGAGTGACGATGTCCAATTAATTAAAGCAACTCACCCTTTGATTAGCCTATTGATGAACCTTGCTGATGAAACACTTTATTCAAGTCAACTTACCAGTTATCAAACAAACTTGCAAACTCCTGAACCCTTTGATGTGGTTTTAGTTAAATACGGAATTCGTGATGGTAATAATAAAACAATTGAGCAAAAATTACGGTTGTTCGGTTTGCGTACGTCTGGTGAATTAATCGAGATTTCGCCTTATTGGTTGACTTCAAATCTAGATGCAACGTTCTTGTCGGTTCAAGCGGAAGATTCAAAAGTCTTGGTTCACGCAAAAAAGAAAATTCTTCTTGAATTGCAGAAATTAAAATCCGGGCGGTCGAATAAGGGGATTCAAAAACGAGAACGGTTAGAAGCGGCTTTTGATCATAAAATAAACACGCTCCAAGATCGAATCCATGAATATAACCTTAATGACGTAGATAATCGAAACTCCGCTATTATCAATAAAGCCTATAGCGATTTGACCTTAGAAGAATCACGTAAAAAAGAACGTTTAGAAAATATTGACCGTGAAGCCACCTGTAATCTACAAAAAATCGAAGTTGTGGCTCAGCTTAAAGCACGACCAGAGACTTCTTCTTGGCGTGTTATTGCCAGTGACTACGATTTGGTTGTTGAAATGTATGAGGACAGTTTCGGCCGTCAGGCGATGATTCAACCAGCTCTTGGATTAGTTGATTTTTATAGCATTGGTAAAGATGGTGAAACAAGGTTTATTATTTTGGCTAACAGACCGCCAAATAAAATTCCTTATATTGAAGATTATGAAGATATTTTGGAAAACACTTATATTTACGTGGTGAATGACTTGATGGTAAAAGAAATTATTCCTTTATCTAAATAATGTTCTAGAAAAATTAGAAATACATTTTAGACTAAGAGGAACTTTTCAGATGAAAGAAAAAGAATATTATACACCTGAAGAGGTAGAAGCATATTTAGAAACTAATTCTGCTCTTAACGTTAATGAAAATGTCGATGATGATGATAAAACTTACTGGCGCTATCAAATGGTATACACAGAAAAAGATGGAGTGAAAGAATATGGCATCATCGAAGTTTATTGCGATAGTGAGAATCGTTTAGAAATGTGGACGGTTGAAATGGTTCAGCCATACGGAAGTAATTTTGCAGGCTTAAATGGTTCTGAAGAATTAATAAATGATTTAGAACGAATGCTAGTCGACGCCAAATCATGGGAAGCTGTTTGTTTCGATACGTTGACAGTTGGAATGTCTTTCACTCAAATGACTAAGTAGAATTCATCTCATAAAGCCTAACACCACCCTCCCTTATCCATAATGAATCATGCAACTGATCTTAAAAACAGTTGTAAATTCATATGAGGAGGGTTTATCCTATGCGGTATACCTTGATCAAATTAGAACATCAAGCATCACCGATTCATCATTTTGTCAGTTTCCCACCTTGGCGCATTAGCGCCTTTTTAAATACTCAAAATCATAGCTTTTTGGCTTTTTACAGTCAAAGAGCTATTTTTTTTGAAGATTTTTTAAAAAACTTTACGAAAATCCCTAAAACCTGGGGAAATTCACTTCAGTTTTACGTGCTATTGGGAGTGAAGGGGTTAATTGACCTTCTTCAAACGCCAATGACGTTAGGAGGTGAATGTTATGATTAAAATCGAGGACCCATTAGGTTTACAAAAAGAATTCGATGCTTGGTTTAAAGAAATCTCTTCAAATGCTGGGATTGATTACGAGCGTAAAGTGAATTCCGCTAAATATAAAAATCAAGTGAAGACAGTCAACATCGAGCGGACGAATGTTAGTTTTATGCCAACGTTTGATTTGTATGACGTGGATTTAAATGTAATGGAATTTTTTGACAGTGGACCAATTAGAATCGAGGATGATGATATTTTTGAGGCTTTAGGTATTTTAAATGAAACCGAACGTCAGGTGATTATTCTAAAATTCTTTCATGGTTTAACGGCAAGAGAAATTGCTTCAAAATAATCTATCAGTAAAAATGAACCTAATCGAAAACTAAAATCTGGTTTAGATAAGCTGAGGGCTGCTATTTTAGGTGATGACGATGAAGCATAAGTATAATCATCGGGTAGAAGTCGAATTAATCGTTGGTGCCGTTCACAGCACATGGACGCCATGGAGGCCATCTTTAGACATTATCGTGGTTATCTTCGTACAGTGAGCCACCGCTATATGATTGATGAAGACGGAAAAGTGCATTTACAGATTTTGCGTGGACAAGTTTGAAAACATTCGTAGGCATTTAATGTTTGCAATCCTTAAGTTCCGACTGGTTCGTTACGCTGTAGATTAGTTTTAAAAAATGTTCTTTGACAACTGAATAGAAAAGTTAAATTAACCGATTTGACTTTTAAATGAATAAAAAATAGGAGGTGGTTGCATGCCACATGCAATTGTTAACATAAAATACGTACCAGTAGAAGATGCCATGGCGGAGTGGGTAGATAAGGTTGGCCTTACAAAAAGATATGAAGGCTTAAATATTTACACTTTAAACAGATGGTTAACAGAAATGAGAAGTAATAAGAAATTTAATAAGTACGTCATAAACCCTAGCCATAAAAAAGTATGGATTCATATTGAAGGTTTCCACGAATTCCTACAATGGCGTCAAAAAAACTACGCATCCAATCCTGAACGTCGTAGAAAGTAATTTCTAACTGGAAAAATGAAAAAAAGGGACAGTTTTGTATATTAAAAAAACGTAAAATGTGGTAAAATAAAGGATTGAGAAAAGACGTTTTATTTTTTTGAATTTTTTGTAATCCTAATGCCACATTTTTCATTTTAATATAAAAATGAAAGTATGGTGATTATATGTTTTACGAAGAAATGAAGTCAGGAAAGTTTAGAGTTGGGGATTGTTATACTGATCCGTTAACAGGCAAGAAGAAAAAAGCCTTTGTGACGTATGAAAAAGATATTCCACGATTACGTAAACAAGCAGAACGTGACCTTCAAGATAAAATAGAAGTATTAATCCATGGCGAACATCATGCCGTAACCAGTCAGATTATAACGTTTCAACAACTACGTGACGATTGGTAGAATACTTGGGCCGCTGGCGTTAAACCGCAAACAGCCCAAAGGGAGGCACTGGTGCTTCGGCGCCTCGCACAGTTTATGGAGGATGATTATCTACTTCACAAGATGACACCTTTGATTTTAAAAGTTTCTTAATCCAATACGAGGATAAGTATGATGCAAGCCCAGCTACGATGGCCCACATAAAAAGCACACTTAATAAAGTTTTCGCTCATGGTGTGTTGTACAATGTGATTCCAGTTTCGCCAATGACGGCAGTAACGCTTAGAGTCTCTCTAGAAAAAAAGAAGGCTGTTAAAAAGCGAAAAGATGAGAAGTTCCTTGTAGAACATGAATTGTCTGCCTTTATGAACGAGATGTACAAACGGAGAAATTGTAATTATTATGACTTGTGCGTCTTTCTCTTGTATTCAGGGCTTAGAATTGGTGAAGCAGTTGACATCACTGAAGATGATATCAACTTTGAAAAAAATCTGGTTGATGTGAATAAGACATTAATTAATCACGATATGCAAAAAGGTCGTTGGCATTATGATGAACCTAAGACGGTTTACTCAGAAAGGATTGTTCGTCTTCCTCAAGTAGCAATGGACGCACTGCAACGTGTTCTAGACCGTAGTGACGAATTAGATGAATATGTAAAAACGAAGCCGTTTAAAAATTACATGAAAATGCCGTCAATATTTAGGACTGAGTACGGAGCGCCTATTACTTCTCATTCGTTTCGAGAAATAATCGGGCGGTGTCAGAAAGAACTGCAAGACCATTGCGAAGAGCGATACGGGTTTAAATGGGTGAAAAACGTGACGCCACATTCTTTTCGAATCATTAACATCACGTACCTTGCTAATTCAGATATTCCAATCAGAGAAATAATGGAACGAGTGGACATGTTGAGGAACGAACGACAGTGGGCTATATGAGGCGTTCAACTATCGGTTCAGAGAAAGCCTTAAAAGCAATGGAGAATTGGATGAAACGCTAAGCAATAATTATTAAATATCTGTCCCTTTTCTGTCCCTTTTCCAAAAAAGGGACAACATATAAGTTAAAATATTCTAAACAAAAAACACCCACAAACGTTGGTGTTATGCGAAAGTAGGTAGTAATAATGAGCGGTCAAAGTTTTACAAAAAATATACACTGGTATCCAGGACACATGGTCAAAGCTCGTCGTCAGATCGAAGAAAAAATCAAACTAGTTGACATTGTTTTCGAAGTTATCGACGCCAGAATTCCATATTCATCACAAAATCCTGTAATTAGAAAAATTGTCGGCAACCGAAATCGACTTATTCTACTTAATAAAACAGATTTAGCCGATCCACGTGTTACAAAAAAGTGGTTAGACGCATTCGAAAAAGAAGGACTAGCTGCAATCGCAATTGATGCTTTATCTAGTAGTACAAAAGAAAAAATTATGGCAAAATCAAAAGAAATGCTCGCTGAAAAATTCGCAAAAGAAAAAGCAAAAGGTTTAAGACCGCGACCGATAAGAGCAATGATAATCGGGATTCCCAACGCGGGAAAATCAACCTTGATAAATACACTCGCAAAAAGAAAAGCGGCAATGGCGGCTAATAGACCTGGAGTAACGAAAGC